>ENA-ORTS01002705-ORTS01002705.1-human-gut-metagenome-genome-assembly--contig:-NODE-2705-length-10207-cov-12.817770_pt1 | contig 10207 bp, 10 predicted proteins | sample MGYA00241911_ERZ509186 | MGnify/ENA primary metagenome ERZ509186 (study PRJEB26280, sample SAMEA2338852) | human gut metagenome | biome: human gut; feature: human-associated habitat; material: faeces...
TTATAGTAGCGGTGGACTTCACCCGTCCGGCTCGTGCCGCTTTCGCCAAACATCAGCGCACCACAGTGACCACAGAACAGCTTAGTGGTGAGCAGGTAATCATCCTCTGCCTTTCTCCGGGCAGGAGCTTTCTTGTTTTTCAACATCTTCTCCTGCACCTCATTGAAAATCTCCACGGACACGATGGGCGGAATCGCATCGGGAATCAGGATGTCCCGGTACTTCAATTCACCAATATAACGGCGGTTGCTCAGCATATGCTGAATAACATTGAAGCTCATCGGCCCACCGCGCTTGTTTTTGATATCTTTTTCGTTCAGCCAATCCCGAATTTCTCGCATGGTCTGGCCGTCGTTGTACCGCTGGAAGGTTTCTGCTACAAAAGGTGCGGTGAGAGGGTCAATTTCAAAGCGGCGGTCTGCATTGATAGTGTAGCCGAAAGGGATAGCACCGCCAGAGAACTTGCCTTTCAGGGCGTTTTCCGTCATGCCGCGAATGACCTTTTCGGACAGGTCAGCGGAATAATATTCCGCATAGCCTTCAAGCACCGATTCCAGAATGATGCCTTCCGGGCCATCCGAGATGACCTCGGTAGCCGACATGAGCTTGACACCGTTCTTCTTCAGCTGGGTCTTGTACCGGGCACTGTCGTAGCGGTTCCGGGCAAAACGGTCAAGCTTCCAGACCAGCACAATGTCAAACAGCTTTTTGTCGCTGTCTTTTATCATCTGCTGAAACTCCGGGCGGTTGTCCGTTTTGGCAGAGATGGCACGGTCAATGTAGTGCTTGACGATGGTGATGCCATTCTTTTCCGCATAGGCAGTGCATTCACGAATCTGGCCTTCAATGGATTCTTCGCGCTGGTTATCCGATGAATAGCGGGCATAGATCACGGCGGTCATGGCAAGCACCTCTCTTTTATGCATCAATGGACGGTAGAGTGTTCATTTCAAAGCAATGTTTCGTATAATGTATATACCATACTTTTCATCCTATTGCAATAGGTTTATAGAATGTCATTTTTCCTGAATGTCATTTTTATGATGGACTCCTGTACAAATTTCGGCTGAACGGTATTCAAAAAGGATGTTCTATCCCATGACAGAGCATCCTTTTGAAACAGCTTTCTCTTATTATAGCTTTAAATCGTCCAATTCTGACTTGCTGATTGCAAATCAACCATGTGCGCATACAATCCGTTCCGAGCATAAAGCTCATCCGGTCTGCCTTGCTCCGCTACGATGCCATCCTTCAGCACAACAACCTTGTCTGCACCTGCCACGGTACGCATCCGGTGAGCGATGATGAGAACGGTCTTGTTTTTGATGAGGCGGGACAGAGCCTCCTGAATCGCCGTTTCGTTCTCAACATCCAGACTTGCGGTGGCCTCGTCCAGCAGAATGATGGGCGCATCCTTCAGAAAAGCACGGGCGATGGAAATGCGCTGACGCTCACCGCCGGAAAGAGCGCAGCCATTCTCGCCGATATTGGTGTTCCACTTGTCCGGCAGCTTCTCGGCAAATTCCTCGCAGTTTGCCAGCTTTGCCGCCGTAAGGACCTCCTCGTCGGTGGCACCTTTGCGCCCCAGACGGATGTTTTCGAGGATTGTGTTGTCAAACAGGGTCACATCCTGAAAGACGATGGAATACAGGCTCATGAGTTTTTCCGTGTCGATTCGGGAGACATCCATGCCGCCCACGGTGATACTGCCCTTCTGGTAATCCCAGAACCGTGCTGCCAGCCGGGAAACAGTGGTCTTGCCGCTGCCGGAGGGGCCCACCAGCGCCGTAACCTCCCCCTGCTTTGCGGTAAAGGAGACATCCCGCAGCACCGCTTCACCGGAGTCATAGGCAAAGCCCACATGGTCGAACACGATATCGCAGCCCTGATTGGTCAGCTGCTCGCTGCCGGTCTGCAGGGGAGCGTCCAGAATCTCATTCATCCGCCCCACATTGGTACGCATGGCGATGACCGCCGCCAGATTCTGCAAAGCCCCCTGCATGGGGTCGTACATCCGGGATGCCGCCATCAGGAACAGAAACAGGGTCAGTACGTCGATGCTGCCCTGCACCAGCAGCACCGAACCGGTGAGCGCCACCGATGCAATGCCCAGCTTGAGCACCATGCCGGCGGAGGACACAAACAGCGCTGTTTCCAGCTCTGCCACAATAGACTGCTTTTCCACTGCCCGAATTTTGTCGGAAAGGCCGGACAGATACCGCTGCTCCGCATTGCTGGCTTTCAGGTCCCGGAGGGTCTCGATGTACTCCTGAATGCCGTCCGCACAGGCCATTTTCGCCGCCATGGTCTTGGCCTGCACCTTGTCCTGCACCCGGTAGCTGCCCACCACGATGGCAACGGATACCGGGATGACCCACAATGCTGCCAGAGCCATCCGTCCGTCAAAGGCGAACAGGCTCAGAGCAATGAGCACCGTGGAGATGAGGGAACCGAATAGACCGGGGATGAAGTGGGAGCAGTCCTTTTCCAACACCTCGCAGTCTGCCATGATGGTGCTGGTCAGGTCGGCAAGGTCCCGCTTGCCGAAAAAGGACAGGGGCAGCTTGCGCAGTCGTTCCGCAAGGGTCAGGCGGCGGGTGCCGCTCTCTTTATAGGTCGTAAAATAGGTGCCGTTGTACTGGAACCATGTGGTCAGCAGGATCAGCGCAAAGCAGGCCGCACAACCCAGCAGATAAAAGGCGGTTCTCCCGCTCGTGGAGCCTGCCAGCAGGTCTTTTACTAGGAGATACAGCAGCCCGGTGGGCAGCATGAATGCCATGTTTTGGAACGCACAGGCCAGAACGCCCTTTACAAGCCCCTTTGCACCCTCCGGGGAACTTGCCGTGGCGTGTTGAATTTTTTCGATCATCCTTTACCCCTCCTTTGCGACCTTCCACTGCACCGATGCCTGATAATCCTGCCACATCCGGGCAAATAGGCCGTTCTGCGCGCACAGTTCGTCCTTTGCGCCGGACTCCGCAATTTGCCCATCCTGCACCACATAGATGCAATCGGCGTTGGCTACGGTAGACAGGCGGTGTGCGATCATCAGCACGGTTTTGCCCTTGGCAAGCCGGGCAAAGGCTGCCTGCACCTTAGCCTCATTGTCCGGGTCGGCAAAAGCGGTGGCCTCATCCAGAATCAGGATGGGCGCATTTTTCAGCATAGCACGGGCAATGGCGATGCGCTGCTGCTCGCCGCCGGAAAGATACACGCCCTTGGTGCCAATGACGGTATGGATGCCCGCCGGGAACTTTTCTATAATATCCATGCACTGGGCGGCCTTGAGCGCCGCCAGCACCTCGGCTTCGGTGGCCTGCGGTTTGCCCAGACGGACGTTGTCCAGAATGCTGCCCTTGAGAAGGCGGCTGTTCTGGAACACAAAGGAAATGGTATCCATCAGCTCTTCCTTGGAAACATCCCGCACATCCGCTCCACCCACCCGGACGCTGCCGCTCTGCACATCAAAGAACCGGCAGATCAGGTTTGCCAGCGTAGATTTTCCGCCGCCGGAGGGACCTACAAAAGCCACAGTCTGTCCCGGCAGGATGTCCATGGAAACGCCCCTGATAACATCCGTCTTGCCGTCATAGCTGAAATGCACGTCCCGCAGCGTCACGGAGCCGTCCTGCGGGTGCTGGGGCTTGCTGCTCACCGGCACAGGCGCTGCATTCAGCACGGAATCGATCCGCTGCAGGGCATCGGCCACCACCATCTTGTTTTCGCTCATGTACATGATCTTCGTCAGCGTCAGGGAGATCACCGGCGTAATGATGATATAGAACAGCAGATTCAGCAGGAATTCCGGTGTCACGCCGTGTGTCGTGAACAGCAGCCCGCCTGCAATCAGAAAGGCGAACACGCCGTTGACTGCGGCGGTGTAGAACATCATGGGCAGGCGCAGGTCTTTGGTGTAGGAGACGACCCACTTTTCGTACTCATCAATGGCGGTCTTGAATTTTTTGAAGGAAAACACACTCTGCCCGAAGGTCTTGACCACCGGAATGCCCCGGACGTATTCCACTGCCTCGTTGGACATGGCCTCCAAGGCGTTGCCGTACTGCCGCATTTTTTCAGCCATCCGCTTGCCGGTCATGGTCGCCATAATGAGGAAAGCCAGCACCACCGGCGCAAGGCTCAGCAGCCCCAACCTCCAGTCGAACGCCAACAGCAGCACCAGCAGCCCCACCGGGGTGGCGATGGCGTTGTACTGGTCGGGCAGCTGGTGGGCAAGATAGGTCTCGGCGGCTCCGGTGCTTTCGTGGATGATCTTGCGCAGCTTGCCGCTGCCAAAAGTTTCGGCAAAGCCCAGCGGCAGCACCGCCAAATGCTCCGACACCGCCAGCCGCAGATTGGTCGCCACCCGGAACGCCGACAGGTGGGAGCACATCAGCGCTGCAATGTAAATAAGGTAAGACAGCACTGCAAACAACACTGCCATCCAGCCGTAATGGGGGATGTTCACCGCCTGTGCATAGTCAGGTGCGACAGCCAGCACATCCCGCAAGATCATCCAGATATAGAGGAACGGGATCAGCGCCATCAGTGCGCTGACAGCGGAGAGCACCAGTGAAGCATAGGTGAATACCCGATGTCCGCCTGCATAGCCCATCAGCCGGGAAAAGTCCGATCGTTTTTTCAATCAAATCACATCCTTACCGTAATATTGCCATGCGTACCGCCTGACATGATCGGGTGCGCATGTGCCGTTTATTCTGCCTCAGACAAATTTTCCGTGACGAAAAGTTCAATGACATTTTCCATAGTTGCCTGATCATAGTCCTCTGCGATGGCGGCAGCATTCCAATAAGCATAATTTCCTTCATACCAGCTCTGCAGGTCGTCGAGATCCTCTGCATAGCGGAATTCCAGATGATACGTCGTTTCCATCGTATCGGGCGCAAAGGCAAAGTAGGTAAACTCCCCGGAATCCGCATCCTCGCTCTGGTAGAAGAGGAAGCTGTTTTCATTGTCCACATCCAGTTTCTGGTAGGTGTGTGCAAACACTTCCTGTCCTTGCGCATCCAGACCGGTGATGGTGTCGCCATTCATCACGAATTTTTCCACGCCGCCCAGAAAATAGCAGTTGAACGCCGTGCTGTCCGGATCTGCTGCATATTTTTCAACAGCCTCCTCGCCATACGGCTCTGCCATGCACATTCCCAGCAGCATATCCGTAGCCGATTCCGCATTGTCCTCGCCTACCAGCGGAGTCGCAGCGTCGATCCACAAATTCCGGTATTCACTCTTTGCCATCTCCGGGAACAGTTCCACATAAGTCCCGCTGATACCAGACAGATAATCCTCCGCATCCATTACCTGACTTGCGGAAGCCGAAGAAGCCACCGAGGAGGAAACGCTGGATGCCGAAGACGCTGTGCTTGCGCTCTGCTGGCCGCAGCCGACAGCAGACAGCAGGCAGACCGCAGACAAGGCCACTGCAACAAATTTCTTTTTCATCATCATATGAAAGTACCTCCGGTTTTAAAGTAAGTTTGTTCTAACCGCTCTGTACTTTAGCATATTTTTCGGCCGTGGACTACTCCATTCTGATTTCCCTGCTCCGTTTTGCGAGTCCATTTGCGTGGGTGCGGTACTGCGACGGGGTCGTTCCATATCGTTTCCGGAAAGCCTCCGAAAACTTGCTGGCGTTGTCATATCCTGCATTCTGTGCGATCTGCGTAATGGGCTTTGCGCTCCGGACAAGCTCTACGGCAGCCTGTTCCAGACGGTATTCCTTGATATAGTGGTATACTGGCACACCGTAGACCTGTTTGAACATTTTTTGCAGGTGCGAAACCGAGATCCCGTGTTCTTCTGCCAGCTGCGCAAGGGAGACATACCCCTCCCGGTTTGTCAGAAGGTGATCCCGGAGATGGTGTGCCAGTTCGGTCTGTTCGGTAGAACAGTACAAGTCCGTTTCTTCCTCCTGCGGAATGCGGCTCAGCAGCATCAACAGCTCCACCACCTTGAGCCGCAGGAACCGGAGATCCATGTAGGGCGCATTTTCGTACAATTCCCGGAAAACGTGCTCACAGCGGGGTCCTGCCGTACCGAACATGAACCATCGGTTTCCCAGAAGATTCTGCTTCAGTACCGCAAAATCCACCGAAAAGCCCGGTGCGTTCTTCTCAAGCCAGTTCTGAGCGGCTGCTGGATCAACTTCCAGACACAGCCCTTCGTAACAGCCCAGCGGGAACCGTGACTCTGAACGTGTTCCATGCCGTCCGTCGTAGCAGCTGACGGCCATATCCCCCGGCTTTAGCAGAACGCTATCACGCATGGAAAAGCTGGTTTCAAAACGGCCATTGATGCAGAAATTGATCTCTATCATACCGATCTGCGTGCGGATTTCCGTATAGGTCTCCATCTCCAGCCGCAGCAGCATGATCCCCACGCCATCAAACAGCCGGTAATAGTGAATTTCTCCACTTCCGGCCGCATTTTCAAAGCCGCCTGTTTGTCCGGGATTATAGGGAGTGACCCCCGTTTTGTCATGAAAAATGATATCAATCATACTGTTTATTCAATCCGATCTCCACAATCCGTCTTTTGCAGGGCTTGGAATGGCAGCTGTGGTCAACTGGCAGATCTCTGTCTTTCATATTTTTCCTTTCTTCGCCCCTTGCATCGCAATTTTCTCAACCATGCGCTATCCCAGTGCCACATCCAGTACCATCATCACGCTGAAGCCTACCGCAAAAAACACCGTGCCGACGTTAGAGTGCTGCCCCTGCGACATTTCCGGGATCAGCTCCTCCACCACCACATACAGCATGGCTCCGGCGGCAAAGCTGAGCAGATAGGACAAAGCGGGCACCACAATGCCTGCCGCCAGGATCGTCAGTACTGCTCCGATCGCACCGAGAATGTACCATCGAATCAGCTTTTTCGGTTTCTCCGTCTTCATCTTTTTTGCCTCCGATTGCAGTTCATGATTCTGCTTTTCATTTGGGCAATTTCCAACTTCTTAGAAAATCAAATGGACAATACCGCCGACAATTGCCGCTCCCGCAACCCAGATCAGCGCCAGTATGCTTCGCTTTTTCAGCACCTGCCTCCAGGTCTGCACGAACGGCGCATCTTCAAGCCCTGGCAGCACCCAAAACTGGCTGTGCCCGACCCATAGCTTGTCGATTACAACGCCGTCATAGATATTCATAACCTCAAGAAACAGCAGCGCCTGCCAATAGGCCTCACCAAAGGAGGAAGCCCCGTTCCACAAACCGATGATCAGCACAAGAGCAGCAAGCATCACGATAAAGAACGGTATCATAAAGCATTTTCGTTTCCGGTTCATCGTATTGCGGTCGATCAGTCCCAGTTCGATGGCGCGATCCTGCACCTCCTTGGGATAAAAGTACAGTCCATTGACAGCACCACCGATCACAGCGATTTTTACCATTGCGGTAAACAGCAGACAATAAAGCAGCAGTTGCAGTACGATCATTGTTTTTCTCCTCTCAGTCTGCGTGCGAATCGGGCATCTGGCATCATCGCGGTGTAGCGGATTCCTTGTTTTCCCTTATGCTGAAGCTGCTGGATATGGGCTTCTGTTGTTTTTCTTTTTTCATGCAGGACTTTTTTATCACACGCATAGAAAATCTCTGCCTCCCAAAACTATTGCTTCTGTCACACGTCCTCAAAGCAGTGCGCAAAGCCACGCTGCCACAGCGGAGGCGGGAATGTAGATCACAAAGTGCCGGATATGTGTTCGCTTGTTATAGCCGAACATATGCGGACCGACCACGCCCTTCAGCTCCGGATAGAAATGCGGAAAGAAATTGGAGTGACACAGCAGCACCCAGTCAAAGAAAATGATGTCGTAGATCTCCATGGCGTAGAGCACGGCGAGAAACCGCACAAAGAAGTCCAGGAAGCCGAAGCCGTTTCTGACGCCGTCCCATACGCTTAGTGCCGCCGCAGCGAGAAAAAGCAGGATGGCAATGATCTCAATCACCCAGCCGATACTATGTGCGCCGGGAAATCGTTCCTTTGTATCGGGGATTGCGTCCAGATTTTCCTTTGGTGCGGATGAGAAAAAACGCTTGTCCTGAATGAAACCCACCCCGCCGTATAAAACAAGAAAGTATGCCAGAAATACCATGAGCGTTACAAGAACCGTGATTTTCATTTTGATGTTGATGCCTCCGTACTGACAGACTGCTGCTTTTCCGCGTCCGGTTTTTTGATCAGGTCATACAGCTTGCCAAATATGCCGATGTCGCGCGTTCCGGCAAGTTCCATACCCAGATGCACATATTTGTCGCACTTAGATTTTGCATCCGTTTCCAGGATCACCGGCACGCCCAGCCGGTCGCCCTCAGCAAAGGCAAGGTCCAGCACCTTTCGCATATAGCCCTGCCCCTGATACTGTTCCCGCACACAGACAAGTCCAACGAAAATGTAGGGTTTCTTTTCCTTGTCCATGCGGTCTTGCAGGGAAGCCCCGCCCCGCTTGATGGCAATACCAAATTGCAAAAGGCGCTTCAGGGTGGAGTTGTGCAGCATTCCGCAGGCGATGGTCCACATCGTCTTGAGTCCCATCTTCTCCTTTGGCAGCTTGTAGGCGATATATCCCTCGCCCCGCTCGCTGGTGGTGTGCAGAAAGCCGCCCCGCAGCACCCCGCGCACATAAGCGCAGATATAGTTTGCCGTGGCTTCTTTCCCGGAAAAGGCAGCGGACATTCCTGTTTCCTCTTCATAGTCATAATAGCCGAAGGCATGGCCGATATCACGGATGGATTTTTCGTCTAATGTTGTAACTTTCATTGTATTTCACTTTCCTGATCCTTTAGCACATCTCTCTGTCCCGCCATCCGTCAGAAAGCGTTCCAGCTCCGATGCAAGCAGCGCCGGATGATTGATGATCTCACCATGACCAAAACCGGGGAAGCAGCGGACGATCAGACCCGGATATGCCTTCCGCAGTCGCTGGATGGCCTTTTTCATATGCCCTTCTTTTTCTCCGTACCAACAGGCGACCTTTGCATCGGGCTGTACCAAAAAGTCCGTTCGATAGAGATAAAGCCCTGCCGCCCAAGTGGCACGGACGGATTCCAAACTGATATGATCCGGGATACGGCGGAGCATAGTCTGCATTCCCTGCTCCGTCTGCCCCATAAAGCGCAGCGCCCATGCAGGCATGTACTTTTCGTGTGCCGTTCGATATTGCTTTTGCGGCATGACCTTCAAAATCAGTCGATTCAGCACTCCGAAATCCAGATACTCCGGCCCGCTGAGGATCATCCGATCGATCTGAACGGTTGGGGAAGCCTTCAGAAAAACAGCCGGTCCGCAGCCCAGCGACTCTGCAAAAAGCAGATCTAACTGTCCGTCAAGCTCTTTTTCAATATAAGCGGCCAACTTGTCCGCCTGATCCCGGGCAGTCGTGTAGGTCGTTTCACCGGTTCCATCAAAGCCGTCGAAGCTGACGGCATACACGCAGAATTTCCTTTCCAGCAGCGGGATCAGATCCTCAAACTGCCGCCAGCACATAAGATTTCCGTGCAGTAGCATCATGGTCTTTCCCTCTATATTGCCGAATCGTTTGATTTCCATACCAATATGCCTCCCCGCTATTATCGGACCTTCATGCAAAAATCACAGCGGTCATTTCCGCGCCCCAGCGTCATGCTTCTCTCCCAGATCAGCTTCGGATGCAGCCCGGTATAGCTGATGTCATCACTGTCACAAAAGCAGCGGCACAGCTCCGGGCAGCCGTATTCTGCGCAGGTGTCGTGATAGGGACACTTCATCATATCCACACGCCAGACGCCGTTACCGGTCTGCAGTTCTTTTGGGGCAAAGCCCGCCGCCGGGCCGAAAACGCTCCGGGTGGATTTGACGAAAACGCCGGGAACAAGGCGGTAAAGCCCCGGTATGTGCAGCAGGGCGGCAAGCTGTTTGTGGCTCGTTCTCGCCAAGTGCTCCACATAGCCGTGAACGGTTTGCAGTGCCTCCTCTTTCGGCATGACCCGCTGCAAGGTCTCGTAGGCCGCAATGCCCGGTAAGATCTGCCGCTTGAGGTGGTATTGCTTTTCCTTGCTTGTACCTGCATTTTCAGCCAGCAGCGCATTCAGGCGTGCATCAAAAGCGGCGTTCAGTTCCTTTGCCTGCGCGGGAAAGCGTTGCGCCGCAGTCTCCCGAAAGTCACGGGAAAGATAGGTTTCCTTCCTCTTCATCGTCCGTTACCCTTTCTTTTTGT
>ENA-ORTS01002707-ORTS01002707.1-human-gut-metagenome-genome-assembly--contig:-NODE-2707-length-10197-cov-6.676297_pt1 | contig 10197 bp, 12 predicted proteins | sample MGYA00241911_ERZ509186 | MGnify/ENA primary metagenome ERZ509186 (study PRJEB26280, sample SAMEA2338852) | human gut metagenome | biome: human gut; feature: human-associated habitat; material: faeces...
GAAAGAAGCAGAGATTCTTGACGAAGAGCAGGTTAACCAGCTGCTCGATCTGTTCATGGCAAAACTGCCCGATTTATGGGGAAAGTGCCTGAAACAGTGTGCATGATGTGATGACGACGGATGTCTGAAAACCCGATGAATCCTTGTCTCATAAGGGTTTCAGGTGTGCGAAGTTTGAGGTAGTTACATTATCTCCACTCTTTACATAGTTAGTGCTACTGTAGTTCAAGTCGCCAACTTTGTTGTCAACTGTATTGACCTTCGTGTTGACGTTATTGATGGCATCGACTACAGTAGTAGAGCCTCCAGCGTTCTGTACTTCTTTGCTGAGCTGGGAAACATCGCCTACATCGCTGGCTTTTGCCACATCCGTAATCGTAACTGTGCCAACCGAAGTACCGGTCTTGTTGACTACATCAAGAGCTACGCCTTGCATATCTTTACCAGCTGCGTCCTTGACCGTCGTAACCGCATACGTACCTGCTTTGACATGGGTATCCGTATCATTGGCTTTAGCGGCTTCCTGAACCTGTTGTTTAAGCTGGGAAACATTGACAGCATCCGTGTCATTGACACCTGCTTTGACGTTGATGATGCGACGCGTCATTCCCTTTTCACCGGATTGACCTACAGAGACAACACCGTCAGATCCATCCGATTGCAGGATATCCTGCTCCGTCGCCTGGCTACCATAGCCAAGAGCCACGGATCCAGTAGCGGAAGCGAGGCTCCAGGAGCCTACAGCCATGCTATTAAGACCTGCTTTGCTTCCATAACCCAAGGCAGAAGCAAACTTATCAGTCGCTTTACTAAAGCCACCCAAGGCCACGGAAGCCACTCCGGAAGATTCAGAATAGGCTCCTACTGCCGTGGACTGGTCAGCAGCCGTTCCGCCAGCACCAAAGTAATTGGCCATGAAACCGATGCTGGTACTGTACGCACCTTTGCTCTTAGCCTGCTGGCCCAGGGCGACGGCCCCTTCGGCAGTTGCTTCAGAAAAACCGCCTACAGTCGTCGTATACGTCCCCTTGGCATGGCTCTGATTACCAATGGCGATGGCATTGATACCGTCAGCTTCTCCCTGGGAGCCAGTTCCGATGGCGATGGTATCCTGTCCCGTAGCCTTCGAGCCATTGCCTACGGCCAGGGCCCGTTCGCCATTAGCTACGGCATCGTTGCCCAAGGCCGTGGCACCCAAGCGCCCGTTTGCATGGGCACCGGCACCGACGGCTAGGGAATCGACCCCGACAGCACCGTCATTCTCATAATTCTTGTTGCGGTTCCCACCTTCAGGGTTGACACTGAAATAATGGATGCCGCCCTGAATGATTGCCGCGTTCTGTCCGGTATCTGCCTGTCCGGTATCTGCCGCCCAGCTGACTTCCGGCACGCTGCCCCAGGTCAGGGCACCGGCCGCAAGGGCTACGGCGATGATGCGGGCTAGGGATGGGGTGTTAGTGTGATCGGCACCCTGCTGGCTGCTTTTATGGTTGCTTTTTGCCAGTTCGGACACAACGATGTAACACTGCCGTGCTTTGCTGTAGATGACCTTATAGATTCGATTCATTGTACATCCTCCTCAAAGTATCATTTCTTATCATTTCCTATCATTTCATTCTAAATATATCCTAATTATGTGGTCTATGGTAGTGGTAGAGTCAATTTCGTTTTTTGTTTTACAGTCATCGTTATAAGATATCATTTAAAATCATTTCGCTTTATAACGGACGGTTTCTACATGCTCTTATTGCAAAAAAACAGCATACAACGTGCGTTTATGGCATGTCGTATGCTGTCGAATGATGATTCTATGCGATTTTCTGGGCAGGGCTCATCAATGATGAGGGTTTTCGCCTACTTTGATGGGGACTTGGAGGCGCAGGATCTCGGAGGTCTTGCGGAAGTCCTTTTTGTCGATGACGCCGATGATCTGGCAGGTGACGTCGCCGGTCGGCGTGCAATGCTGCTTCTCGCAGTATGCCCTCAGCTGGTCCAGATAGTCGGCGGCCTGCGTGAAATCATCGAGGTAGACGCAGGCGCTCATACTGCTCGGCCAGACTTCGGCATGCAGCTGTGCTGCCGCTTCCCGCGAGAGGTTCACGCCGAGTTGCGCCGTCCGATAATGTCCCGCCTCGAAGTCGTCCAGCTTCATGGCCAGGAACGCATCGTAGGGATTGATACCGCGGACGCCTTTCTGGCGCAGCGCCCCTTCCATATGCGAGAGGTCGTAGACGACGCTGCCGAAGTCCTCCTGGAAGTAATCCCGCGCGGCAGGCTCCGCATAGACGTAAGACTTCGGGATGTACTCCATCGTGAACGTCCCTGCTGGCGGCAGATGGCGAAAATAATCTATCCATAGGAGTACCTTCTCGATTTCTGCTTTTTTCCAGAGAATTTCCTTGAGCTCTCTGTCGAGGTCGACGAGCTTCTGTTGATACACAGTAGACAGGAAGTCGAAGTCCGAGCGGTCGAGGACCTCCTTGATTTCCTTGAGGCTCAGGCTCAGCTCCTTGTTGTGCTGGACGATGTGGAACGCCGTGCTCTGCAGGACATCGTAGATGCGGTAGCCATTCGTCGGGGCGACGTTCACCGGCTTCAAGAGCCCGTTCTCGTCGTAGAGGCGCAGTGTCGCCAGCGTCGTATGGTTGAGTTCGGCCATCTGGCCGATCGATAATCGATTATTCTTCATGATTCCATCCCCCACTATTCATCGTCATGTCATCTGGACTTCTTAGCCTGCTTCATTCCCGTGAAAGCCCGGTCAGCGAATCCAGCGATACATGGTAGAACTTCGCAAGCGTGATGAGCCGCTCGATGGGCAGCTTGCGCTTGCCGAGCTCATACATGCCATACGCGACCTGACTGCAGTGGAGGACCTTGGCGACATCCGCCTGAGAGAGGTTGTTGCGCTCACGCAATTCCTTCAGCTGTCTCGACCAGATGCTGGGGTACTGGCGCCTCGTTTTCCCATTCTTCTCAGATTGCTCCCTATCGATGTACCCCCCCGTGCACATTTGTACGCTTTGTACTTATAGTATGTACATCCATATTGTAAACCGTCCTTCCTATTTTAAACGTCTCCCTCTTGATTCTCGCCAACCATGTGCATAGCTTACACCTAATACACGTTTGGTTTTATCATAACCCATACCTCAGGATAAATGTCAAGATGCATTTTGTTTTGATTAGGCCATTGGATCTTTTGCTAGTCCACAGCGATGCTATCGTCACTTTTCCTATTTTACCACAAATCTTGTTCAATGTTTTCTAATTTTCCGCTTGATTGTGTAAAAACTGTGCCATATAGCATTTTGTTATGCGGTCGGATAGCACGAAGGCCGTGCGGGCAACTGCCCACACGGCCTTCTCACTTCCTATGCATTATCTTGCTATGCTTGATCACAGAGCCCCGCCAGGTAATCCATTGAGACGTGATAGTACTTGGCCAGCTTCACGAGGTTCTCGACCGAGATCCGTCGCTTGCCGAGCTCGTACATGCCGTAGGCAACCTGACTGCAGTGGAGCACTTTGGCAACATCCGTCTGCGACAGGTTGTTCTCCACGCGGAGTTCTTTCATCCGCTTGGACCACGCGGCGATGTTCTTTGCCATGCCTGAATCCTCCCTTCTGCTTCTCATGGACTGCCTCAGTCCTTACTCTTGTCGAGCTTGGCAAGAATCTCCGTCATCTTCTGCTCGAGTGCATCGATGCGCTTATCCTTGTCGGCATTGTCCTTCTTGAGCTCGTCGATCTCCTTCGACTGCGCGTCGATGACCTTGGCCATCTGCGTCTTCGTCAGCGCATGGTGCCCCGAGCCGCCCGGGCCGAACTTGAACGTCACGCCCGCATTGATGCCCGCATCGCCGTTGCCGAACGAAGAACACACCCTTTCTGATGAATCAGAATCATCGTTTTGCTTGTCCTGCCAGAAGGAGTTGCCTTCTGGCAATTCTTTCCTAGATTCTTACTTCGAGACAAATGCGAAAAATCCTGCCGAAATCCGCGGATTTTTATAGTGCCGCAAGATATGTCTGCAAAAGACAGACACCATACTTTCCAGTACAGGAATCCGGGGAAGGACTGTCCAACGCTCCGCATGACGGTCGGCTAAACCTTTTTTTGGCCCTTGATGGCAGCCTTGCCAAGGTGCTAAACGCGCTGCGCTTGGACGACGCACCTTGACAAGGATTTGGGTCGGCAAAAATCAGGTTCTTCACGCCGTCCGTCAAAGCTCCACTTATGGCCAGCCCTTCCCCTTCTTCCTGAAGTTACTTGGGCGCAGTCTCGCTTTCCGCAACAAAGCGTAGCTTTCTCAAAAGATGTCAATAAACGCATTTGAGGGTAGGGGGACCTTTTTCGCCTGCAGGAGCGCAGTGACCGCCCGCAGGGCTGGTCCCCAAGCGCAACGCAGCTAAAGAAATGGATGTCAGAACGCCGCGGCAGGTGGCGAATCAGCCAAGATCCGCCAACAGACCATGGGGACCATTTAACGGAGCGACGAAGCCGAAAAAGGTCCCCCTACCCCTTGCCAACGTTCCGACGTTGCCCTCCATCGCACCACCGCACATTGCACAAAAAAGGAGCCCCTTGCGGGGCTCTCTATATGGGGATTCATCAAATGGGAATTCAGTGTGATTGGGGTAATTACTTCGTGTCCATGATGGCCTGCGGGCCGCGGTCGCCGGTGCGGATGCGGACGGCATCGGTGAGCTCATAGACGAAGATCTTGCCGTCGCCGATGTTGCCCGTGCGCACGGCTTTCTGTGCAACTTCGAGCACGCGCTCGACCGGGATCTCGCAGACGACTGTCTCGAGCTTGATCTTCGGCACGAGGTTGATGTCGTACTCCTTACCGCGGTAGACCTCCGTGTGGCCTTTCGACAGGCCGCAGCCGAATACCTGGCTGACGGTCATGCCGAGCACGCCGATATCGTTGAGTGCCTGCTTGAGTTCTTCGAGCTTGCTGGCACGTGTGATGATTTCTACTTTCGTGATCTTCATAGCTGCCTCACTCTTTCTGCGTACTTAAAATCGTGTTTGCGAGCATCTCGCTGGAGTTCTCGAGGGAAGCTGCAATCGGGCTGCCAGTCATCATGGCACTGGCATAACCGCGCTCGCCGTGCTCGACGACATCGAGACCTGCGATTTCTTCCGTCTCGTCTGCACGGACCTTCATGAAGTGGCTGACAATCTGGAAGAGGATGTACGTGCCGACGATGGCAAGAGCATAAGCGACGATGACCGAAACGACCTGAGCGAAGAGCAGGTGCGTCTCGCCGTAGAACAGGCCGTCAGCACCAGCCGGGTTGACTTCCGTCGTAGCCCAGAGGCCCGTGGCGATCGAGCCCCAGGTACCGCCGATGCCGTGCACACCGAAAGCATCGAGCGAATCATCATAGCCGAGCTTCTCTTTGAGGACGGCAACAGCAAAGTAGCAGACGATACCACCGATAAGACCAATGGCGAGAGCCGGCATCGGCTTTACGAAGCCAGCTGCTGGCGTGATGGCGACAAGGCCGGCGATGCAGCCAGAAGCCGCACCGAGGATGGTCGGCTTGCCGTTGCGGTACCACTCAACGAGTACCCAGGAGACCGTTGCAGCAGCAGCTGCTGCCTGCGTCGTGACGAATGCGTTGGCGGCCAGGCCGTTTGCGCCGAGAGCCGAGCCGGCGTTGAAGCCGAACCAGCCGAACCAGAGGAGTGCTGCGCCGAGAACCGTCATCGGCAGGTTGTGCGGGATCATGGCGAACTGGCCGTAGCCGCGGCGCGTGCCGAGCAGGATGCAGATCGTCAGGCCGGACACACCGGAAAGGATGTGGATGACGAGGCCGCCGGCGAAGTCAAGAGCGCCGAGCTCTGCGAGGAAGCCGCCGCCCCATACCCAGTGAGCCATCGGGTTGTAGATGAAGATGGCCCAGAGCAGGATCAGGACAGCAAAGGCTGCGAAGCGCATGCGTTCTGCGAACGCGCCCGTGATGAGGGCCGGCGTGATGACGGCGAACATGCACTGGAAGGCGACGAAGGCGAGCTCCGGGATCGTGCCGTTCTCGAGGACGTTGAGGCCGACACCGGCAAGGCCGACCTTGTCGAGGCTGCCGATGAAGCCGCCGATGTCCGTGCCGAACGTCATGGCATAGCCGAGGATGACCCACTCAACGGAGATCATCGCGATGATGAAGAAACTCTGCATGATGGTCGTCAGGACGTTCTTGCTGCGGACCATGCCGCCGTAGAAGAACGCGAGACCAGGTGTCATTACAAAGACCAGGGCTGCACTGATGAGCACCCAGGCCGTATCGCCAGTGTCAATCATAAGAATCCATTCCTTTCCATTAGCTCAAAAAGATTGCAACGCTTGGAAAATATAATAGCTTTTTCCGTTCTATTCACCCGCCGCTGAATCAGGGCCAAATGCAAAAGGCGTCCAGCAGCATGAGCCTCGATGAGGTTTCTCATGCCCGCCGGACGCCTTTGTCCATTCCTGGCCGCTTGTTTGTTTTGGGGATTCAACGGAAAGTGTACCAGCCAGTGAACAAAAAAGCCCCGAAGGATCCGGTACCTGATCCTTCGGGGCTCCATTGCCTCTTGCTGATGACTCTATAATAGCAGGCCGTGTGATATTCGTCAACACTTAATTTACATGTATACAGTATTTCAATCTACCAACAGTCCATGCTTCTTGACGACGAGATCATATGTGCCGTCCTCGCGCTTCTTGACGGAAAGGACTTTATGGTCCTCGTCCTTGAGGCTGCGCGGCACATTCTGGATGGGCTCGCCGTCGTTGAGGTGCACGGCGAGCGTCTGGCCGTCCTCGAGGTCTTCGAGGGCCAGCTTCACTTTGACAAACGTAATCGGGCAGACGACATCCGTGATGTCGATCGTGCCGTCGGTCTTCATTGCTTCACTCATAATACTTTCTTTACCTCCTCTTCCAGCTTGTCCCAGCCGACGCGGTCGAGGCAGTTGGCAAAGCGCTCGCTCGGCTTGGCGTACTTCTCGAAGAAAGCGAGCGTCGTGTCGACGAGCTCGTAGAGCTTCTCCTCTTCAAAGACGATCGGCAGGAAATGGCGGCCAATCGCGATGCGGTTGCCGTAGAGGCCGCCGAACGAGATGACGAAGCCGGCCTTGCCCTGCCAGGCGTCCGTCGGGCAGCTCTTGATGCACTTGCCACAGTAGACGCACTTCGACTCGTCGAGCACGACCTTGCCCTCGTCTGCCTTGACCGTGATGGCCTTCTCGGGGCAGACAGCTTCGCAGACGCCGCAGAACGTGCAGGAATCAGACGACCATTTGGGCTCGACGCCGCCCTTGACGCCGAAGTCGTTCTCCTCGGCCTTGAGGCAGTTGTTGTGGCAGCCGGTGAAGCCGAACTTGAACTTGTGCGGCAGCTCGCGGCCGCCGTAGCGCTTGTCGAACTCCTGCGCGAGGTGCTGCGTGTCGATGAGGCCCGAGGCGCAGACGGCGCAACCCTGGCAGGCCGTGATCGTGCGCACGCGCGGCCCGCAGACGCCGACGGAGACGCCGCCCTCGTGCAGAGCTTTCTTGACGGCGTCGATATCCTCGAGACGGATGAAGGGAATCTCGATGCCCTGGCGTGAGGTCAGGTGCACGTAGCCCTTGCCGTACTGCTCCGCGACTTTCTGCACGGTGCCGAGCTGGGCCGCGGTGAAGTGGCCGCCGACGGACTTCAGGCGCATCGAGAAATGGTCTTTCTGGCGCTGGCGCATGAAGCCGCCTTTTTTGAGCTCTTTATAATCAACTGCCATGGGAATTCCTCCTAAGATATACACATAGATGATTACGGAATAAGAGAGAGAGAGCATGGATGACGTTCCGACAGAGGGGCATCTAACGCTTCGCGCAGCAGGCTGAATCTTCGCTTATAGATGCCCCTCTGTCGGAACTCATTGACTGCAAACTCTCATATCTAAACGAGAAAGACGAGAGGGCACGGAGACGTTCCGTCAGGGGGATATCGAACGCTCCGCGCAGCAGGCTGAAGCTCCGCTTATCGATATCCCCCTGACGAAACTCACTTCCTACAAATCTGCAACCCCGCCTTTATCCAAGATACGGCTTGCAAAGCGAGAGGGGCAGCGGAGCGTCCCCCGTCCTCCATCGGTGACCAGCTGAAAGCAATGCTCCCAACTCGCCGGAGGAAGTGAGGGGGCGGCTGGCCCTTAGCGGAGCTTTGACGGGCTGCGTGAAGAACCTGTTTTTTGCCGACCAGAATCCTTGCCAAGGAGCGTCGTCCAAGCGGAGCGCGTTCAGCTCCTTGGCAAGGCTGCTTTAAAGGGCAAAAAACAGGTTTAGCAGGCCGTCACGCGCAGCGCCGGGCCAGCTGCCCCCGCCTTCCGTGCTTGCATGATCGACGTTCCGAGTGAGGGACATCGAACGCTCCGCGCAGCAGGCTGAAGCTTCGCTTATCGATGTCCCTCACTCGAAACGCACTGCCTGCTTTTAACGGATGCGCAGGTCCTCTTTGCTCACGTTGCTCTGTTTCTCAATGTGGAAACTGTTCAAAACGGGTTCGCCACCGTTGAGGGAGAGGATGAAGTAGCTCGCGCGGCTGTCGTAGGCGAGGCGCTTGTCTTCTTCGCTCGGGCGGGAGGGGGATGCGGGGTGGCTGTGCCAGTTGCCGAGGAGCTCGAGTCCTTGGGCGCGCAGCTCTTTGACGGCGGCGAACTGCTCCTTCGGGTCGAGAGAGAAGTGTTCTTCGCTGTGATCGGTGTTCGTCAGGAAGAAGACTTTCTCCACGAATTTCTCGCCGGTCGCTTCGTCGATGCGGCCGCCAATCAGGCCGCAGTCCTCTACCGGCGCGGTCTTGCGCGCGTGCTGCACCATTGCGAGGTAGTCCTCCAGTTTCAGATGAATGATCATGCTCTCCCCCCTCAGTGATGACGCAGGTCGCAGGTCGGCTGCTCGTAGTCGATGAGCTCGGTGATGGTCGGGTGGTCACTGCAGATGCCGCAGTTCGGGTTGCGCGGGATCTTGATCTTGCGGAAGGTCATCGTCAGGGCGTCGTACGTCAGGAGATAGCCCGTCAGGAGGTCGCCGATGCCGAGGATGTACTTGAGTGCTTCCGTCGCCTGCAGCGTGCCGATGACGCCGCCCATGACGCCGAGCACACCGGCCTGACGGCAGGTCGGCACAGCGTCTTTCGGCGGCATCATCGGGAAGACGCAGCGGTAACACGGGCCCTTGCCCGGCACGTACGTCATGAGCTGGCCCTGGAAGCGAATAATGCCTGCGTGCGAGAACGGCTTCTTTTCGAAGACGCACGCATCGTTGATCAGGAACTTCGCCGGGAAGTTATCGGTGCCGTCGATGATGAAGTCGTAGTCCTGGTCGCGGATGATGTCGCGGATGTTCTTCGACGTCACCATCTCGTTGTAGGTGTGGACCTCGACGTCCGGGTTCATCGCCGCGATCGTCTCCTGGCCCGACTGGACCTTGGCCTTGCCGACATCCTTCGTCTGGTGGATGATCTGGCGCTGCAGGTTCGAGAGGTCGACGACATCGAAGTCGACAAGGCCGATCTTGCCGACGCCGGCCGCCGCAAGGTACATGGCAGCCGGTGCGCCGAGGCCGCCCGTGCCGATCACGAGCACCTTGCCGCCGAGCAGTTTCTCCTGCCCCTTGCCGCCGACCTTGTCGAGGATGATGTGGCGCGAATAGCGCTCGATCTGTTCATTCGTCAAAGAGCTCATCTTGCGCCGCCTCCCATGAAATAGAGGAATTCCATCTTGTCGCCGTCCTTGACGAACGTCGACTCAAAGCCCGAGTGATCGACGAACTCACCGTTGAGCTCCACCGTCACATAGTCCGGCTGCTCCGCCTTGGCGACGACGAGCAGGTCCTTGAGGTTGATGGACTTCTCGATGGTCAGTTCTTTGCCGTTTACTGTCAGTTTCATGTAAAATCCCTCCATAATACCAGAAAAAGCTCGCGATAAAGACACCCTGACAGAACAGACTCCTGCCACAGGCCTTATCGTGAGCTTTCGTTGACGAATGACTCTCATATCTTGTTAATGCATACTTTGTTGATATGTTTAACAATTTATGGCTATTATACAGCCGTCTGCGAGAAATGTCAACATGTAGTGATAAAAGTCACGGATTATTTCGTGCCGCCAGCCAGAGGGTCCCTTGCATCAGGGAGCTCATCGCGCAGCCGCCCGCCGCGCCCGCC
>ENA-ORTS01002710-ORTS01002710.1-human-gut-metagenome-genome-assembly--contig:-NODE-2710-length-10183-cov-1.811908_pt1 | contig 10183 bp, 9 predicted proteins | sample MGYA00241911_ERZ509186 | MGnify/ENA primary metagenome ERZ509186 (study PRJEB26280, sample SAMEA2338852) | human gut metagenome | biome: human gut; feature: human-associated habitat; material: faeces...
CTCCTTTCGGGCATCGTAGTCGTGCGTACAGCGCTGCCCGACCCGTGGGGCGGCGTGCTCGTCATCGGCATTTTCCTGAGCATCTGGGCGAACGATTCCTTCGCTTACCTGGTCGGAAGCAAGATTGGCAAACATAAGATGGCGCCGGTTTTAAGCCCGAAGAAATCCGTGGAAGGAGCCGTCGGCGGTGTTGTCGGTGCGGCACTTCTGGGAGCCATCTATGCGGCAGTCGTAGGCAGTCATCTGGAGGCAGAAAATCCGGTGATCACCTATGCGATCATCTGTGCAGTCGGAGCACTGATCTCCATGGTTGGAGATCTGGCTGCTTCTGCTATTAAGAGAAATCAGGGAATCAAGGACTATGGCAAACTGATCCCGGGACACGGTGGAATCCTGGACAGATTTGACAGTGTGATCTTTACAGCTCCGGCTATTTATTTCCTGGCGAAGCTTGTGTTGGGAATCTGATTCAGGATTGGCAGCGAGAAGCATAAAGAAATAAAAAGTGTGGAAATGATAAGATACGATTTGTCCCGGAAATGGACTGAGAGGAATTTCAAATGAAGAAAATTGCAATTTTAGGTTCAACTGGCTCTATCGGTACACAGACTCTGGATGTAGTGAGAGCTAACGGTGATATAGAGGTGCTGGGAATCAGTGCAGGAAGAAATGTGAAAATGCTGGAAGAACAGGGCGTGGAGATTCGTACCTGTGGTACCTGTCTGAACTTTTATGGAATATCCGATAAAAAACCGTATCTTTATGAAGTAATAAAATTTCGAGCTAGCATTTCACAACGACTTCTCCCCCGTTTTCTTATTACCTCACTATTAATTCCATACACTTCCCCGTAGCAGGCCGAACTGTATATTACTAATTTAAAAAGAATCAAATGGCGAAACCTATTTCATTTACCAAACGAGATCTAGAAAAGAAAAAACAAGAAAAGCGTTTAGCAAAACAGCAAAAAAAAGAAGAAAGAAAAAGTAACGGCACATCTTCCTTTGAAGATATGATTGCCTATGTAGACGAGAACGGTATGATAACCGATACTCCTCCCACTCCTAATAATAAACCACAAGAAGTGGATATGTCCACCATTGAAGTTTCAACTCCTCGTAGAACTGAAGAACCGATAGAACTAGTACATGAAGGAAGAATAGAACACTTCAATGTATCCAAAGGATATGGATTTGTAAAAGATTTGAAGAATGCAGAGAAATACTTCTTTCATATTAGTGGACTGATAGACAATATCATAGAAAATAACATCGTGACTTTTGAACTAGAAAAAGGGTCACGTGGCATGAATGCTGTGAAAATAAAACTTAAGAAATAGTTCAATCCTATAATGCCGTTTTTACGGCATTTTTTATTTTCCATTCAAAAAAGATAGTATCTTTGTAACGATGGAGAAATTTGAAGTACATATATTAGGATGCGGGTCAGCATTGCCGACCACACGGCATTTTGCGACATCACAAGTCGTAAATATCCGTGAAAAACTATTTATGATAGACTGTGGCGAAGGAGCACAGATGCAATTACGCAAATCAAAACTGAAATTCACCCGGCTAAACCATATATTCATTTCACATTTGCACGGTGATCATTGTTTCGGACTAATGGGACTGATATCAACTTTCGGTATGCTGGGAAGGACAGCCACACTCTATATTCACTGTCACGCAGAATTAGAACGTCTTCTTACTCCGCAACTCGACTTTTTTTGCAAAGGTATGAGTTACAAAGTCGTTTTCCAAACTTTTGATCCGGGCAAAGCTGAAATAATTTATGATGACCGTTCGCTAACCATAGAAACAATTCCCTTACGTCATCGGATACCAACATGCGGATTCCTCTTTTCAGAGAAACAGACCCCCGCCCATATTCGTCGCGACATGATTAACTTTTATGAAATCCCCGTATACGAACTCAACCGAATAAAGAATGGCGCCGATTACACATTACCGGACGGAAAAATAGTACCAAACAACAAATTGACTATCCCTTCTGCCCTTCCCCGCCGATATGCCTATTGTTCAGATACTATTTATTTGCCACGTATCATAGAACAAATATACGGAGTGGACCTGTTATTTCATGAAGCCACCTTTGCACAAAGCGAACAAGCCCGTGCGAAAGAAACCTTTCACACAACTGCTTCGCAAGCTGGAGAAATCGCCCGTACCGCAAAAGTAAAACAACTTCTTATAGGACATTTTTCAGCCCGCTACGAAGATGAAAGCATATTGTTACAGGAAGCATCGGATATTTTTCCTAACACTCTACTTGCACGGGAAACATTAAAAATTTCAATAGAATCCATTAAACCATAACATAAACCGGATATCTAATTTAAAAATAGGAACATGAACACTTATAATGAGAAAGAAATAATAGCGTTATTACAGGACCCGGCACGACAAAAAGAAGCCTTCGAATGTATTGTCAACGAATACAGCGAACAGCTATATTGGCAGATACGCCGGATGGTACTTTCTCATGAAGATGCCAATGATCTGTTACAGAATACATTTATCAAAGCATGGACTAATCTAGAGTATTTTCGTGCCGAAGCCAAAATGTCGACCTGGCTTTACCGCATAGCTTTGAATGAATGCTTGACCTTTTTAAATAAACAACGTGCCACCAACCAATTATCCATAGACGACGCTGATGCAGATATGGTGAACAAACTGGAAAGTGATACATATTTTAATGGAGATGAAACTCAAATATTATTTCAAAAAGCATTACTGACGCTTCCTGAAAAGCAGCGTATAGTATTCAATTTAAAATACTTTCAAGAAATGAAATATGAAGACATGTCTGAAATATTAGGAACAAGTATAGGGGCACTGAAAGCCTCCTACCACCATGCAGTGAAAAAAATAGAGAACTTTTTAAAAGAATGCCTTTAAACCTTTTTAAAAGAAATGTATCTAACAAAGAAAGGAGAACCACTATGAAGGAAGAAGATGAACTATTAAAAAAATGCGGGACAAAAAATCCATTCATGGTACCCGAAGGTTATTTCGACAACTTCTCAAAAGAGTTGATGAATAAATTGCCGGAGAAGGAACAAACTTCTACTCCGCAAGAAACAATAACTACTTGGCAACGTATCAAGCCTTGGATATATATGGCAGCTATGTTTTGTGGATTGATGTTCAGCGTCAGAGTTGTTGTAGGTCCCCCTAAACAAGACACTCCTATTTTTACAGCAGCGGAAACTGAACAATTCTCAGACGAATATATTGAAACGATTTTAGATCATTCCATGATGGATGATTATACGCTCTATCAATACTTGACAGATGCAAATTCAGATATGTATAATTAAATAATAACCACATGATACAAAGACTGGCAACCTTGCTTATCACTTTATATATAAGCATTTCGCTACAGGCGCAAGACAAAAAGAAACCTGGTTTCACCAAAGAAGAATTCAGAGCTAGACAAGAAGCATATCTCACGCAAAAAGCAGAAATAACGCAAGAAGAGGCCACTAAATTCTTCCCTATCTACTTCGAATTACAAGACCGTAAAAAAACAGTAAATGATAAAGCATGGGAGCAAGCACGCAAAGGCAAAAATCCTAAAACAACCGATGCCGAATACGAACAAATTATAGAAGGTATTGTCAAAGCAAGGATTGAAGCCGATAAATTGGATTTGGAATATCTACAGCGCTTTAAAAAAATCTTATCTCCCAAGAAAATATATAAGTTACAACGTGCAGAGATTAAATTCCACCGTGATATCTTAAAAATTATGCACCAATCTCAAAAAAAATAAAAGCAACAAGAGATATTTCCAACTTTTTCCCCAAATCTATCAATCAACTTAGATTTGGGGATTTTTGTATTTAAAAAGTTCAGCGGAACGACAAAATGATTAAGATGTTTCTTTTATAAAAACAAGTTAATTTTCTTGCTTGTTTAAGTTTTTATTACATTGATTAGAATATACTTTTATTTTTAAACATTTGCCATCGAAAATATTTTGATTTATTAGATTTTATTCCTAGGTTTGTACAAACCATAAACTCACAAATCTATTACAAACATTATGAAAAAGACACTATTACTACTATTCGTATGCTTATTCGTAGGAATAAGCCATGCACAAGCACAGGTAACAGTGAAAGGAACCGTTATCTCAAGCGAAAACAACGAACCGGTAATCGGAGCTTCCGTATTGGTAAAAGGAACAACCAATGGAACAATCACCGACATCAATGGTCAGTTCACACTTACAAACATCTCACCTACCAACAAAACAATTATTGTTTCTTTCATTGGAATGGAAACCCAAGAAGTAACCATCAAGCCGGAAATGAAAATTGTTATGACTTCAACAACAGAAGTGATGGAAGAAGTTTTGGTAGTTGCTTATGGTACTGCAAAAAAATCAGCTTTTACAGGATCTGCAAAAATGATTCATACAGAACAAATAACTAAACGTCCGGTTACTAATGTCATAGAAAGTTTATCTGGACAAGTGGCAGGCCTACAAATGACAATGACAAATGGGCAGCCTGGAGAAACTCCAAGCATTCTGATACGTGGCATCAGTTCAATGAGCGCAAAAACAGATCCCCTCATCGTATTAGACGGTATGCCATACGAAGGAGGATGGAATAACATCAATCCAGCAGATGTAGAATCTATTTCTGTACTAAAAGATGCAGCATCCACAGCTCTTTATGGTGCTCGAGGTGCTAACGGTGTCATAATTATAACAACAAAATCAGCCAAAGCAGGCGATGCAAAAATCACAGTAGACGCTAAATGGAGTGCCAATACCCGTGGTGAAATAGAATATGACTACATAAAAGATCCAGGAGAATATTATCAAGCACACTATAAAGCATTATACAATTATTATTTAAATGCCCAAGGACAAACTCCTGACCAAGCATATGTCAGCGCAAATACTAATATGATAGGAACCAACAGTCAAACCGGTGGTTTATCCTACAACGTATATTCATATCCTGAAGGAGAATATCTGATTGGTAAAAACGGTCTTCTTAATCCTAATGCAAAATTAGGACGGATAGTAAACGGTTATTATCTCACTCCCGACAATTGGGTCGATGCTGTATATCATACAGCATTACGCCAAGAATACAACGTCAATATTTCAGGCGGAAGTGATAAAGCACAAATCTATGCTTCTTTTGGATATTTAGATGAAGACGGTATAGCAGAAGGGTCTGATTATAGCCGTATCACCGGTCGTTTGAAAACCACATATCAGGCTAAACCGTGGATGAGATTTGGCGCCAACATCAGTTATACACATTCAATACAGAATTCAGCCGCTGGCGGTTTTAGCCAAGCTTTCAATACAGCTCCCATATATCCACTTTACCTACGTGATACAAATGGTAAGATCATGCAGGATAAAAATGGTGACATGTACGATTTCGGAGTATCCAACCAAGGTCCTCTAAACCGTCCTATCAACCCGAACTCTAACGGAATAAAATTAAGTCAGCTCGATACATATAACACCTCTGCAAATACTTTGAATGGAGACGCATTTATAGATATTAATTTCCTGAAAGACTTCAAATTCACATTCAATGCAGGCACTTCGATACGTGACAGCCGGTACAAAAATGCTTTAAATCCTTTTTATGGAACAGCAAATTCTTTGAATGGAAGCATCAATGTCCAGCATTGGCGTCGAACAACCCTCAACCTACAACAAATATTAAATTATAATCATAGCTTCGGATTACATAACGTTTCATTGATGGCAGGTCATGAAAGCTTTAATAACGTTTATGAAGAATTATACGCAGCCAAAAACAGTATGTTCTCTTTTTTTCAGAATCAAGAATTAAACGGTGCCATCAGTGGTACCAACGATGAGTCATCCTATAAGAGTAAATACAATACTGAAGGATATTTATTCCGAGGTATGTACGACTATGACGGCAAATATTTTTTCCAACTTTCTTACCGGCGCGATGCCTCTTCCCGCTTTCACCCGGATAATCGCTGGGGTAATTTCTACTCTGTGGGAACTGCTTGGATTCTTACCAAAGAAAAATGGTTGGATGACATTAAATGGCTCGATTTATTAAAACTAAAGTTTTCTGTAGGTCAACAGGGTAATGACAGAATAGACGATTTCTTATATGTAGATACTTACAATATCAATAACAGCAATAATGAGTTATCATTAGGTTTTTCCAGAAAAGGAAATAAAAATATTACCTGGGAAACCAATACAAATATAAATTTAGGTATAGAATTCGAACTATTAAAAGGCAGATTAAGTGGTAGCATAGAATATTTCAATCGCAGAACAACTGATATGCTTAACCGTTTTTCTGTACCTTTATCATTAGGGTACTCAGGCTATTATGACAATATTGGTGACATGAATAACAAAGGTGTTGAAATTGATTTAAAATATATACCAGTCAAGACTAGAAACGTAACATGGAATATTGGCTTTAATGCAACACATTATAGAAATAAGATCAGCCGTCTTGCAGAAAGTAAAAAAACAGACATTATAGATGGACATGCCGGTTATGTAAACGGTCTGTATTATTACGGAGAAGGACTTCCAATGTATACTAACTATGTTCAAAAATATGCAGGTGTGTCCGAAGAAGGCAAACCACAATGGTATTATACAGATAAGCAAACCAGTGAGATGAAAACAACAACCACCTATTCTCAAGCTGATCTATACTTATGTGGTGACGCTGTTCCAGACCTATACGGTGGTATCAATACCTCTCTTTCATTTTATGGTTTTGATTTCTCTGCACAAATAAACTACAGTATAGGAGGTCAGGCATACGACTATGGTTACCAAGCATTAATGTCACCTCCTACTTCAACTCATTTAGGATACAATGTTCACAAAGATATTTATAAAGCATGGAGCCCGGAGAATACTCAAAGTGATATTCCACAATGGCAATTCAATGACCTGTACAGTGTAAAAACATCCGACAGGTTTCTAACTAATGCATCTTCCATAAGTATTCAAAACATTCAATTAGGATATACTTTCAGCAAAAAAACACTTAGAAGTCTATATCTAACTAATCTGCGCATTTATGTGGCCTGTGACAATGTTTATTATTGGTCAAAAAGAAAAGGTTTCGATTCACGCGTAACATGGAACGGAAATAAAGATTCATCCGGAGAATATTCAGCCGTACGCGCATTCTCCGCCGGTCTAAGTTTACAATTCTAATCAACACATAAACAATCAAGAATATGAAAAAGAAATATATTACCAAACTAATGATTGCTGCATGTCTGTCATCAGCATTAAGCTTAAACAGTTGTATCGAAGAGGTATTTCCAGAAAGTAGCACAGCTACCATAGACCAAATAGGAAAATCTGACCAAGCTATCAGCGCAATGGTAAACTCAGTAGTCGCATTTATTAATGCATTTAGAAGTTACGGTCCACAATTTTATCATGATTTTGGATATAGTGGATATAATTTAATCAGAGAAAGTGCATGCGAAGACTTCTTCTGCCACGAACCCAAATTTGACTTTTTTGATACTTATGGAGTATGTAATGATTTGGGTGATGCCGATGTTGTCAATACCATTTGGTATTATAACTACAAGTTTCTGAATAATGTAAATAATGCACTGAGTGCTTTAGAAAAAGCAGATGATGCACCCGAAAACAAGTATTATAAAGGTATATGCCTATCTTATAGAGCCATGATATACATGGACTTAGTCCGAATGTATGAATATAAAAAAACAGGAGTAGAGAAATTAGATGCAGAAGCAGCCAGTAAAAATTTATATGGCATAACCGTACCTATTATTACCGCTGAAACCACAGAAGAAGAAGGGCGTAATAATCCACGTGCTCCCTTCTATGCCGTATACAAATTCATATTAGATGACCTAGCCTCAGCTGAGGAGCTTTTGAGTGATTATCAACGCCCAACCAAAAACTTGCCCTGTACCCCGGTTGTCCATGGTCTGATGGCACGTATGTGGCTGGAAATGGGATCTCGTTTCGAACTTTACCCTGAAGATCTCAACACCCTAAACAACAATACAGATTTAAACATTGCATCAAAAGAAACTTGTTTCACTAAAGCAGCCGAATACGCACGCAAAGTCATTAACGAAAGCGGAGCAATGCCTCTGACCGAAAAGGAATGGTTTGGTGGAGACAGCTATACTACCGGCTTCAACAGTGTACTAACCAATTCATGGGTATGGGGATCCATCATGACTACCGAGGATGTACATAGCTATTGGCTCAACTTTGCCGGAAGCATGTGTCCTGAACAAACTTTCGGTTACGGTAACCGAAAATGGCAAGGATACAAGCTTATCGGCAAAAAATTGTTCGATCAAATACCAAATGCAGACTGGCGAAAAACAACTTGGATTGCTCCTGAAGATGCACACAAAGCTCCCGGAACTAAATATAGAACTTTGTTGACCGATGATGATTTCGCTGATATGCCTCCATATACAGGTATCAAATTCCGACCTAAAAATGGAGAAATGAACGATTATACAATCGGAGCTGCCGTTGACTATCCGTTAATGCGTATAGAGGAAATGTATTTAATCGAAGCCGAAGCAATAGGAATGAGCCAAGGATTAGCAGCCGGTATTTCTAAATTAGAAGATTTCGTAAATACATTTCGTTATAATACTTCTGTGGGTAGCTATACATGTAAAGCAAATGATCTAAAAGAGTTTCAAAAGAAGGTTGTTGAACAGAAACGTATTGAATTCTGGGGTGAAGGGATCATCTTTTGGGATTACAAACGGTTAGAGTTACAAGTTGTTCGTGGTTATCCGGGTACTAATGCTCCTATCGGATATCGATTTAATTCAATAGAAGGCTACTGTGCGCCCTGGATGAATATCTTTATCAGTCTTTATGAAAATGTATTCAACAAAGGTGCTGTTTTAAATCCTGATCCTTCACAAGCCATCAAAGAATGGGTAGAATAAAATTCATATAAAACTTATTTCATAAAGAATGGGGAGCTGTCATAAAAAAGACAGCCCCTCATTCTTATAGAACACAATTTGATATCACCATACATTAAATTACCTAGAATAAATACAATACCCTTTATTGATTAAAACAGAAAAACAAGCAAGACAAAAATAGCACACATCATAAAAAACACTTCCAACCCTACTATTTTTCTTCCTTTTTAGCCTCATTCCATATAGCATCCATTTCTTCCAAAGTCATATCCTTCAAGTTCTTTCCCTGTTTGATGGTGTGTTCCTCTAAGTAATTGAAACGACGGATAAACTTCTGGTTAGTGAGTTCCAATGCATTATCCGGATTAATCTTGTAAAGGCGGGCCGCGTTTATAAGACTGAACATTACATCACCGAATTCCGCTTCCGCCTTCTCCTTATCCATGTTCTCCACCTCAGCTTCAAACTCGCCGATCTCCTCTTTTACTTTAGTCCAAACCTGCGAACGCTCCTCCCAATCAAATCCCACGTTGCGGGCCTTGTCCTGAATGCGGTATGCCTTGATTAGCGAAGGCAAAGCAGAAGGTACTCCACTCAAAACCATTTTGTTACCATCCTTTTCCTTCATCTTCAACTGTTCCCAATTTTCAGTCACCTTCTCGGCAGTCTCGGCTTTCACTTCGCCAAAAACATGAGGATGACGGAAAATCAGCTTCTCACAAAGACAGTCACACACATCCTTGATATCAAAATCTCCTGTTTCACTACCTATCTTTGCATAAAAGGCCACATGCAACAACACATCACCCAACTCTTTACAGATATCCTTCTTGTCATCCTTCATCAAAGCATCACAAAGTTCGTAAGTTTCTTCAATCGTATTAGGACGCAGACTTTCATTCGTCTGTTTCCGATCCCAAGGACACTTCTCTCGCAACTCGTCTAAAATATCGAGGAAGCGGCCAAATGCTTCCATTTGTTCTTTTCTTGTATGCATAATCAGTTTATTAATATCATTTTGTAGTGCAAAAGTACATAATAATCCAACGACTTTTATTAATTTTGCACTCAATTATGCGATAATCAATTAAATAAATAAAATATAAAATGGAATTAGCAAGTAAGTACAATCCCGCTGACGTGGAAGGAAAATGGTATCAGTATTGGCTGGACAACAAACTCTTTAGTTCAAAACCCGACGGACGTGA
>ENA-ORTS01002712-ORTS01002712.1-human-gut-metagenome-genome-assembly--contig:-NODE-2712-length-10180-cov-4.871704_pt1 | contig 10180 bp, 8 predicted proteins | sample MGYA00241911_ERZ509186 | MGnify/ENA primary metagenome ERZ509186 (study PRJEB26280, sample SAMEA2338852) | human gut metagenome | biome: human gut; feature: human-associated habitat; material: faeces...
AGAAAGAACATCTTCACCATCTAATGTGATTGTACCCTGAGTTACTTTATATTTAGGATGACCCATGATTGTCCCTAATAAGGTTGACTTACCATTCCCATTAGGACCCATCAATGCATGTGTTTCTCCTGTATTAATTGTTAGATTAATTCCCTTCAAAATCTCCTTGTCGCCAATCGCAACATGAAGATCCTTTATACTCAAAACTGACATCTTTTTTTCACCTCGAGAATCATTATAAAAGATTAAACGTTCAACCTCAAATAATATGATAAAGAATTATGTCTTTTTATGTGAAACATGGGTAATTATTTGAAAAAAATCACCTACCATGTATAATATATATGTTAAGCAAGGAGGGTACGTATGAAAGCCAAAAAAATAGCGACGCTATGTTTAGCGAGTGTTTTATTACTAAGTGGCTGTGGTGGTAAAACTGTAGATGGAAAGAGCGTAGTGGCTTCAACTAGTGAAGGTCATGTTTATGCAGATGATGTTTATGATACATTAATTTCTACTAGTTCAGGTAAGTCAGCAGCATTCCAGTATGTTCTTGATCAGTTGATCAATAAACAATATCCTATTACAAGTGATATGAAAGATAATGCAAGTGATATGCTTGATAGTATTAAGAATTCTTACAAGAGCAAATATGGTGAAAATTCTTATGAAAAACAGTTTAAGAGCGATTTAAAGAGTGCTGGTTATACAAGTGAAAGTGAATATAAGAAGAAACTTATTTATTCTTTACAGTATGCAGAATTAGTCAAACACTATGTAAAGACACATTATGATACTGTATTTGAAGATTATTATAAGGTTGCCACACCTCGTATGATCTCTATGATTAAGATTTCTGTTTCTGATCCTTCTAATCCTACTGATTCTGAAAAAGAAAAGTTAAAAGAAGTGCAGGAGTTATTAAAGGATGGTAAGAGCTTTGGTGATGTTGCCAAGGATTATTCAGATGATTCTACAACTAAGAGTGCAAAAGGTTCTTTAGGTGTTGTAGATACTACAAGTAATTTAACAAATACTTATGGTAGTACAATTAATGAAGCAGCTTTCTCTTTAACTGAAGGACAAACTTCTGATGTATTAACAGGTAATGATGGTTATTATATCTTAAAGTGTACTTCTACTAGTAAAGAAAAGATTAAGAAGAAATTAAAGAATGTGACTATCCAGTCTCCATTACTTACTTATGATGATCAAATCATTTATCTTGCATTCAAGACTTATGATATTGAATATAAAGATGCAAAGATTAAAAAAGCAGTCAATGAAGCTATTAAAGAAGGCTTAAAGTCTAGAGCTGCAGAAAGGAAGTAATGAGAATGGCAGAATACAAACAGATCCATAAAGTAGAAGTTGAAAAGAAACCTTTTAAACTTACTAAGAAAATGATTGCATTACTTGTCATTGCGATTGTCCTTGTTGCAGGAGTGATTACAGCTTATATTGTGACTGCTGATAAAGATGGTTATACAAGTTCTGTAAAGGATGGTTCAACAGAAGTAATCAGTGGTGATGTAAGTGTGACCAAGAAAGGTTTATATGAATACTTATTAGACAACTATGGTGCCAATGAAGTATTAAATGAAGCTTACAATAAGATCACTGCAAAAGAGATTACTGACCAGGATGCAATTGATGCAAAAGTAAAAGAACAAAAAAATCGTTATGCTGAATATTCTGGTTCTTTTGAAACTTATGCAAAAAATCAGGGTTATAGTGATGCAAAGGCTTTTGAGAAGGAAATCGTTGTACCAGAAGCAAAATCTGAACTATTAGAAGAAAAATATCTAGATACAAAGTTCAATGATGTATGTAAGAAATATAATGTTTCTTATTTAAAGATTGTTGAATATAGTAAAGAATCTGATGCATTAAAAGCATTAAAGACAGTGACTAGTGCAGATGCAATGACTGCTTTAATGAATGCAAATAGTTCTAGTTCTACTGATTTAGGTTTTGTATGCAGTAAGAGTTCTACAACTACTGTCGATAAGAAAATCATTAAGGCTTTAAGTAAGTTTACTTCTTTAAAGACTGATGGTGTATATAAGGAAGCAGTTAAATTAAGTACCGGTAAATATGCAATAGTTTATGTATATAACACAGATAAGAGTGCTCAGAAGAATGATATTGTTGAAAACTTATTAAACCTTGGCGATGTGAAGACAGATATTGAATCTTATTATTTAAAGAAATATAAGTTCACTGTTGAAGATAAAAAGATTAAGAAACAGATCAAGAAAATTTCTAGCAAATATGTAGACTAAGAGACGTGAGAACGTCTCTTTTGTGTTAGAATAAAGACAGGAGGTTTTATATGATGGATAATTGTATTTTTTGTAAGATTGCAGCCAAGGAAATTCCTGGCAAAGTTGTATATGAAGATGATACTTGTATTGCGTTCTTAGATTTATCACAGACTACTAACGGACATACACTTGTTATTCCTAAGGAACATTATGATAGCTTTTTAGAAGCAGACCCAGAAGTGATGGCACATTGTATGAAAGTGGCTCAGAAGCTTGCAAATAAGATTGTAGAGAATATGCATGCAAAGGGATGTAATATTCTTACTAATGCGAAAGAAGTCGCTGGTCAGACAGTGCATCATTTCCATATTCATATTATTCCAAGATATGAAGAAAATGATCCAATCAAGATTGAATTTACTGATCGTTCAAGTGTTGTAAATCTTGATGACATCTACAACGAAATCATGAAATAGAAAAACAGGGATTAAAATCCCTGTTTTTTAGTACACACAATGATATGACATCTCTTTATATTACAATGTGATTAACCTCTCACAAAATAGCGTGAAACAAATTCCATATTAATTTCTTTGATTTCTCTTTTACCTTCTATATAATCTTCATACATTTCGAAAGGATCTCCAGCCCCAAACAAGCCGCATCCACTGCAGTTCTCACATCCTGCAGAATCATTACAGTCCAATGCTTCTTGTATAATTCTTTTTCTTTCTTCTCTTGTTGTATCTTTTATTAGTACACTCTTCATATCCATCACCCACTCCTAGTATAGAAATAATACATACAAATAGCAAGCAATATACCTATCTTTTTGGTATGTTATAAGCATAAAGAAAAGAGATAGCATTTCTACTATCTCTTTCGTATGAATTATTCAGCAGCATCAAAATCTTTAGCAAGTGCTTCTGCTCTTGCACGACGACGTTTAGCATCTACTAGACACTTATCGAATAATGCTTCTGCATTTTCAGGATTGATCTTAACTAACTGGGAGAATCTGTTTTCACTCATTAAGAAGTCTTTGAACTTAGAATAATCAGGAGCCTTAGAATCAACTGTAAGTGGGTTCTTACCTTCTTCAGTTAAACGTGGGTCATATCTTAATAAGTTGAAGTAACCACATTCAACAGCCCATTTTTCCTGTCTTGAAGAGTTAATTAATCCACCCTTGATATGATGTTCATTACATGGTGCATATGCAATAATTAATGATGGTCCATCATAAGATTCGGCTTCCTTCATAGCCTTAATAGCCTGCATTGGGTTAGCACCTAAAGCAATCTGTGCAACATATACATGACCATAAGCCATAGCAATCTGAGCTAAGTCTTTCTTAGCAACCTTCTTACCACTTGCAGTGAACTTCGCAATAGAAGCAGCCTGTGATGACTTAGAAGACTGTCCACCAGTGTTAGAATATACTTCTGTATCAAGAACTAATACATTGACATTCTGATCATTAGCAAGAACGTGGTCTAATCCTCCGTAGCCGATATCATAAGCCCATCCGTCACCACCGATGATCCACTGAGACTTAGTCACTAATTCACCCTTCATATCAAGTAATTCCTTGATAGGTTCATTAGCTGAAGCTTCAACTTTTTCTACTAATTCGTTATAAAGAGCCTTTTCTTCTACTCTCTGACCCTTAACAGCTTCATATTTTTCAAGAATTTCTTTTAATTCTGGTTCTACATCATTTTTATTTGCTTCAATGATTTCTAAGATATGTTTAGACATGTAGTTTTCTGCAAGCTTCATACCGAAACCAAATTCAGCATTATCTTCGAATAATGAGTTAGCCCAAGCCATACCATGACCATTCTTATCAGTAGTACATGGAGTAGATGGAGTTGAACCAGTATAGATTGATGAACATCCAGTAGCGTTCGCAATTCTCATATCAGAACCGAATAACTGAGAAGCTAAACGATAATATGGAGTTTCACCACAACCAGCACAGGCACCAGAAGCTTCAAAGTAAGGCTTCATGAATCCAACACCCTTCACTGTAGTTGTAGGATACTTGTCATCTCTATATTCTACATTGTTGTATACATATTCAGATAAAGCAGAATGTTCTAATTCTTCCTTAACTGGAACCATTGTAAGTGCCTTTTCACCACGTTTACCTGGACATACAGCTGCACATAATCCACAACCTACGCAGTTATCAGGAGAAACCTGGATACGGAATGATAATCCTTCAACACCCTTACCAATTGGTTTCAATACATCATTAGTAATATCTTCTGGTGCATTCTTGATTTCTTCTTCAGTCATTAAGAATGGACGGATAGTTGCATGAGGACATACCATAGCACACTGGTTACACTGGATACAGTTGTCTTTTTCCCACTTAGGAACCTGAATAGCAATTGCACGTTTTTCTTTAATTGCAACACCATTCTGCATAGTACCATCAAGCTTATCTAAGAATGCTGAAGTTGGAAGGTCATAACCTTCAAGTGCATTGATAGGAGCTACGAAGTTATCAAAGTAATCATCACCAGTTGGTTTTCTTAATGGTAATACAGTTAAGTTAGACCATTCTGGATCTACAGTTACTTCTTCAATTGCATCTTTACCAGCATCGATAGCCTTATAGTTAGCCTGGACGATATTTTCACCCTTGTTGCTGTAAGACTTCTTAGCCATTTCTTTCATCTTAGTAACAGCTTCTTCGATTGGAAGAATCTGTTCATTTAATGCGAAGAATGCTGACTGTAGGATAGTATTTGTACGTCTACCCATACCGATTTCACCAGCAATCTTGTTGGCATTAATAATATAGAACTTAGCATGTTTATCTGCTAACTGTTTCTTTACTCTATTTGGAAGATAATCAGCGATTTCTTCTTTAGTAAATTCAGTATTTAATAAGAAACGTCCACCATCTTTTAAGTTCTTCAACATATCATACTTTAAGCAGTAGTTGTCTAATGAACAAGAGATGAAGTCTGCTCTATTTACATAGTAAGTTGCTCTAATTGGCTTATTACCAAATCTTAAGTTAGAACGAGTTGCTCCACCAGCCTTCTTAGAGTCATATGCGAAATAAGCCTGGCAGTATAAATCAGTATTATCACCAATAATCTTGATAGATGACTTATTTGCAGATACAGTACCATCAGAACCTAAACCATAGAATAAGCACTGAGTAACACCAGAATTGATATGGAATCCATGAACATCAGGTAATGATAAATGAGTTACGTCATCCTTAATACCAATTGTGAATCCTGTAAATGGATTATCTGAATTTAAGTGATCATAAACAGCCTTGATATGCTGAGGTGTAGTATCCTTAGAACCCATACCATAACGACCACCGATCACTAATGTATCAGCATCTCTAATAACTGAACATACATCAAGGTATAATGGTTCACCAGTAGCACCCATTTCCTTAGTACGATCAAGTACAGCAATCTTCTTAGCAGTTGCTGGTAAAACAGCCTTTAAGTATTTTGGAGAGAATGGTCTATAAAGATGTACTTTAATAACACCAACTTTTTCTCCTTCTTTAGCCATTTCATCAATTGTATCTTCAATAGTTTCAGTAACTGAACCCATTGCGATAATAACTCTATCAGCTTCTGGATCACCATAGTATGTAAATGGTGCATATTCTCTACCAGTGATTTCAGAAATCTTCTTCATGTAATCTGCAGCGATTTCTACAACTGCATCATAATGCTTATTCTGAGCTTCTCTGCTCTGGAAATAGATATCATCATTATCTGCACCACCACGTTCTACTGGATTAGTATGTGGGTTAAGTGCGTTTGCTTTAAATTTCTTAATTGCATCATGATCTACTAATGAAGCTAAAGTTTCATAATCAAGAACTTCAACTTTCTGAATTTCATGAGATGTTCTGAAACCATCAAAGAAATGGATAAATGGTACACCTGCTTTAATTGCAGTTAAGTGTGCAACGCCAGCTAAATCCATAACTTCCTGTACAGAATGTGAACAAAGCATAGGGATACCTGTTTGACGGCAGGCATAAACATCCTGATGATCCCCAAAGATATTTAATGAACTAGTTGCAAGAGCTCTTGCAGCTACATGGAAAACACCTGGAAGCATTTCACCCTGAATCTTATAAAGGTTAGGAATCATTAATAATAGACCCTGAGATGCGGTAAATGTAGTAGCTAAAGCACCACCCTGTAAAGCACCGTGTACAGCACCAGCAGCACCTGCTTCTGACTGCATTTCAACTACGTTTACAGCAGAGCCAAAAATATTTTTTCTTCCCTGCGAAGCCCATTCTTCAGCATGTTCAGCCATTGGTGAAGAAGGGGTAATTGGATAGATACTTGCTACTTCAGAAAATGCATATGCAACATGAGCGGCAGCAGTATTACCATCCATAGATAAATACTTCTTAGACATAATCTTTCAATCCTCCTTATCTACCATTATACGCTGATATGCAATAAAATACTATAATTAATTATTATCATGTATTTTGTTTCTAACACATATATATTTCTATACTTTATAAGATGTATATCTAATTTAGCCTGAAAAATAGTTGAATACTGTAATGTGTTCATTGCCATGTTCTATACCCGTCATGTCTTATGAGCGATACATCAATGCTTTAAATGCATATACAGGTAGGATAGAATCCGATAAACAATCACATGACAATCATCTCTTGTCATATGATTCCCCTTTTCTCAAAAACAATAATTGAAATCAATCTGTTAATTCACTATATTTACACTTTTTGCATTTTTGAAACGCATCTTCCATTTTATCCTCAGCTATTTCGTCCAATTCCTTAATGGCGCTTTTCTTTGCTAATTTAGATATTCCCATAAGAGATTCATAACACCACTCGCAATCAATGATTCGATTAAACACAGGACAATATCTATCTTCTTCAAAATCAACATTATCTATTTTTTCCATCGTTTAAGCACCTCCAATATAGCCATATAATTTTCACCGCAATCAGTATACCTCATACCTGTTTTACATATCCATTCATTGTCTCTCAGCATAACAACAAAAGCCCCTTTTCAGAAATAAATAATTTCCTTTTCTCGTTTCATTGATTGAATATCACTAATGCATAGTCTACATATTCTTGTAGTTCATCAGAAGTAATGTTTCTTTCCAGTATTCTATCAAATATTTGGAATTCTGATAATGATAGAGGTACATTTTCATTTCCTAAAATTGACATATTCTTTATATTGCTTCTTATCACTAGAATAATTCATGGCTAACTTCACAGCCATATTAATTGCTTCAGCACCATAGGTGTATTGGAGAATCGTTTACACCTAGGATTGGAAGTGGTACCTGCTTGGTGGAGTCGCTTATACAAACATTTCTTTATACTTCATCGGTTTTCTATCTCAATGATTGTACTCATTGCTGTAATCATTGGTTTCACAAAATCCCACAACAAATAAGCTAACCTTTTTAGTATAATTAATTATCATCCTGTATTTTTACTATTAATAACTATTAAATCTTTCTATCAAATGCATTTGATGTTAAAATCCCGTTTTCGACAGTTATATAACGCAAAAATGAGCGAAAACTCTCTAGTTTAAAGGCTTTTCGCTCATTTTTTTCTTTTATAAAATGTTGTATGGGAATTTTATTTCTCACATTTTTTTCAATTTATTTAATGTTTTTGGCTGATAGTATTTCCGATTCAGTTTTAAATCAAACAACTGCTCAAGTGAATCTAGTACATCGGAGCCTGTGTAACAGGCCTGGTAGTACATATCGGAGCAGTTAACCACATTCATGTTCTGCAATGTTTCGATGATCTGTTCTGTTGTGAAATGAGTTTTATTTCTGTCTAATTTGACTTCGAGTAAGCGATAGATCAATAAGGCTGTGTAACAGATAAGAAAATGAGCTTTTATTCTGTTTTCTTTGCGATGATATACAGGTCTTGAACTGAAGTTTGTTTTTAAGACACGGAAACAATCCTCGATTTTATATCTTCTTGATTGAATGTCCAAAATTTCTGTTTCTTTCATATCGAATATGTTTGTAGCTACGGCGTAGAATCCATCATATTTAGCTTCTTCTTCAATACGAGCTTCATCTAAATAGTAATTCTTCTTTTCTTTATCACTTTTAATAAATCGGGTTACATCGTTAGGTCCTTTTTTGAAATTGTCGGGATCCATGTTAGCCAGTATTTTTTTTGCACGTTCAATTTGTCTGTTTCGTACTGTTTTTTGATATTCAGCCATCTTTCTTGAATAGGTTACGATAATACGCTGCTTTAGAATTCCTTTTGATTTTACTTTTTTTGTTTTTCCATTTTTGTATTGTTTGACTTCGAATAGACCTAAGTCCACAAGTTTATCAACTGGTATAGACTTATAGATGTATCCATCATAATACTTTCTATTTTCTTTTGATGTACGATCAAATGTTTTCATTGATTCTAAAGATGCAGGCTTTCCATCTTGAGAAAAGCGGTAATCGTAATCATTGAACACGGCCTGTTTTAGAATACTGTTCAATTTCTTGATGGATTGTGTTACTACAAACTTTCTTCCACCAAAGTCATTGAACAGTCTTGTGTCATTATAGCCAAGTCCCGCATCTGAACAGTAGATGATGTCCTTGTTTTCAAACATCTTAAGCATCTTCTTTTCAGCTGGAACAGCGCAAAGTGATTCGTTGTCACTTCCTGGATTGATACACATACTTAAAGGAATTCCGTCGGCATCCATAAAAAGTCCCATCTGAACAATTGGATTTGGACGATGTTCTTTAGATACACCATATTTTAGAAGTCCTTTGATTAGTTCACCTGTGATTTCATCATAGACATCTTCGTCTTCAGATTCTTTTTCAAAATAGAAGTTCGTACAGTCAAAATAACACACATTCGTATTTCTTTTGATTACTTTATTACTTGATTCAAATAAATGATAAAGATACTCATCATAGTTTTCTTCCAGTATATCCATGAAACGAAGGATATCCTGGTGTGAGAAATCAAAATCACCATAGAAACCAGTAAGATTCTTTAAGGTATGCATCTTGCTTCCTGGATCAAGAATCCTAGAAAAAGTAAGCACCATATTGATCATATTAGGATTGAAAGCTATTTTACGTCCGCTGCATACCTTATCAAAGAAATCAGAGATTCCAAGAGATGAATAAAGTTTTTTCAAATAGAAATAGCCAGTATTCTTACAAGTGGATTTAGAAACAGTATTCCCTTGATTGATGACCTTGTCATCAAAATTAACAGTGATATTATATTCGACTTTACTGTTCTTTATATTTTCGTTATATTCCTTGACTCTTTGTTTGGCATATTCTAAAGGATCATCTGTAATCTTCAATAATTCAGAATGTTTACCAATACGTTCAACATTCTTTGTGGTAACCTTTTTACCATTACGAATCCCAACCTGAATGAAGTAGGTAGGATCTTTAGATTTTCTGTCATAGTTAAGTTTCATGGGGAAGACTCCTTATATAGAACCATTATATCACATATTACAACACCGTACAACATCCATACAACAAAATAAAAAGAAAATTTGACATAAAAAAAGCGCTATATAAGCGACATTTTGAATATTTTATGATTTAAGAACTGTCGAACTACCGGATGGGAAGCATTGAACTTAATCATAGAATTGATGATGAATTCATAATGAGAAAAATTAAGGTGTTTATTTTTTGCTTTTTGTGATATATTAATGCTGTTCATAGAAATCTCCTTATAAAGTGTGGTAACTATATAATACGATTTCTATGGACTTTTTTTATACAAAAATTGGATAATAGAGGCCTGCGGCCGCGCGAATTGGGATAAAGGGGCATGCCCCTTTATCCCAATTCCTTAATTCCAGTTTCATTTTACTATTGATGTCTAAATA
>ENA-ORTS01002720-ORTS01002720.1-human-gut-metagenome-genome-assembly--contig:-NODE-2720-length-10170-cov-7.032921_pt1 | contig 10170 bp, 9 predicted proteins | sample MGYA00241911_ERZ509186 | MGnify/ENA primary metagenome ERZ509186 (study PRJEB26280, sample SAMEA2338852) | human gut metagenome | biome: human gut; feature: human-associated habitat; material: faeces...
CGCCTAAAAGTTCAGAAAAATCCTTTGGTTTATAATTCGTGAAATTTGATGTGTTCATTTTAAAACTCTCCTTTGAGTAGATTTGATCACATTTAATCATAATAGTCGATATATTTAGTTACTTATATTTTCCTCCTTATTTCATTATACAAAAAAGATAGGAATACTCAATATCCCTATCTCTTGAATGATTTTTTAAATTGATCAAAAATAGATTCTTTTTCGTCTAATTCCTTAAGTTTCATGTAAAGATCTTTTTCTTTCTTGCTGAGCTTCTTAGGAATAGAAACATTGACCTGAACATACTGATCACCATAAGTATCACTACGCATGTTCTTGACACCTTTACCCTTAAGTCTCATGACTGTACCAGTTTGTGTTCCTGCTGGAATCTTCATAGTCACGTCACCATAAACAGTAGGTACTTCTACTTCACAGCCAAGAGTTGCATCGACTGCAGAAACTGGAACTGATATAGAAATATCATTACCATTTCTCACAAAGTATTTATGTGGACGAACATAGATTTCTACATATAAGTCCCCATTAGGTCCGCCATTGACGCCACGCTGTCCTTTACCAGCGACACGTAACTGCTGATGAGAATTAATACCAGCTGGGATAGTTAATTCAACAGTGACATTCTTATTAATATATCCTGAACCATGACAATGTGGGCACTTATCCTTGACTACCTTACCTGTACCATGACAGTCTGGACAGACTGTTTCATTAATGATAGTACCAAATGGTGAACGCTGCTGTACTCTAATACGTCCTGTACCACCACATCTAGAACATGTATGCACATCATTAGGATTCTTCGCACCTGTACCATGACAATGAGAACACTGTTCATCATAGTTAATCTTAAGTTCAGTCTTTTTGCCCTTGATAGCATCCATGAAATCAATTTCTATCTGAACATAACGGTCTTCACCTTTTTGTGGTCCTGTAGGTCTTCTAGAACGTGACTGTCCTCCGCCAAAGAATGAACCGAAGATATCACCAAAGTCCATATCTTCAAATCCACCAAATCCCTGGCCACCAAATCCTCCAGCACCTGCACCACCCTGTTCAAATGCTGCATGTCCATAACGGTCATAAGCAGCCTTCTTATTCTCATCAGAAAGAATTTCATAGGCTTCATTGACTTCCTTGAACTTTTCTGCTGCATCAGGCGCCTTATTCACATCAGGGTGATATTTCTTTGCCATCTTACGATAGGCACGTTTTATTTCATCTTTCGAAGCATCCTTGGATACACCAAGGACTTCATAGTAATCTCTCTTATCTGCCATAAATCACACCTCATTTAATATAAGCCAAGGGGGATTCCCTTGGCTTTCTTGTTAGTTCTTTTCAGTAAAGTCTGCATCAACGAAATCATCGTTATTGTTGTTAGATGAAGTGTCTGCACCTGCTGTGTTACCAGCATTCTGCTGCTGATACTGAGCAGCAGCCATCTGCTGAGCAATCTTTTCAAGTTCGCTCATCTTAGATTCAAGAGTAGCCATATCATTATTATCTAATGCAGTCTTAAGTTCATCTCTTAAAGCTGTAGCCTGCTTCTTCTGATTTTCTGGAAGGTTAGCACCCTGTTCAGCTAAAGCCTTATCAATCTGGTTAATCATAGCTTCTGCTTTGTTCTTAGTTTCGATGTCTTTACGTTTCTTTTCATCGTCAGCTTTATTGCTTTCTGCTTCCTTAACCATTCTATCGATTTCTTCTTCACTTAAACCTGTAGAGTTCTGAATAGTGATAGACTGTTCTTTGTTTGTCTTCATATCTTTTGCTTTAACATTTACGATACCGTTAACGTCGATATCAAATGATACTTCAATCTGAGGAACGCCTCTTGGAGCTGGTTCAATACCATCAAGTTTGAATAAGCCTAACTGCTTATTATCTTTAGCCATAGCACGTTCACCCTGTAATACGTTGATATCTACAGCTGGCTGGTTATCAGCAGCAGTTGAGAAGATCTGTGATTTAGTAGTTGGGATAGTTGTGTTACGAGGAATTAATACTGTCATAACACCACCCATTGTTTCGATACCAAGTGATAATGGTGTAACGTCAAGTAATACGATATCTTTAACATCACCAGTGATAACACCACCCTGGATTGCAGCACCCATAGATACTACTTCATCAGGGTTAACTGACTTGTTAGGTTCTTTTCCTAATAATCTCTTAACTGATTCCTGTACTGCGATAATACGAGTAGAACCACCAACTAATAAGATCTGATCGATTTCTGATGGAGTAACGTCAGCATCATTTAATGCCTGTCTTACTGGAGTTTCAGTTGCAGCAACTAAATCAGATGTTAATTCATCAAATTTTGCTCTCGTAAGGTTCATATCGAAATGTTTTGGACCTTCTGCTGTAGCTGTGATGAATGGTAAGTTGATATTTGTAGTTGTAGCAGAAGATAACTCTTTCTTAGCTTTCTCTGCTGCTTCTTTTAATCTCTGAAGTGCCATCTTATCTGTAGATAAATCAACACCCTCTGCTTTCTTGAATTCATCGATCATCCACTGTGTGATCTTGTTATCAAAATCATCACCACCAAGGTGTGTATCACCATTTGTAGCTAATACTTCAATAACTCCGTCACCGATCTCGATAATGGAAACATCGAATGTACCACCACCTAAATCGTATACCATGATCTTCTGTTCTTTCTCATTGTCAAGACCATAAGCTAAAGCTGCTGCTGTTGGCTCGTTGATGATACGTTTTACATCAAGTCCTGCTATCTTACCGGCATCTTTTGTTGCCTGACGCTGGGCATCATTGAAGTATGCTGGTACTGTGATAACCGCTTCTGTAACTTTCTCTCCTAAATATCCCTCTGCATCTGCTTTTAATTTCTGAAGGATCATTGCGGAGATCTGCTGTGGAGAATACTGTTTATCATCAATTGCTACTTTGTAATCAGATCCCATATGTCTCTTAATGGAAGAGATTGTTTTCTCTGCGTTTGTAACAGCCTGACGTTTTGCAGGTTCACCGACTAATCTCTCTCCTGTTTTTGTAAATGCTACGATAGATGGTGTTGTTCTTGCACCTTCCTGATTTGCGATAACGGTAGGTTTTCCACCTTCCATAACTGCTACACAGCTGTTTGTTGTTCCTAAGTCAATACCAATAATTTTACTCATAATAATTTCCTCCTTTAATTAGCTACCTTTACCATGCTGTGTCTTACCACAGCGTCTCTGTACATATAACCTTTCTGAAGTTCTTCCGCTACTATATTTTCGCCAAGCTCTTCATCTTCCACATGCATGACTGCATTATGGAAATTTGGATCAAATTCCTGTCCAACTGCCTCGATTGGTTTTACACCAGCCTCCTCTAATGTTGTAAGGAATTGTTTGTAAATCTTATCCATACCAACGACAAATGCATCTTCCTTTTTGTCTTCCGGTACAGCCGCAAGTCCGCGCTCGAAATTATCGATCACCGGAAGCACTTTCTCAACAATTGTTTTTGCTCCCATATCAAACATCTGTGATTTTTCTTTCTCAGTACGTTTGCGGAAATTCTCAAATTCTGCCATCTGGCGTCTCAGACGATCGGTAAGATCTTCAATCTGTTCATCTTTCTTATCTTTTTTCTTCTTGAAGAATCCCTTTTTATTGTCATCAGAATCCTCTTTGGAAGATCCTTCTGTCTCTTCCGCCGTTTCCTCTGTGTCTTTCTCTTCTGTCTCAGAAGCTGTATCCTCAGTCGTTTCAGCTTCTTTTACGGAATCTTCTGTCTGATCTGCCTGGGACTCTTTTTCTAAATCCTCTAAAACCTCTTCTAATACTTCTTCTTTCTTCGCTTCCTGCATTTCCCAGCCACCTTTCTATACTTCTCCTTTTGGCTTATCTAAGATGCCATCCAGAGATTTTTTCAATGTGTTCAGATTCGCCATTACTTTCTCATAATCCATCCGCTTCGGTCCGACAATTCCTATCGTTCCCCGAACACCTTCGCCCAATTCATAAGTTGCAGTCACAACACTGCAGTCCTTCATCGTCTGGATCGGGCTTTCATTCCCTATATAAACCTGAATTCCTGTATTCTCTTCATCCAACAGGTTTTCAGTTACAAGGCTTGCCAACTGCTGTTTCTCCTCAAATGTGGAGATCAGTTCACTTGCTTTCTCCGCTGAATCAGATAACTCCGGATATTTGAAAAGATTTGTCGTACCACTCGTATAAATCTTAATATCCTCATCCTGACCCATTGTCTCACCAAGTGTATCAAGCACGTTGCTTACGATATCACTGTGGATACCTGCCTGCCCTTTCAGCTTGGCGATGGTCGCAAGATTGATCTCTTCTAATGCCAGACCATTCAGATTCGAATTCAGCAGGATATTCAACTTCAACATTGTCTCATTATCAAGCGGTTCTGATACCGGAATGATCTTATTCTTGACCATGTTGCCCTCTGTGACGATCACTGCAAGAATCTGTTCCTCATCCACATTAGAGAGCTGAATGAACTTCACTTTGTTCCGATGATAACTCGGCGCTGATACCATTGTTGCATAGTTGGTATTGGCTGCCAGAACTTTTGCAACCTTCTGCAGTACCTGTTCCATCTTCTCGGTGTGTTCGATGACAAACTGTTTCATGTCATCCACTTCCCGGTTCTTCTCTTCCATCAGATGATCTACATAGAAGCGGTAACCTTTATCGGAAGGAATCCGTCCTGCCGAAGTATGCGGCTGTAAAATGTATCCTAATTCCTCAAGGTCTGCCATCTCATTTCGGATCGTTGCTGAACTTAAATTCAGGTCTGTATACTTTGAAATGGTTCTTGAACCAACCGGTTCACCTGTTTCCAGATAGTTGCGGATGATAGCATTTAAAATTTTCGTTTTACGTTCGTCTAATTCTAATTCTTCCATTCACTCACTCCTGCTTCTGGAAATATCATAATTGCCCAACAACGCTTGTCACTGAACAATTATCTGTGTGTTTTTAGATTTGTTAGCACTCATTTGATTGGAGTGCTAATATCTATGTACCTAACATAGCACCATCCTATTTTTTTGTCAACAGTATTTCTGATGTTTTTTGAAGATTTTTTGTGAAAAAATTGTGTCCTGCCAGAGTTTAGCGGTCGTAGTGTCGCAGATTTTATGGTGCTTTCTTAGGTTTTGAAGTGCATATATAAATGTCCGTTCACAAGGCAATTTTATATGTAATGAAAAAGAAAAACGTAGGATTGTAAGTGTGATTGTGGTAGAATTATGTTTAGTAATGAATTTATAAAATCAGAATTTTGCTTTCGATGACCAGAATGAAAATCGTTACCGTTGCGCCTGTTTTCACAAGCGTTGCGTGACATAAAAAGAATTCTATTTTAATATCAAAGTATCAAAAACAAAGGAGGTTCTTTTTATGTTGAAGGAATTAAAGAAAAACAAAATGAGTGTTGTTGCAACTGGAATTTTATTTGGTGTTATGGGGGTATTAATTATTCCTATGATAGCAGTAATTGTAAAAATATCGAATGCATTATCCCAAAAACATCCTAGGATATACAAGTATAGTATGATTGCTTTTATCGGTATGTTATTGGCAATTAGCCTATTTTGCGTTGTTATTAAACATCAGATGAGTTTTCTTGTAATAGTTGCTTGTTTAGCAATAACATTATGCGACACTATTAAAAACAGATAATAAATGGAGTACAACTATGGAAATATCAGATTTGATTAAATCAGCCAGAATTGAAAAGGGCTTAACCCAACAACAACTGGCTGATGTTGTCTTTGTTACGCGACAGACAATTTCGAAATGGGAATTGGGAAAAAGTGTTCCTGACCAAGCCTCTCTTATATTGCTATACCAGTATTTGGACATCAAGGATAATGAGAAAAAACAGTTATCAAAGCTTATTTTTAATAAGCAAAATATTATATTAATTTTGATTGCAATCTTATTTTCTCCTATGGTTATTGGAGTACGTTTTATCTGTTGTAAAATTGATAAGATTGAAAATCGAAAAATTAAAGCGGTAATCAAGGTTATTGGCTTTGTTGTATTCTCATCGTATCTAGTATCTTTAAAAGAAAATGTGGCGTATTTGTTAATTGGTATATTTTCTCTGGTGTATTTGTTATATCAATTCTATTTGAGTGGATTGGAAACTAAATGATTTGTGTCAGCAAGTTTAAGGCAAGCGATAATTCATGAAATTCCAGTTTAACAAAAGTGAGGAACTAATGCCTGAATGGGCATTAGCCATTATACAATATCCATTCTTATTTCATCAATAATACTTTTATCTCTTAACTTGTGAATTTCAGTTCGTGTGATAAAAAACACAATTCCTATCAAAACAAATATACCACCAAATAATGCCGCCCACGGAATATGATACAATACCGGGAAAGCCTTCCGAATGGATAAATTAATTAAAAATGGAATTGCAATTCCAAGTATAACTCCCGGAACAAGTGCATTTAGAACGCAAAAAATACTTTCACTATATAACATCCTGCAAAGTGATTTATTTGTCATTCCAACACTCTTTAACACTGCAAACTCACGGCTTCTGATTCTGATATTTGTCGTCAGCGTACTAATTACACTTGTAAATCCCATGAGAATGAGCAGGATAACAAAGCCATACATCACAATTTCAGCAAGAACTATAGCTATATTGAGCATTTTAATCATAGCATCTGTGCGGGCAATTCTCACGGTATATCCCTGCTCTACATAAGAATCCTCTGCCACAATCGGAAAATATTCATCCATGACACTTCTGGCATATTCTGTATAATCATCTTCATCTGATGGCATACTAAACCAGTCAAAACTCCTCGCATCCGCATCAGGTACGACAATTCTGACCGGATATGGTGTCATTTCCCAAAAACCATATTCCTTTAAATCGGACTGTTCTAAAATACCTCCAATTGTAAGTGTGTTCTTCTCATTGGCTGCGTTTATCAGGGAAATCTGTGTCACATCATCTTTAAAAGGTTTTATCGACACATACTCTCCATTGTCATTATATTGGTAAGTGTTCAGCAGAAGGATACTTCCATATTCTGCGCCTGCCCTGTCACACAGTTTTTTATAGAGTTCATCATCAACGGACACGATTTCTGTCCTTGTTTCCCTATTATCATCAGAAAATTTCGGAACCTGCAGCATATCCTCTGTTAATGTATTTTTATCTAATAGCGCATTGTAGGTAAAAGTATCTGCTCCAACACCATATACGTCTATCCCGTACTTTTCCAGCTTTTGTGTGATTTCATTATATTGGTCTGATGTAACAGGTCGGCTGATTTTTCTCTCTTCTTTCCCTGTTTTCGCATTTACCCAGGTATCGTAATTGGAAGAATAATCCACCATCATTTCTTTTGATTTTGGTGTCATCCATTCTTGGAATTCCTTTGCCTGACCGGATAATCCTCCGGTTAACAGAAAAAGTAAAATCCCAAGTGACAATGCACGTATCGTTGCCTTATAGCCGTATTTGTTTCTTTTCATATTTTTATAGGCAATTGCAGACTCACATCCAAATATTTTTTGGATAAAGCTGTCTTTTACCTGGATCTCTTTCAAAACTGTACCTGCTCCAATCCCTTTTACACACTGGATAGCAGTAAATTTACCAACCTTTTTAGCTGGTCTGTATGCAGAGAATAATACAATGCAAAACGAAAATACACCTGCAAACAAATATGTCCACACAGATATATGAAAGGGCAGGGAAAAGGTAAAAGGTCTCATAATAATTTCTTTTGCAGCATCATTGATATCGGAAATAAAATGTCCTGTAAATTTCACACTAATATAACCAAGTATAGTTCCTGCAATGAGTCCAAGCGGGATGGCTGTCAGACTAAGCCATAAACTCTCATAGATAACACTTGCCCTTATCTGTCTGCCTGTTGCACCAACACATTTTAAAATACCAAACTCCTGAATCCGCTTATTGGCACTAGCAGAAAATATATTGGATATTACAGTAATCGACATTGCTGCAATAAGAAGACCTAAAAGCAGTGCCGGTATTGCAAGCATGAGAGAGTATGCTCCTCCATATTCTCCATAATCCGAACCAAGGAAATCAGTAAGCATCTTATTTGCACTTGTCACAAAGCACATTACAGTTGTAATAAGTGATGTTGCAAGTGCGATTGCAAAAATTCCTGCAATCGTTCTTTTTTTATTCACTTTCATCTGGCTTAAGGCGAGTTGTGCTGTTATTTTCATTACTTCATCACCTCGTCTTTTATGATTTTTCCATCTCCGATCGTGATGATTCGGTTCGCCTGCAGCGCTATCTTTTCGTCATGTGTGACAAGAAGAATCGTCTGCTTATATTTCTGATTGGTGAACTTCAAAATATCCAGAATCTCTCTGCTTGTTTTACTATCAAGATTTCCCGTCGGCTCATCTGCAAGAATAAATGCCGGCTCGTTTATAAGTGCCCTTCCTATGGATACTCTTTGCTGCTGACCTCCTGACATTTGTCCTGGCAGATGTTTTGCCCTTTTCTCAAGACCCAGCATATTCACAATCTCAGAAAGCCGTTCCTTATTCTCTTTTCTTCCATCTAATTTCCATGGCAGTGCAATATTTTCCTCCGCAGTAAGAGTAGGTATCAGATTATAAAACTGATAAACAATCCCCAGATTTCTTCTTCGGAAAATTGCAAGTTCATCCTCACTCATTGCTTGTATCTCATTTCCATCAATGATAATAGAACCGCTTGTTGCCTTGCTGTTGTTATCATCTAAAGTAATACCTCCAAATATGGTCTTAATATCTTTTCAACATGAAACATGGATGCATATTTCATAAGTGTCCTCAAATTTTTATCTTTGCGTCTGGCATATTGCTTTAAGGCATCCTGAAAGACCTGCATTTCTATATTGTTCCTGCTGCGAAGCAGATCACAAACTGTCCGCTCCATATCATAAACCGGAACTGAATGCCCAAATGGTGTCTGCATAGTCGTAATCCCTGTTTCATGTAAATCCTTTTTAATTGTATACACTTGAAAACCGTTTTCCTGCAAACGGCTCGGATTATACCCGGTTCTTACAGTTATAGTATATTTCAAAGGCTCTCTGTCTGTTAAATCGTGGAAAAACAATGCAGTTTCATGAGAAAACACAGCCTGACTACAACGTAAATGCAAAATATACATCGCATCTGTCCATGTATCTGGTGATACATACACACCATGAGCAGCTTGTTCCAATCCTCGTTCTTTTACATAAGAATAAAACACAGGCTTACTAATTCCATTATCTATAACTTGAAAGGTCTGAATTATTCCTCCATATTCATTCAGCAATAAATCTAATTGTTCAAACTGAGTCATACACATTCTCCTTTCATGCTAATATGATAATATATATTAGCACGAAAGTAAAGACATATAGTACCAATAAAATATCGGTATTTTTGTTTTAATGATATCCCCTTGTTTCTCGCCATCCCTTTACATACCACCTGATTCCAACATATACCAGTTGCACGAATAATAAGAGAAATAGCAGATTGATTGGCAATACTTCCTTTATCCAATCCCCAAAGTAGATAGCTATTGCCATACTTACAAGTATCACCATTATGGTAATCATATCCCAACAGTATTTCTTATATAGCCCTGCAATCTTTATTTCGATGAATGCCAAAAGTATTCCCACACCCACCAGACATCCACCGCAAATCAATATTCTTATCAGCCAGTTTATAATTCCAGCAACGACAGGATTGGATATTCCATCACTAATCTGTGCCACGTTCTTTCCTGCCAGTACAACCCAGCCAGCAATGGTCTGTGTGAAAGTTGCGATTGTATCAAAGAATACCACGCAATCAGAAATAAATATTTTTGACCGTATCATCTGAAAAAGAGTAGTTGATACGGAATACCATATCAGCAGAAACATCAATGCTTCATACATGGCTGTTTTTGTTTTATATCTGCCTGCCAGTTTTTCTCTCTGCGTATCATACTTTTCCTTGGCTTTCAGATAAGCTGTCAGGTTACAGTTCCCACACTTTTGATAGAGTACTGGCTTTTCAACCGGTATCTCTACTTTTTTCTGATGAGAGAGTGCATAGTCCCGTTCCTGTTCTGCCTGCCTTAGCTTATCTTGACATTCCTCTGTCATGATTT
>ENA-ORTS01002721-ORTS01002721.1-human-gut-metagenome-genome-assembly--contig:-NODE-2721-length-10168-cov-2.416790_pt1 | contig 10168 bp, 10 predicted proteins | sample MGYA00241911_ERZ509186 | MGnify/ENA primary metagenome ERZ509186 (study PRJEB26280, sample SAMEA2338852) | human gut metagenome | biome: human gut; feature: human-associated habitat; material: faeces...
ACCGGTCTCACTACTATTTGCATTCTGAGATGACGCTGGTTTATTAATTGATAATTTCTGCTTGTCCGGTATTCTGTGGTAAGTTCCGAAAACATATGCCACGTAGCCTAAAACAATTATCAGAAAAAGCGCCACTATGCTTACAAGGGTTGCAACCACTTTCTTTTTGGTAGACCATTTTTTCTTTTCTCTTTTGTTTTGCACTTTCTGTTTTGCTTCAGCGGCAATGGTCATGAAAGACGCAATTTTAGAATTGTCATCCCATTCTTTGATGTCTAAGCCGCGCTTGTTCATAACATGGGCAGCCAAGAACATGGCACGCTCAGAGCGCTTCAGAGCTTTCAAAGAGTTTTTGACTTCTTCTTTGTCCTTTTCCTCGACTTCTTCCTCAACGACAGCTTCCTCAGCCTCTTTCTGAGCGATTAAGTCTTCGGCAATTTCTTCCTGTGCTTCTTCAGACAAAGCATTTTCAAGTTTTTCTTTGTATTCCTCAATAGATGATTTCTTTTCATCCAAATCAGCATTCAAAGCGGCAACCTGCTCTTTCAAAGAAGTTACTTCTTCAACGGCCTTGTCAATATCGGCTTGCTTAGCTTCACCGGCGGCATTAGCCATCTCTTGAGCCTTATCGGCATCTTCTTTGGAAGAAAATTCCATTTCTTTGTCTTTATTGCCAATTTTCATACGAATTGTATAAGACATTTTGTTTTCTCCTGTTTTTTTGTTGATAACTTTAACATCGGCTCCGCATCTGCCCTCGCCTTTACGGCAAAGCAAAATGTGGTTGAATACGATGTTTTTTTGAACATAAGAATACGGCTGGCCGTTTAGCTCGCCCTCTTCTTTTTCAAAATCAGCTCGATATCCGGCAGAAATTTCCACCAAGATGCCGCTCTTGATTTCTTCAATGGTCTGTGCATCCAAAATTGTGAGGTCGCACATTATGCCTTTGTCTTCTACTGTCATTTCTCCGGCAACAGAGCCTTTGGTATAGCCGTCTGTCAAGGCATTTTCAACAGTTCGCCATTCGTGTTCATCAATGACTACGGGCTTACCCTCGCCGGTTTTTAATGCTTCGGGGGTGAATTCGCTTGCCGGAATAAGAACATCCACTTTGTCGCCCGGAATATTCAGGCCCTTTAGCTCACTGGCATAATAGGGATATACTCCCTCTTTTAACACCCTGGCTCTAACGGTCATAATGCCGTCATCATCAATTCTCCATTTGTTGCCGATAGACATTCTTATTTTGTTTGAAACTTGTAGCATCGTTTAATCCTTTTTTGTTTCTGGGGATAGATTAACACCCCAAGCCGACAGTTGTCAACAAGGGGTGTTTTTGTGGGTTTGTGGTGGTGTTTTATATTTAATCTTCTTCTTCGTTTTCAATTAACTCAATTTTGCATTGGTTGCAAAAGCAAAGACAACTGCCGTTTTTGTTCAAATAATCAATATACGATTTTAATTCGCCAACAATGTTGTCAGCACACCAACATCCATCGTTATAATGAAACTCGGTTCTTTCTTTAACTCCACGGACTTAGTTTTTCGACAACTTTTTCTTTTGCTTCCTTTAATGTTTTGAAACAATCATTTCCCTTTATTGGGGTAAAAACATAATTTACAAACACATACCAACAACCTCTTTTATTATATTTAGCAATATTGCCCACATAATATCCGTTATCTAGGATTTTATATTCAGAATGCCATACTTCGTTAGGTTCTTTTTCAAAACTTATCATCACTCCTCACTTTCACCGATAGCGGCGTTGATACGGGTTAAAAGGTTTAATCCCTCGCATCTTGAAAGGGGCATATCTTTTACATAGGGAAAAAATAAAGGTTTGCACTCTTTCAGCAACTGGCGTAGCTGTTTGTTTTCAGCTTCCAAATCATTAACTCGTACAGAATTTCTTAAAACAGCATCATAAGCCACTTTGTCAACGCAAACAGTTTTTATCTGTGTCATTTCAGCACCTCGTCTACTTCTTTAATAAAATTTTCAGACTCGTATATTTCGTGTTCATAACTTATCAATCGTATGCTCTCCTTAAGCAATTGGCGGAACTGTTTATTTTTATAATCAAGCTCGGCTATAATCTCGTGTGCTTCCTTTTCTGAAAGCTGATAAGCTTCTATCTTTCTGCTAAGTTCGTTGATATTTACAGCTAAAGCTTCATTAGATTCCAAAACGCTTTTAAGTATTTTATTGAGGCGTTGCACTTCTTTATAATTACAAGGAGCTACTATTTCTAAATTTGGATAGTATTCTGAACAAAACCATATATCTCGGACTGGTTCTACCAAATCACCTTCAAGAACAATACAACCTACTTGAACATCACAACCCTTCTCTTCCTTAAAAAAATAATATCCCGGTTCTAACATCTGTTTTTTCCATTTCTCTGTCAGACTCATCTTCTCTTTTTTAGTATTTAAGTTTAATAAACGATGATTTTCTGAACTTAATTTTTCTACCGTTTTGCTAAGTTCAGCAAGTCGTTCTTGTGGAGGAAAGACTAAATCATCTTCATAATCAGGTTGTGGCATTATTTTTTTCCTTTCTTATTGATATTTGGGCTTATGAGTTTTAATCCTTTACCATTTCGAAATGGGATCCCTCATAGTTGAATAGACAAATAGTTAAAAAGCGAGGACACAACGAACGCGGTAACTGAGATGCTTACTGCCGTAGTTCATGCCGCCGTCGGACGGTCTGACGACCCACGCGTAGTAGTCGTTGCCGTAGTACTCGGACGAAGACCAATAATATTCATCTTTTAGCGGTTCGCCGCCGTGTTCTTTCAACTTTTTGTCAATGATCTCTTTGTTCTCTAAGTAAAGCAACCACTCCAGAAGTGAAAGAGGACGTTTATCTTCTAAGTTCATTGCTTCATCAAAAGTATATTCGTCTTCCTCATCTTTAAGAGCCATTACTACATCTTTGCCGTTGTAGCTTCCAATGTAGATTCCGCCCTTGTAAAGGTCACCGATTTGTGGATGCGGAGATTTATTATCAGAACCATTTTCGGTGACATCATCTAATATGCCTGTATAAAAAACAGTCTCGTGATTAATTTTTTCTCCACGTAAAATAGCATTAGTAAAATCTTCAAGTTTATTTAAAATCATTTGTCTTCACCTCAAAAATACAGTTAATATCAACGACCGAGTAACCAACAAAGCAATACCGGTCCATTATTTCATCAAAATACTTTTCGCTAATAAAACCTTTCTCAATAAGTAATTTCACAAATCTTTTATCAACTCCTCTAATTTTCTTGTCGCAAATGTCAAGCACAATAGATTTACGCTTTGACGTTGGGTTAAAAACAACCATTCCGGGAGTTGGCAATAATCCGATTTCAGTCAATGTTTTCATTTTCTTAGTCCTCCAAAAGCATAATAGTTAAATAGATAAATAGTTATAAAGCGAGGACACAACGAACGCGGTAACTGTTATCCTTATCGCGGTAGTTCACGTAGCCGTCGGACGGCCTGACGGTCCAGGCGTAGCCGTAGTCGTTCTCGGACGAAGACCAATACCAATTATCTTTTAGTGCCTCTCCGCCGTTTTTTCTCAATCCGGCGTTAATGGCGTCTTTGTATAGATGAATCTGCGTTAGTTCGCGGATGTCAGGTAAACGATACTGACCATAATCTTGCGCCATCGCTGTGCTCCAATTCATTTTTTCGGGGGCGTCTTTCATCGCCACAAACAGCGATTTTGGATTCTCACCGTTTTCGTCATACATCACGCCGGCATAAATGCCCTTGCCCTCCACAAAATCGCCAATTTTTAAATGTTTTACAGTATAATAAACTGTTTGTTTTTTGATTTTTTGACCTCTTTTTACAGCGTCTGCAAAATCTTTATCTGTTGTTAATATCATCTTTATCCTGTTTACATTTATACGAAACTGTTTCCAGTTGTTTTTCTTTGTGAACTTTTCTTTAATTTCTTCTTCGCTTTTGGCTTTTATAACTTTTCGGCGAAGATTTTCAATATTTTTAGCCAGTTGTTCGATTGTGTCCTTTTTCATAGCACCACTCTTGTAATCTGGCAAATTAAATAAAGCACAACGGCACCACAGAACCAGAAAGTAATCTTTTCTGCATCGGTGTATTTTGGCTCTGATTTTCCGTGTGCGTCAAATTGTTGGATTTGTTCCCATTGTTCATCTGTAAACATATTAATTCTCCAAGGTTGAAAGGTAGTTGATACATTCGTTTGTCAGGGTGGTGCAGTCGTTTTCGTCCTGATTATCCCAGTCATCATCGGCAAGGGTCAAATATTCTCCGGCTCCGTCCGCTTCTAAATATTTTTTCATCTTTTTTATTTGTTCCTGCCATTCCTCATTTTCATCCCATTGTCCCTCGCCGCTTGTTCCAATAAGTTGCGGCTCTACGCCGTAGGGATTTTTTTCAAAATGGTAGCTGCTCAGCTCCTCTACGTTGATTTCCATTTCATCAACTTTTTTGAGAAGCTCTTTTTTTAATGCTTCATTTAATTTTTTGTATGCCATGTTTCATCTCCTTTACGTCCTTTACGTTATAACAAATAATTGTAATATGCAAGCACTTTTTTATAATTTATGCAAAAAAATGCACTCTTTTTACAGAGTGCTTGATTTTCTTAGGCCACGACAAGATTTTTTTTGACGGCTTCCCAATATAAAACCGGTTCGGCAAAGCATCGGCATTGAATATCTGTCCCCGGCTCGCCCTTTGGCATTGTCGCCGTCCTTTTCCGCCATGTCTTGCCGTCGGTAGAAAATACTGTCGGGTCGCTGTATTTGCAGTATAAACCCTGCATAATGTAGTGGTTGCCGTGCGCGTCATTGCCTTTAGGGTATAATCCGCCCGGCTTTCCGACAACCCGGCTATCTCTCATTGTCTGCCAGATGTAAATATCAACGCCGAGCTTTTGCTGCCGGATTTTATTTAATGACGCATTGACTTTGGCGGTTTGGTCGCGCGCGATGACTTTGGCTTGTCGGTATGTGGTTTTGAACTCTTGGCTTATTTGTTGCTGAAGCGTGCGGTTTTCCGGCATGGCTATGCCTTGGTAGTTTTCATAAATACGCAAGGCAACCCTTTTTAGGCTTTCTTCTGGTATGGTTACAATCAAATTGACCATATTGAGCCGCATGGCTTCCAACGTGTCGGCAATGTCTTTGTCTTCCAATATAGTGACAATATCTACGCCAAAGGCTTTACGAAGCATAGCCATTGTTTTTTCATAGTTGTTTTCATCAATGGCTTTTACCCACTCTTTGCTGATTTTATCGGCTATTGGCTCAATAATAACCCGCCATCTGCGCTTGAAGTCGTTTAAGAGCGCGGCGGTCTGCTCCGGCGTGTTCGTCTTCGCATTATCCGAAATGGCGCGGAGTTCGGCGTTTACCTCACGCACAATCTTGTTAATGCTTATCCGAGCGTCATCTTCCAAAGTCTTCGGGGTTTTTATCGGATTAGCCTTTTGGCTCTTTTTAACCTTGTCCGGTTTCTTGTTTAACACCGCTATCGACATTCGGCTTAGCTCCTATGGTATCAATTACTCGGTCGGTTTCATCTCTCAGGCTTGGAATATCGGAGCCGTCAATCATTTCTTCTCGGTCTTCGTCATATTCATCAATATCAAGCTCAATATCAAGAATTTTCTTGCTGTTGATTTCTTCGGCATATTGCTTATCGCTGATGATGCCGTCTTCTTTGAACTGACGGAGTATGTCGGCTCTGGTCTTGTCAACGGTTGCTTGGTCCATTTTGTTAATGTTCCAAAGCGGCTCAAACTCAATCTCTAAGTTTTGCGATTTTTCTTTCCAAATTTCAAAGCCCCAAATGCAAGATCCAATGATGTCAAGCATCTTGCGATATTTTGGCTCAAGGCGTGCTGTTTGATAGCTGTCGATGTTGTTGTAGTAGTTTTCAAGGTCGCTTGTTCCGGTGGAGTTTAACCCTGACGGGCTATCGCCCAAGAAACGAGTTGCCGGAATATCAGAGCCGGCCGCAAGGATTTGCAGATATGTGTTCAAAAGCTCCGGCACACTTCCAAATGTTGCGGAGTGTTGAGCTATCTCTGTTCCTTTGCCGTCAATGACCGCTCCACGGTATATGCTCAGTTGCTCGGCAATCTTATCGAGCATGTTTAATGCGGCATTGCCTTGCTTGGTGGCTTGTAAATCAATAAATCGTTCGCACTTAACCAACAAAACGCTAGCAAGATTTACAAGGTGATATGCTCCCTCTTGCGTTCCGGTTGCACGAACAAGGCTGTCATATACTCTGGACAACACGCTCTCGCCAAAGCCTGCCGGATTGTATCGGAAGTTTTGCATAAGGTTCATGGATGTGTGATTAAATAATGGGTCGCCATCAAAGACAATTAATCGGCTGACGTGGGTTTTTATGCCGTTTATCATGTAATATTTCGGCTTGTCATATTCCGGGCTGAATACGTCTGTTTCATATTCGCATTTCGTGATTTTCTCGGTAGTAATAACATTCAAGAACGTGATGCCGCCTTGTTTTAGTCTTTTAAGGTCAAGCACTTCTTCCGGGTCGTCTTTCTCATCTTTCACACCAACGATAATGACACAACCGCCAAGCAATCGCTCGATGGTGGCGGCTCGCTTGAAGTTGTTGTTCACATCAAGATATTTCATGTATTTTTCAATGGCTTCAATGTCCGGTTGTTCCATTCCGGTAATCTTTACCGGAATGCGGAATGCATCTTGAACAGGAATATCCACAATTTTTCCAGCTTCCCAACTGGTATTGTACCAACGCACCCACTCTTGCCAACGGCTATAAAAGTCGTTTCTAAAATATGGGTTACGTGAAATTATGGCCGCCGTTTGCTGGCTTCCACGGTCTTGCGTGGTGTTTGCACCGGCTCCGGTTAGAATGGTGTTAGCAACTTTTTGCGATTTGTTTTTGTTTCTTCGTGTCATTGGTGTTTCCTTTATTGTCCGCCCCCGGCATATCTCCAGATAGAATGGGCCATTGATGCGGCATCACAATTTGATACTAAAATATTATTTGCATAATAGCAACCAGCTCGAACTGTTATATTATAAACCCTTTTCTTTTGCTTTCCTGCGTAGTTCTCTTTTAAGGTACTTATCTCGACACCATCGACATATTGTCTGCTCTCTGTGGTCGTTTGGGGTATTAAATCTTCTTCCGCAATCGGGACATATTTTAGTAATATGAAGTTTGGCAATATATTCTTTTTGATGTTTAGAATGCCATTCTCTTCCCTCTTTTGAGCGATGCCACTCTTTGCACATTTCTCTACCTCTTTTATTTGCTTCTTGCATTTCAGGTCTTTTCCAAATTTCAGCGGTTTTTTTGCCATGAAGTTTAGCGTGTTCGCTGTGTGATAAAAGCACCAAATTGCTAAAGTCGTTATTATCTTTATTTTCGTCTTTGTGATGAACGTGATAGCCTTTAGGAATTTCTTTTCCCGAATAAAATTCATAAACAACCCGATGAAGCCGGAATGTTTTTCTTTTTCCGTCAGCAAAGATTTTATTTTCATCACATCCTGTCTTTGGGTTACGATAGTATTTTTTGCCATTGAACAGTATAAAGATTTTATTTGCCATGAGATTAATTCCTTTATGGTTAATTTACTAACCATAGAACAATCAACATTTTCAAGGCTGTCAAAAGAATAATCGTGTATTGTGTATATTTTGTGGTCTTTAGTTCCGGTTAATCCAATATTATCAATAACTGGCTTCATTCTGCTTGTTGTTCGTGTTATCGGAGAAACACCCCAAGGAGTTATGACTAAATCACCAACTTTTAATTCCTCTATATTTTTATCTCCAAAAATTGTGGCGACTTTTGTTCCCGCAACAAAACAAGAATCGTCGTGCGCGTGCGACATATCTTCGGCAAACAATGCCGCTTCATTGACTAGATACTGGCTCATTTTATCATCTTTTTTCAATTTTACAAGACCACGATAAACATCCCATGAAAGCTCTCTTGTTCTGCCTACCTTGTCCTCTGGGTAGTCATATTCTTTGGGCTTCCAACAAATGGCATTGATGCCGGATTGTATGAGCGTTTGCTCCAAGCTGATGCCGGATGCTTTGTCTTCAATGTACATAAATGCAGCCGGATTGATTAAGCTGTCGTCCGTCCACTTTCGCCATATCTGAATGGCTTTTTCCAAAAGTTCGGGAAATTCCCACTTGCCGACAATCATATCACGCAAACGCATCTCTTTGCGCAAGAGCTCCCAAACTTGGAAGCATGAATAGTCGGCGGTCTTTGTCTTTTTGTATGCGGTATCGGCCGTTATTATCAGCTTGCCATCAATTGCGGTATGGTCGGCATCGTACATTCCCCACCAATCACGTTGGATGATGTTGCCTTTTTCGGCTACCGGTGATTGCTGATATTGTGCTTGGAACATGGTATCATTGAATGAGATTTCTTTGATACGCTCTGGGGTGTATTGGCTTGCGATGTTGCATGTGCCGTCCGGTTCAAGCAACGGCTTGATGATGCTGTCAAATTTGTATTGTTCGAGCAAATATCCGGATAAGTCGCCGAGGTGGAGCCTTTGCTGAATGTTAAATATCGGCACGTTACTGTCGTTCAATCGTGAGAGCAAGGTTTCATCGTAATACTTGCGGACTTTTTCGCGCATAACCTCAGATTGAATGTCGGCCGGCTTGTTGGCATCATCGCAATTAGAAACTAATACTTGACATTTACCAACATACAGATTATGATTTTCATACACAGTAAGACAATAAGAGGTGTGATTATGACAAACAACGCTAATATTATTTACAAAGACATCCCCGGATATGATGGACTTTATAGAGTTTCCAATTTTGGAGATGTTATAAGCTGCTCTAGAGATGTATTTACGGGAAGCGGAGATAAAAGAAGAATTATTAAGCTCAAAGAAAAACGACTTAATCCCTCTAATAGAAAAGGTTACAAGGTTGTTAATCTTCGAAAAGATAATAAAACCCTTACCATTGGTGTTCATCAGCTTGTTTTGTGGGCTTTCGTTGGCGTGCAACAAAAAGGAATAGAAGTTAGACACCTTAATAGCAATCCATCTGACGATCGTCTTGAAAATTTGCGATATGGCACTAAATCGGAAAATATGCAAGATGCTGTTGAACTTGGTACTTTGGTTTTTTCTCGTTCCAAACTTTCTCGAAAAGATGTTGAAGAAATTGCTAAAGCAAAAGGAAGTTTGAAAGAGATTGCTCTTGCTTTTAATTGTCATCCCGGAACTGTTCAAGCAATCAAAACAAGAAAAAGTTTCAAAAATTTTGTTAAAGAAATTAACTATACGCCCAGAAAAAAGATTGAACTTTCTTCTGATGCTTTGGAAAAAATCAGAGATAAGAACATTCCCAGACAAGAAGTTGCAAAAATTTTTAACCTTAGTATTAACCAAATAAAAAGGATTAGAAAAGGTAACAACACAATCTATACTTGTTAAATCCTTTGCTTCAACATAGCCCCTATTCTTTGTCCATACTTTGTGATTATCTGTGCAAATAAAGCTCTTTCCATTACTTAATTTGACTTCAACAAAGCATTGTTTAGTAGGGGTTATGTTTTTAATATGTCTTTCTATGCGTTTAAGCTCTGGTCTTTCTTTCTCAAAATTATAACTCCAAACTTTTATATCCTCTTTATTTTCAACAATTTCGCCAATCTTTCTATATCCTTTTTCCGTTAAAACTAATTCGTCGTACGGAAAACAGATTAACGCCCCGGAGAAGCCTTTTGCTCCTCTTATGCCACAATTATGAACCAATATTTGACTTTTGGTTACAAATAGGTTATTGTTGCGACATAAGGTAACACAATAACTGGGGGCGCTATGATTACAGTTGACAATATTGACTATTTTCCTATTCCCGAATTTATTAGACATTATTTCACTACCCACTGATAAAAAGTCGGCTCGCCGCTCCTCTCCGTTTTTCAAATAAAAGACGTGGTCAGGCGTGCAGTTTATTTTTTCTCCGTTATCTAGCTCAATCTCCATATAGGGCGAATTTTCGTTTTTGACATAATCGTATATTGGCTGCAACTCTTTCTGCCTTTTGTCAAAATTATAGCTCCAAACTTTCACGTCTATTTTGTTTTCCACAATATATCCGAGTTTCAT
>ENA-ORTS01002727-ORTS01002727.1-human-gut-metagenome-genome-assembly--contig:-NODE-2727-length-10143-cov-2.945182_pt1 | contig 10143 bp, 6 predicted proteins | sample MGYA00241911_ERZ509186 | MGnify/ENA primary metagenome ERZ509186 (study PRJEB26280, sample SAMEA2338852) | human gut metagenome | biome: human gut; feature: human-associated habitat; material: faeces...
CAAAAGCACAGGAAAATAGACACGTACCGTCGGACTTTTTCTGTTTTCCCGGTGCGCTCTTGGCGCAGGAAGTTTCCCGCCCGGAAGGGACGTGCTTACTTGCCGGAGCGGGTGCGGATGGCCTTGAGCAGCTGGATCACCACCATGCTCCCCACAGCCAGCGCCGGGATGGCCAGCATCAACGCCAGCGCAAAAACCAGAATCTTTTTCATATTTCATGTATTTTTCTAAAAAGAACGTGCAAATATACTCCTTTTCACGGTTAGTCAAAGCATTTTCCCACTTCTTACACTTATAAAAGTGCAAAAAACAACTAAATACAAACTTTTTATCTCATTCCCACCATTTTACATGAATAAATTATGTATCTTTGCACGAATTTTGAAAGAAAATTAGATATAAAACATTTTTTATGATTAACCCAATTGTTAAGACGATCGAGCTTCCTGATGGCAGAACCATCACGCTCGAAACGGGAAAGCTGGCAAAACAGGCAGACGGTTCTGTAATGCTTCGTATGGGCAACACCATGCTTTTAGCTACTGTTTGTGCCGCCAAGGACGCAGTTCCCGGAACAGATTTCATGCCGTTACAGGTAGAGTACAAAGAAAAATTCTCCGCATTCGGACGTTTCCCCGGCGGTTTCACAAAGCGCGAAGGACGCGCTTCTGACTACGAAATCCTCACTTGCCGCCTCGTTGACCGTGCTCTCCGCCCCTTATTCCCTGATAATTTCCATGCAGAGGTATACGTAAACATCATTCTTTTCTCAGCAGACGGCGTAGATATGCCCGACGCTCTGGCCGGACTCGCAGCTTCTGCCGCACTTGCAGTTTCAGATATCCCCTTCAACGGACCTATTTCCGAAGTACGCGTAGCACGCATCAACGGACAATTCGTCATCAACCCTACCTTCGAACAACTAGAACAAGCCGATATGGACTTGATGGTGGGCGCCACTTACGAAAACATCATGATGGTGGAAGGCGAAATGGACGAGGTTTCCGAGCAGGACTTGCTGGAAGCGATGAAGGCCGCACACGAAGCCATTAAGATTCAGTGCAAGGCACAGATGGAACTGGCAGAAGAAGTAGGCTCTACCGTGAAACGCGAATATTGCCACGAAGTGAACGACGAAGAACTCCGTAAGGCCGTTCACGACGCTTGCTACGACAAGGCTTATGCCATTGCCGCTTCCGGAAACAAGAACAAGCACGAACGCATGGATGCTTTCGATGCCATCCGCGAAGAATTCAAGGCACAGTTCTCCGAAGAAGAACTGGAAGAAAAGGCAGCCCTCATCGACCGTTACTATCACGATGTGGAAAAAGAGGCGATGCGCCGTTCCATTCTGGACGAAGGCAAGCGCCTTGACGGACGTAAGACGACCGAAATCCGTCCTATCTGGTGTGAGACCAGCTACCTGCCCGGCCCTCACGGTTCCGCTATCTTTACACGTGGCGAAACACAGTCTTTGTCTACTGTGACTTTAGGCACCAAGTTGGACGAGAAGATTATCGACGACGTATTGGAACACGGAAAAGAACGTTTCCTTCTGCACTACAACTTCCCTCCGTTCTCTACGGGCGAAGCCAAGGCACAGCGCGGTGTAGGCCGTCGTGAAATCGGCCACGGCCATCTGGCATGGCGTGCATTGAAGGGTCAGATTCCTGCAAACTATCCGTATGTAGTACGCGTGGTATCCGATATCCTCGAATCAAACGGTTCTTCTTCCATGGCTACCGTATGTGCCGGAACTCTGGCATTGATGGATGCAGGTGTGAAAATCAAGAAACCGGTATCAGGTATCGCCATGGGATTGATTAAGAATGCAGGCGAAGACAAATATGCCGTATTGTCCGATATCCTCGGTGATGAGGACCACTTGGGCGACATGGACTTCAAGGTGACCGGAACAAAAGACGGTATCACCGCCACTCAGATGGACATCAAAGTGGACGGTCTGTCATACGAAATCCTCGAAAAGGCATTGCTGCAGGCTAAAGAAGGCCGTGAATATATCTTGGGCAAAATCACCGAGTGCATTGCCGAGCCTCGCGAAGACCTGAAACCTCACGCTCCGCGTATCGAGACAATGACCATTCCCAAGGAATTCATCGGTGCTGTCATCGGCCCTGGTGGAAAGATTATCCAAGGTATGCAGGAAGAAACCGGTGCTACCATTACTATTGAAGAAGTGGACAACATCGGTAGAATCGAAATCGCCGGTACCAACAAGAAGAGCATCGATGATGCTATGCGTATCATCAAAGGGATTGTAGCTGTCCCCGAAGTAGGCGAAGTCTACAAAGGCAAGGTACGCTCCATTATGCCTTACGGTGCATTCGTTGAATTCCTGCCGGGTAAGGACGGCTTGCTCCATATCTCCGAAATCGACTGGAAACGTCTGGAAACAGTAGAAGAAGCCGGTATCAAGGAAGGTGATGAAATTGACGTAAAACTTCTCGACATCGACCCGAAGACCGGAAAATTTAAGCTGTCACGCAAAGTATTGCTTCCGAGACCGGAAAGACAAGAAAGACCGGAAAAGAAATAAGAAATCTCTTATTCTTTAAGTATATAAAGCCTGGTGGAACCCCATCAGGCTTTCTTTTTGTCAATACTGCCAGAAATGGCTCTGAAAAAACAAGGCATAATGCTTGCATATTCCAAAAAGATTATGTTTTTTTGCTATGTAAAGCCTTATATTCCATAAAGAACCTCAATTAATGTCCGGTTTAAGGAGCCTACATACTATGAATCTTTTCTCACGCTTTTTCCAGGAAAACCAAGAAAAGTTTTTGGCTTTTGCTTATTCTTATCTCAGGGATAAAGCAGAAGCGGAAGACGTTGTGATGGAATCCATGATTGCCTTATGGGAAAACCGAGACCGCTGGGAAGAAAACAGTAACCTGCATGCCCTGCTGCTGACCATCATAAAGAACAAAGCCCTGCACGTACTCGAGCACAAGCAGGTGCGTCTGCGAGCGGAAGAAACCATCAGCAGCCACAACCTGCGCGAACTGGACTTACGCATCTCCACCTTGAAAGCCTGCGAACCGGACCAGATATTCAACACGGAAATACAGCATATCGTAAATAAGACCTTACAGGAAATGCCCGAGCAAAGCCGGAAGATATTCATGTTGAGCCGATACCAGAACCTGGCAAACAAGCAGATTGCCGATAGTCTGGACATATCACTTAAAACCGTAGAGGCACACATCACCAAAGTGCTGCGGATTCTCCGGCTGAGACTGAAAGATTATCTTGTTACCATACTCATAATATTAATATCCTAAAAAATGCTTCTACGGAATAGGGTTACCGCCCACTTTCCGGTTATATATACAAAAGGTAAAAAGAGCACGTTTTAGAAAAGAAATAAATTATTGACAATGAACCAAGAGCTATTATATAAATATTTCAAAGGTATTACTTCCGTTGAAGAAGAAAAGATGATACTCGACTGGATAGACGCCTCGGATGAAAACCGGGACATCTTCCTGAAAGAGCGCATGATATACGACATTTCCTTGTTCTCGGACAAGCAGGGAAACAATGAAAAGAAAACGGTGCACATCATGCCGATGCTCCGCTGGGCGGCCCGTATAGCCGCCGTCACCATTGTCGCCATTGCCGGTTATTTCATCACCTCCGACTTTTTATATAACAAGGAGGTGCAGTTGCAAACAGTCACTGTGCCTGCCGGACAACGGGCCCAAATTATCCTTGCCGATGGAACACGCGTATGGCTGAACTCCAAGTCCACCATGAAATATGCCGCCAACTTCGGACGCAACGAACGAAATGTGGAATTGGACGGAGAGGCCTACTTTGAAGTAGCCAAAAACAAGAATATCCCATTCTATGTACATACAGAAACGAACAAGGTAAAAGTTGTAGGAACGAGTTTCAACGTCTGTGCCTACAGTGGGAGCCATGAGTTCGGAACCACATTGGTGGAAGGTATCGTCGATATCTATCCGGCCAACAGCAGCCAGATAATCACCAGGTTGCAGAAAGACGAGGTATTTCTCAATGAAAACGGAAAATGTAGAAAGGCCGTCCTTCCTTCCTATGAATATCTACGCTGGAAAGAGGGACTATACTGTTTTGACGACGCTCCATTCAGCGGTATCCTCGGTAGACTGGAGAAATACTATAATGTAAAGATAACCGTTGCCAGTCCTCAACTGCTGAACTACGGCAGCTTTACCGGCAAGTTCAGAGAGCAGGACGGCATCGAACATATACTGCGGACCATCTCGAAAGACCATCCTTTCAAGTTCCGCATCAACGAAGAAAAGGATTCAATTGTTATATATGAGTAAGAAAAAAAGATCGGAAAGTACCCCCATACTTTCCGATCCGAAACAGTCAAAAATCGACCTTAATCAATTTATTAACTTAACACAGTGACAAAGATATGAGAAAAATTTTGTTGATGAGGCTTTTTTATCTAAAAAAATTAGATTTTAAGCAATTATTGCAAACCTATGAAAATCACATTATTCCTTCTCCTGCTTGTTATATTTCAGGTGTACAGCGGGAACTGCTACTCTCAGAATGCCAGGGTCAGCATTCAAAATGCCCGGCTGAGGGTAGGGCAAGTTCTCGAGCAAATTGAATCGCAAACAGAATACTTATTTGTATATAACAAACAGAACGTCGATGTACGCCGTACCGTCGACATCAATGCAAGCAACCAAACTGTTTCCGAAGTACTTGACCAAATGTTCAAAGGGACAGACATCAAGTATGTGATGGAAGGCAAAAACATCGTTTTAACCAAAAACAGCAGGAGTGCTGAGGATAAGACAGACACTCTGCAGGAAATGGCTACTGTAAGAGGAAAGGTGACGGACTCCAAAGGCGAACCGATTATCGGTGCCAACATTCTTGAAAAAGGGACCGCCAATGGTGTTATCACCAATACCGAAGGAGAATTTAGTATGAATATCCCTCCTTATGCCACTATTGTCGTATCCTACATCAGTTATGAGCCGCAAACCATTGCCCTGAACGGTAGAAATAATCTCCACATCCGGATGGAAGAAAAGAACCTCGCCCTGGAGCAAGTAGTGGTAACCGCCATGGGTATCCAGAAGAAAATGTCCTCATTGACCTATTCTACCCAACAGATAAGCAGCAGTGAGCTGACCCGTGCCAAAGAGCCGAACATGATTAATACACTGGCAGGAAAGACGGCCGGAGTACAAATCAATAAAACCGCCAATTTAGGAGGTTCTGCCAAAGTCGTCATTCGCGGTGCACGCTCTGCATTTGCCAGCGGCAACAACCAGCCCTTGTACGTAATTGACGGTGTTCCTATGCTGAACAGCTCAACAGAATCCACCTCCACCGTAATCGGCGGTAACTACGATGGATTGAACCGTGATGCCGGTGACGGGATTTCCAACCTGAATCCGGACGACATAGAAAGCATCAACATCCTGAAAGGTTCTTCTGCCGCCGCGCTTTATGGTTCGCAGGCAGCTAATGGCGTCATTCTGATCACCACTAAAAAGGGAAAGGCCGGACTGCAGCGCGTTACATTCTCCTCCAACCTGACCGTAAGTCACGCCATCAGTACCCCCGAATTCCAAAATACATACGGCCGGAACGAAGATGGCGGTACGGCAAGCTGGGGTACAAAAGGCAATGTAACGGACTATGACAACATAGGCGAATTCTTCAGCAATGGCATCACCACTTTCAATTCGCTGGCCATCACTACCGGAAATGAAAAGGTACAAACTTATTTCTCATACGCCAACACCACGGCTAAAGGAATTGTGGACAATAACAAACTACAGAAGAATAACCTGAACCTACACGAAACGGCCAGCCTCTTCAACAACAAGCTGAAACTGGACGGCATTGCAACACTAATGACCCAAACCGTCAAGAACTCCCCTGCTACCGGCGGCTATTATCTGAATCCGCTGGTCAGCTTGTACAGTTTCCCACGTGGCGTAGACATGAGCACTTACAGAGAAAACTTTGAAACGTGGAATGCCGACCGCAATATGATGACACAAAACTGGATTGAAAAGAATGGAGATGGTACCGTCAGTGAATGGGGACAGAATCCCTACTGGCTGAAAAAACGCGTGCTCAGTGGCTACAAGCGTTATCGCGCTGTGGCATCGGCCAGAGCCAATCTGCACATTACGGACTACTTCAACCTGCAGGTACGGGGTAATGTGGATTATATCAGTGATAAATTCGACAATAAGATGTATGCCACTACAGCTCCCAACATCGCCGGCAAATACGAGGACAAGGAAAACGGACGTTACATCTGGTCGGACAGCCAGGAAATCCAAGTCTACGGTGACGCAATGGTCTTGTTCAACAAGGAATTTGATGACTTTTCCCTCAATACGGCACTGGGAGCCAGCATCAACATGAGTAAAGTCAATTCACTGACAATAGACTCAAGGCTTGCTTCCCTCTACAAACCGAATGTATTTACCGTCCCCAATGTAGTGATGGACTCCAAAGCAGCCGTAAATCAGAGCATCGACAGCAAACGCACGCTCCAATCAGTATTTGCCACCATGCAGTGGGGCTGGAAAGGACTACTATACTTGGACATTACCGCACGTAACGACTGGTCATCCACATTAGCCCACACAGACAGCAAGAATACCGGATTCTTCTATCCCTCCATAGGAGCTACCTGGATTCTTAACAAAACCTGCTCCCTGCCCAAATGGATAAGTTTTGCAAAAGTGCGCGCTTCATGGGCGGAAGTCGGTAATGACCTCCCGATAGGAATCACCAATCCGGTAGACATCATCATGGTAGGCGGCAGTATCAATGTAAATACCGTAGAACAGCGCGGTGACCTAAAACCGGAAATCAGCAGCTCCATCGAATTCGGTACAGAATGGCGCTTCTTCCATCACCGCTTCGGGATAGACTTCACTTGGTATCAGACCAATACCAAGAACCAGTTGTTGAGAATGGACAATCCTACGGGCTCCACCTATAAATACCGGTATGTCAATGCCGGAAAAATACGTAACCAGGGTTTTGAGCTGACGGTAGACGCCACTCCGCTACTATACAGAAACTTTTCGTGGAAGAGTCTCATCAACATGTCCGCCAACAAGAACAAAGTAGTGACCCTGCATCCTGACTATCCGGAATTTTCCTACTACGAAGAAGGTTTCAACGCAGGCTATCAGATGCGTGTCAAAGAAGGAGGCAGCCTGGGGGATATTTATGGAAATGCTTTCCGCCGTAACGAGGATGGCAGCATCATGGTTGATGAAACCAGCAAAAGGCCTTTGGGAAATACCGGAAACAAGGATTTGCTTGGGAATGCCAATCCTGACTTCACGATGGGATGGAGCAACACACTTACCTACAAGAACCTGGAGCTCTATTTCCTGATAGATTTCCGCTTTGGCGGCGAAGTCATGTCACTGACACAGTCTGAGTTGGATGCCAACGGCGTGACCAAAGTCACCGAAGATGCCCGCGCCCGAGGATATGTAGAATACCAGGGACAGAAGTTCAACGACCCGAGAGCATTTTACAGCGCAGTAGGCGGCAGAAATGCCATCTCCGAATATTATATGTACGACGCAACCTGCATCAGACTCCGTGAAGTATCACTGAGCTATTCTTTCCCGAAAACGATACTGGAAAACAGTAGATTCATAAAGGGAATCGACGTATCATTGGCAGCGCGCAACTTGTGTTTCTTAAAGAAGGAAGCACCGTTCGACCCCGATGCAGTAATGTCCGTAGGCAACAACAATCAAGGAGTAGACGTGTTTGGCATGCCTACTACCCGGAATATCGGCTTTAACCTAAGATTAACCTTTTAAAATGAATACCTTATGAAAAACAAGTGCATCATATTCCTTTTCTGCCATAGCATATTGCTGCTTGCAGCTTGCACCGGCGGTTTTGAGAACGACAACGAAATCAAGGGAGGTTTCTCGGACGACAAAAAGGAAATAGATTTCCAGAACCTAACTGCTCCATTCGAACCCATACAGTCGGGTATCTACTTCAATATAGGTTCTGTTGGCTTAAATTGGGTATGGCAGATGACACAATCCCTGAACCATGACATGTTCTCCGGCTACTTCATGGACCCTATTCCTAAATTCATGAAATCCAACGCCTGCTACAACCTGAACTCAGGCTGGACCAATGCCGCATGGCAATGTACTTACGGATATGTCTACACGGAGGTGCAGAAGGCAGAAAAGAACTTTTATGGCAATGACAACTTGAAAGGCTACCTCGGCATTACCGAAATTTTGAAAGTGGAACTGATGCACCGCATTGCCGATACATACGGTCCGCTGGTCTACCATCAACTGGGTGAGACACCCCGGGTTTACGGACAGCAAGAAGCCTATACACGCTTCTTTGCAGACCTGGACGAAGGGCAGCAATTGATAAGGGAATACCTGGACGAGGGCGGTGACAACAACAAATTCAAAGAGTATGATATGCTGACCAACGGCAAGACCTTGAAGGAGTGGTTAAAGTTTGCCAACTCACTACGTTTGCGCCTTGCCATGCGCATCTCCAATGTAGATGCAACACTTGCCAAAGACCAAGCAACCAAAGCACTGAATGACAATCAAGGTGTACTGGAAGGTGCAAGGGAAACCATCGCTGTAATGGGCAAGAACTATATCAATCCTTTGTGTGCCGTTGCCGGTTGGGGTGAAGTCTACATGAATGCCTCGATGGAATCCATTGTCAACGGTTATGAGGACCCGCGTGGCAAGAAATGGTATAACACCGCCCTTCTCGAAGGTTATCAAAAACAGTTGTTAGGCATTCCCATCGGGTTACCCATGAAAGACGGTGACGCCAACATTTACAGTTTTTGCTCTTCCCTCAACACAAGTACCATCGGCGAAAAGACCGGAGCCGTATTGATGAGTGCGGCAGAAGTCTGGCTGCTCAGGGCCGAAGCAGCCCTCCGTGGCTATACCAAAGAGAATCCCCGCACATGCTATGAATACGGGGTAAGTACTTCATTTACACAGTGGGACTGTGCTGGTGCCTCCGAATATCTGGAAAGCGACAAAACCCCTGCCGATTATAAAGATGTAGTCTCGGGCGGCAAGGTAGGCAAGGACATGAAAGCCTTGATTACCATATCCCCCAAATGGGAAGAAGATGCAGACATAGAGACGAAACTCGAAAAGATTATTACCCAGAAGTGGCTGGCATGCTGGCCCGAAAGTTATGAGGCATGGGCTGAGCAACGCCGTACCGGATACCCCAAACTTTTCAAGGTCCAAAACAACACCGGAAAAGTGATTGATACGGATATCATGATCCGCCGCCTTCCGTTCTCGACGGACGCTGCCACTGCCGACCCGGCACAATACGCCACCCTCACGGAAAAACTGGGTGGCGCAGATAACGGCGCCACCCGCCTTTGGTGGGATACGGGGAAAAACTCTTTCTAGAACAGACTCCACGCAACCGTAAGCCCTGCCATCACAATGGCTACCATGCTCATCAGCTTGATTAGGATATTCAAGCTCGGACCGGATGTGTCCTTGAACGGGTCTCCTACGGTGTCACCCACGACTGTAGCCTTGTGGACTTCACTGCCTTTGCCGCCAAAGTTGCCTTCTTCCACATACTTTTTGGCATTATCCCATGCACCACCGGCATTTGCCATGAAGATGGCAAGCACGAAACCACTGCTCAATCCGCCAATCAGCAGGCCGAGCACACCGGGAACACCGAAAATAAGTCCCGTCGCAATCGGAGCAATGATAGCTATCAGTGACGGAATCACCATCTCGCGTTGCGCCCCTTTCGTCGAGATTGCCACACAACGCTCATAATCAGGCTCCGTTTCTCCCGTAAGGATTCCCTTGATTTCGCGGAACTGGCGGCGCACTTCGTCTACCATATGGGCCGCTGCACGCCCTACCGCATTCATCGTCAATCCACAGAAAAGAAATGCCATCATCGAGCCCAGAAACATACCGGAAAGAACTTTCGGATTCATCAGCGTCACATCGTAGTGATGCATAAAGTCGAAGAAAGTGGCATCTTGAAGAGCCACGGCATCGCCATGAGGAAGCGACAGTTCGGTAGTCCCGAGGCGGGTCAGCCCGATACGGATTTCCTCGACAT
>ENA-ORTS01002735-ORTS01002735.1-human-gut-metagenome-genome-assembly--contig:-NODE-2735-length-10128-cov-3.905788_pt1 | contig 10128 bp, 9 predicted proteins | sample MGYA00241911_ERZ509186 | MGnify/ENA primary metagenome ERZ509186 (study PRJEB26280, sample SAMEA2338852) | human gut metagenome | biome: human gut; feature: human-associated habitat; material: faeces...
GGGAGTAATTCATTATGATGATGCCTGCAAACTACTCTGTTATCGCAGAGAACGAGCTGTCCTATGTCGAGGGCGGCGCATCCTTTATCGACTGGGTTGGCGATCGCACTGCTACCGTTTGGACTGCTGCTAACGTCAAGACCTTCAACACCAACGTTGTGACCATCGTTGGTAACGCTTTCGTTGACGACATGGTCCACAACACTCTGGGCTATGTCTTCGGCGGCAACGCTGATTGGAAGGGCATTGGCGATGCTTTCAAGGGCTTCTTCGTTGCTGAGAACAAGAACGTCGGCGACTCTATTGCTCACACTCTGGGCAATGTTGCTGCTGTTTACCTGCTGGGCAACACCACTGTTGCTAACAAGGCTGGCGACGTGAAGCTGAAGGCTGGTAGCCCCGCTTCCAAGACCTACTATGGCACTACTGATGGCGGTAAGACTTGGACCCCCAGCTTCAAGGTTGTTGGCTAATTTAGTTTAACAACTAAATAGTAAGAGTATTTCATTTGCACCGCCCTACGTTGTAGGCGGGGCAGATGACAATGCCTCGTAATGGTGTGCCAGGAGGCGTAAGCCTTCTGGCACACCTTATTTTTATAGCGTCACTTATTATGTGCCCCGCAACGCCCCGCGCCCGGTGAGGGCTTTGCCGTAAACCGGATGCAACGGCGGGGAGGGGCGGTAATAGGTGATCGTGTGTGGGGAAAAACTATACTCTGTACAACTTCGCAAATTGTAAACCGGCAGATGCTGCTTGCAAAGGGAAGGTGAGCCTTCCATACAACCTCTCAGTCAAAGCCTAGCGGCTTTGCCAGCTCCCCTAGTAGGGGAGCCTCTGGCGTGCCGCCGCGCTTCGGCTTCGTGGTGTGCGATGCTGCTGCTGTAAGGCGCACAAACTGCACCGGGTTGCCAAGGCCTCCCCTACTAGGGGAGGTGTCGAGCGATAGCGAGACGGAGAGGTTGTACGAAGGGCAGCCTGACCGTAAGCCCGAACGCGCGGAAATGCAAAGAGGTACCGCCTATGCCAGTGACGAACCTACCATATGATTCGCGGCTGAATGAGCGTGCAAAAGAACTGCGGCGGAAAATGACGCCGCAAGAACGAAAACTGTGGCACAGATTTTTGAAGGATTATTCTATAAAAATCTATAAGCAGCGTGTGATAAAGTTCTTTGTGGTAGATTTTTACTGCGCGGAAGCACGATTGGTTATTGAATTGGACGGCTCACAGCATTATACTGAACAGGGAAAAGCTTACGACGAAGAGCGGAGCTCTATCATGGAAGGCTATGGAGTCGAAGTATTGCGTTTTACTAATTTAGAGGTGGACCGCGAGTTTGACGCGGTATGTGAACGCATTGATGCGCGGATCAAGCAGAGGACGGCGGAGCTGAGAGATTAGCAGGTGTCCCAAGGCGCACAAACTGCACCGGGATGCCAAGACCTCCCCTACAAGGGGAGGTGTCGAGCGATAGCGAGACGGAGAGGTTGTACGAAGGACAGCTTGACCGTAAGGTAACAATTTCCCCTTTTCCCACAGACGATCACCCATTACCATAAAATCTAATGAAACAGGTGGACAAAACGATGAGAGAAATTCAAGTTGCAGAACACAAGACCCTGAAGCTGACCAACGTGTTGGCGCGGAAGGTGGACGGCAGCGAGCTGGGCAATCTGCCCGTGGTGCTGACCCAGATGCAGAACTTTATCCGCAGCCACAACGCCATGCCCGTTGGCCCCATCATCCAGTGCGTTAAAATGCGCACCGGCCCCAACCCCACGGCGGACATCTACTTTATGCAGCAGGTCAACCAGTTGATCACCCGGCTGGACCCCGGCTACGAGATGGACGCGGTGCTGCGTGTGCGCAACTGCCTCTACGCCCACTATGTCGGCCCCATGGATCACAGCAGCCTCGCCAGCCAGAAGCTCGACATCTATGCCTTTGAGAACGAGATCGAGCGCACCGGCGATGTGTACAGCATCTATGTCAATCAGGACGAAGACGAAGGCGTGCTTGACGTCTTTATGGAGACCAAATAATTATGACGACCATTCAGAATCTTTCCGATCTGCAGGATCGCCGCATCATGATGGAGAAAAAGCTGCCGCCCTTCGGCTATGCAATGATCCTCCTCGTGGCATTCCTGCTGGTGTTCCTGACCATCTGGAGCACCAAGAATTACCGCACCTACGTCAGCCAGTCGGTCGGCACCGTGCAGGCAAGCAATAAAACCTACATCATGTCCAGCTACTCCGGCACCCTGACCGAGCTGAACGTCTCTGAGGGCAGCTACGTCAACGAGGGCGACCTCATTGCCCACATCAAGAGCACGGACATCGATATGCAGACCGACGGCTACAAGAGCCAGCTGGAGATCTACGAAAAGCAGAAGTCCCAGTACGAGAAGCTGCTCAAGTCCATTCAGGACGACAAGAACTACTTCAGCGAGACGGATATCGACGATCAGCCGTACTATTATCAGTACGAGAACTACAAGAGCCAAGTACAGCAGAAGGCCTTTGACGCTTCGCCCTATCAGGCCGCAGGCTACTCCGACGAGCAGATCAAGGCCCTGATGGAGCAGAACCAGAGCGAGGTGGAGGCCCTGTATTACTCCACCCTGCAGTCCATCTCTGCCAGCCTGACCAGTGTGCAGAGCAACATCGACAATCTGCAGAGCCAGATGGATGCCCTGAACACCGGCGCCAACGACTACTACATCTATGCCCCCACCTCCGGCGTCATCCACATGGACACGCCCTATAAGGTGGGCATGGTGCTCAGCGCCGGCACCCCGCTGGCCACCGTCGCCAGCGAGAACAGCGACCTCGAGGTGGTGGCTTACGTCACCCTCAATGACAGGCCGCTGCTCCATGTGGGCGACCCCTGCAAGATCGCCATCACCGGCCTGTCGGAGTATTCCTACGGCACCCTGACCGGCACCGTGACCTCCATCGACAGCGATGTGACCGCCAGCTCCTCCGGCTCCTACTACAAAATGACCATCACCCCGGACAGCACCTACGTCATCAGCAACAGCGGCGACAAGGTCGATCTGTCCAACGGTATGAGCGTCACCGCCCGCGTGGAGTACGACAAGCTGACCTATTTCGAATACGCGATGGAAGCTCTGGGCGTTCTGTTCCGCTAAGCGCTCACATCAACGCTCAAAGAGGTACGAAAGAATGAAACTGAACCTGAAAATGCTGGCCGTGAGCGCCGCTCTGCTGGGCCTGCTGGCCGCCGGCGCTGCGCTTCCGGCCTCTGCAGCCGGTCCCCTGAACGCGGCCGCTGCCCTCTCTCTGCCCTGGTCCGCTGCGGCTGTGGAGAGCGTCGAGACCGGCACTTACGCCTCCACCATGACGGTGGGGACGCAGCAGCAGCTCTCGCCGGTCATTCTGCCCGCCAAGGCCGCACGCAAAGCCACGGTAACTTTTATGTCCAACGACAGCACTATCGTGAACGTGACGTCTGAGGGCGTGGCGCAGGCGGTGGGCGTCGGCACGGCGCAGGTCATCGCCAGCGCAGACGGCGTGAGCTGCGTCTACACCATCACCACCGAGCTGGACGAATCCATGATCGTCAAGGAGATGGACATCACGCTGGCCTCCGGCACCATCGCTGTCGGCGAGACCACTTCCCTGTCGCTGGGCGTGCTGCCTTCCAGCGCGTCGAATTACGCCAGCGTGAGCCTCAGCTCCTCCGATCCCGCTGTGGCTACCGTCAACAACTTCGGCAAAGTCACCGGTGTCGCCCCCGGCACCGCCACCATCACCGCCACCTGCGGCGATGTGAGCGCTTCGGCCACTGTCAAGGTCGTCAACAGCGGCGTAGACCGTCAGTCCATCGACCTGAACACGAGCTATGTCGTCCTCAAACCGGGCGCCAGCCGCACCATCACCGGCAAAGTGACCCCGTCTTCTGCCTCCCAGTCCCTCACCTTCAAGTCCAATGACACCAAGGTGGCCACTGTGAGCGCCAAGGGCGTCATCACCGCCGTGGGTACGGGCGCGACCTCCATCGTCGTCTCCAACGGCACGGCGTCCGCTTCGGTGACGGTCATCGTCAACCGGAATGCTTCCAGCTCCGGCAATGGCGGCGGCAGCACCGACGACAGCAACGGTGAGGTCATCACCGACCCCGTCGTGGAGGCCATCGAGGCCGACGGCGCCGACGAAGTGACCTTCGCACAGCGCGAGCTCCCCACCATCACCGGCGAGATGCTGAATGCCCTCCGTCTGAACGGCAAGACCCTCGTGGTCGAGGCCGATAACTACACCATCCGCATCGCGGGCCGCGATGTAAAGAACACCTCCGCGCAGGTGAGCACAGCCCTGAGCTTTGCCCCCTCTGAGTATGGCGTCACCTTCACCCTCAACGGCGGCGAGGCTCTGCCGGGCGTCGTTCAGGTCGAGATGACCGGCGACAACGCCGCCTACACCCGCGTCTACCTCCACAACGCCGTCAAGGGTAAGTGGCAGTTCCTCAACAGCTACAAGGACCATGTCCTCGAGGCGGACACGGCGGGCGAATACCTGCTGACCACCCAGAATCTCCGCTTCGTCCATGTGGACATGACCTTCTTCATCGCGGGCCTTGTGGTCATCGTGGGCATCATCATCGCCTACATCGTCATCAAGAAACGCTATTGGTTCTGGTAACTCTCATAAGTAAAATGAAAGCGGCTGCTGTAAGTCCCTAAGACTACAGCAGCCGCTGTTTTTTGTTTATCGTATTACAGTTGCCCGGGTGGGCCAAAGCCTCTCCCTTTGGGAGAGGTGTCACCAAAGGTGACGGAGAGGGCAAGGCTGGGTCGAAAAAAGCCACCTGCGCAGCGATAGGCACACGCCTTTATCAGAGCGATGCTATCGCTGTGGGAGTGTTTTCCCTTTTTGCGTCCTTGCCCTCTCAGGCGCTCCGCGCCAGCTCTCCCAAAGGGAGAGCCTTTCAGCGGGGTACTTATTTTACTCCACCGTCACGCTCTTGGCCAGATTGCGGGGCTTATCGACGTCACAGCCGCGCAGGATGGCGACCTCGCGGGCGAGCAGCTGCAGCGGGACGCTCGCCGTGATGGGGCTGAACACGTCGCGGACGGCCGGCACGCGAATGATGCAGTCGGCGATCTTGTTGATCTCCTCGTCACCCTCGGTGGCAACGACGATGACCTTGGCACCGCGCGCCTTGCACTCCATAAGGTTCGACACGGTCTTGTCGTAGGTAGCGCTCTTGGTGGCCACGGCGATGACGGGGAAGCCCGGATCGATCAGCGCGATGGGGCCGTGCTTCATCTCACCGGCGGCGTAGGCCTCGGCGTGCAGGTAGCTGACCTCTTTGAGCTTGAGCGCGCCCTCGTAGGAAATAGCGGCACCCATGCCACGGCCCACGAACAGCGCCGACTGCGCGTCCTTGCACAGCAGGGCGGCCTCATGCACGGCCTCGGTTTGGGTATCCAAAATCCACTGGATCTGCTCGGCCGTATCGGAAAGCTCGCGGAACAGCATGCGCGCCTGCTTGGTGGTCAAGCGGTACTTGACCTGCGCCAGCAGCAGAGCCAAAAGCGTAAGGCTCACGACCTGGCCGATGAAGCTCTTGGTCGAGGCGACCGCGATCTCCTTGTTGGCCTTGGTATAGATGACGCCGTCGCTCTCACGCGCCACGGGGCTGCCCACCACGTTGGTGATGCCGAAGACCTTGGCACCCTTGATGCGCGCATCGCGAATGGCGGCAAGGGTATCGGCCGTCTCGCCCGACTGGGACACGGCAACGACGAGCGTCGTCGGCGTGATGATGGGGTTGCGATAGCGGAACTCGCTTGCGACCTCGCATTCCGTGGGGATGCGCGCCCAGCCCTCGATCAGGTTTTTCGCGATGAGGCCCGCATGGTAGCTTGTGCCGCACGCGATGACATACACGCGGTCGATGAGGTTAAGTTCCTCAGGTGTCAGATCGAGCTCGTCGATGGAGAGCGCGCCGTTCACGAGCCGTCCAGCAAGCGTGTCGCGAATGACGCGCGGCTGCTCGTGAATCTCCTTGAGCATAAAGTCGGGATAACCGCCCTTTTCGGCCATGTCCAGATCCCAATCGATGTGGGTGACCTTGGGCTCGATGACATTGCCGGCCTCGTCGGTGTACTCGACGCCCGCAGGCGTAAGCTTGGCAAACTGACCGTCCTCGAGCACCACGACATCGCGGGTGGCGTCGATGAGCGCGATGACGTCGGAAGCAACGTAGGAGCCGGTCTCGCCCACGCCGACCACAATCGGGGAGTCCTTGCGGGCAACGGCGATCACGCCAGGCTCGTCGGCGCACACGGCGGCCAAGCCATAGGCGCCTACCACGTGGGTGCAAGCCTCGCGCACGGAGGCCATCAGGTCGTGCGTCTCGGCATAGGCCTCTTCGATCAGATGCGCGAAGACCTCCGTATCGGTCTCGCTCTTAAAGTGATGGCCGCGGCCCTCCAGCTCTTCGCGCAGCTCGGCGAAGTTCTCGATGATGCCGTTGTGGACGATGGCGATGCGACCGTCGCAGCTGGTGTGGGGATGAGCGTTAACGACGGAAGGCTTGCCGTGAGTGGCCCAACGGGTGTGACCGATACCGCAGGTTGCGTCGCTATCGATATTGGAAAGCTCGCTCTCCAGGCCCGCAACCTTACCCACGCGGCGGATGACGTCGAGGTGAGCCGCGGCGCCCTCGCCCACCTCGAGCGCGACGCCCGAGGAGTCATAGCCGCGATACTCCATGCGCTTAAGGCCTGTGACCAGAATGTTCTTTGCAATATCAGAGCCGGTGTAGCCGACAATTCCGCACATAGGATAAATCCCTTCGCTCGCGTGACTGCAAGACGTCCACGCACAGGGGGCGCTGAGACGCATAACGTTCGAGTATTGTACTCACGCAAACGCAAGCTGATATACCAGAAGTGGTATCTCAACTTGAATACCACTCGATACACACACCCCACCCCGAAGGGGGCAGGCACCTTCGTGGTGGTTTGGTCTGACAGCATCGTTTGCCCAGATAAAACCTGCCAAAATAAACCTGTCCCTAATAGGCGGGTTTTGACACCTCAGGGGCGGGCGATGCTACAATCTGGCTTGTACTTGAAACGCATCAAAGGGGCCGCTATGGCAAAGGTAAAAATCAGCGACGTCGCGCGCGAGGCCGGGGTTTCGTTGGGCACGGTTTCCAACGCGCTCAACCACCCCGAAAAGCTGCGCCCCGAGACCCTCAAGCTCATTAACGAGACCATCAATCGCCTTGGCTACCTGCCCAACCAAAGCGCTCGTCAGCTCGCGGGCGGCGCCACCAAGTCCTTTGGCCTGGTGCTCCCCCGTCTCGACCACGGTTTTTCGCTCCAAATTGCCAGCGGCGCCCATAACGAGGCCCGCAAGCACGGCTACGACCTGCTCATCGCCAACGCCGATAACGACGATATTCTCCAGGACCATTACCTGCGCTACTTTATGGGCACGCAAATGTCCGGCGTCATGGTTCAGCCCATGGCATCCCCCGACTGGCACCCCGCTATGACCAAGATGCCCGTGCCGATTGTCCACCTGGACATCCATTGCTCCGCGCCCGGTTACTACGTGGCAGTCGACAACGAGGCACAAGGCCGCATCATCGCCGAGCTCGCCATCGCCCGCGGCGCGCGCCATATCACCGTTGTGGGCAGAGCAGCATTTGTGCAGCTCACCCTGCGCGTACTTGGCATTCACAAGGCCCTCGCCCTGCATCCCGATATCAAAATTGAAGTCATTGACGCCGGAGAGTGGAATACCGCAGCCGACGGCTACAGCATTGGCGCTCAGATTGCCGGGCGCCCTGCCGACGAACGCCCCGATTTTGTCGTCGGCCTGACCGACGTGCTGGCCTCGGGCGTCATCTCGGCGCTGGTCGACAAAGGCATCGCCGTCCCCGGGCAAGTACGCGTAGCAGGTTGCGATGGCAACCCGCTCGCTTGGAGCGGATCGGTCCCGCTCACTACGGTAGCGCCCCCGGGCTACGAGATTGGCCGCAAGGGCGTTCAATTGCTCATGGAGCAAATCGAGAACAAGGTCCCGACAAAGACCAAGCATATCCGCGTCGGCTCTACAGCGCGCACCGTCACCGCAGTCACCGCCGCCGAGGACATCAACCGCCAAGAACTGGTACGTCCGTTCCTGCTGGAACGCGCCAGCACCCAGGCAAGCAGCCAGACCGACGCCACGGCCATCAACCTCGGTGCGTATCTATAGCACGCCCGCAAGTATGCTAAGTCGCCGCTCAAGCAAAAGAGGCCCGACCATTGCCGGACCCCTTTTGTTTAAGCGCAAACGTAAGCAATTGCTCGTTTCAACGCCGCAATTGTCTAGCGCACGGCCTTGACCGCCGCCGCCAGATCGAACAACGTATCGAGCACGGCCTCGCAGCCATCCACCACGTCCTGCGGCAGCGGCACGATATCGGGCACAGCAAAGACATGGCAGCCGGCCGTGATGCCCGAGACGCAGCCGTTGCGCGAATCCTCGACCACGGCACATTCCTCGGGGACAAAGCCCGCGCGCTCGCAGGCAAGCAGATACATCTCGGGGTCGGGCTTGCCGTGCACGACGTCCTCGCCGCAGGTCACGGTCTCAAACTTGTCAAAGAGACCGAATGCTTTAAGGTTGCGCTCGGCGGTAACGTGGCGCGACGACGTCGCTAGACCCACGTGATAGCCCGCAGCCAGCAGCTCGTCTATGCACTCGGCGGCGCCGGCCTTAAGCTCCAGTTCGGTCTTGACCATCTCGTCGCGAATCTCCTTGTGGCGGACATAGATCGCCTCGGCGGTCTCGTGGCTGCCGTAATGCTCCTCGAGAATGCCCGTGACATCAGGCAGCGTGCGGCCGATAAACTGATGGATCAGCGCCTCATCAATCGCGACCCCCAACTCGGCAGCGCCCGCCTTCCACGCCTTAATGCCCAAACGCTCGGTATCGACCAGCGTTCCATCCATGTCAAAAATAACAGCCTTGATCATATCGGTCCCCCATCGACTCTCACTGTCGCATTGCCGCAACTCTACCGCATTTGGCAACTTGTATATAACGTATATACCATATTGCACTTTCGTTACACAGATAGAAGTCTTATGGCAAGTAACGCATTAGGATTATAGTTTTCGATCGAGTACTCAACGATAAGGAACGTTTCATGATTTTAGACACCACGGCACCCGCAGAGGAGCTTCAAGACAAGCTATCGGCGCTCGAACAGCTGCTTTTGGCATACGGGCGCGTGGCTATCGGGTTTTCTGGCGGCGTTGACAGCAGCTTTTTGGCCGCCGTATGCGCCCGCATCATGCCTACCAATACCCTCCTCGTTCACCTCACCACGCCGCTCATCGGCACGCCCGAACAGGCTTCGTTTGAGCGGTCCGTCGACGGTCAAGCCAATGAGGGGCCGCATTTTAAGCTCCCCGTGCTCAATCTTTCGGTCGATCAGCTGCAGCTCCCCCAAGTAATCTGCAACGATGCCAATCGCTGCTACCACTGCAAGCACGCCGGCTTTACCGCCATCGTCAACCACGCCAAGTCGCTCGGCTTTCCCACCGTCATCGATGGCAGCAATGCAAGCGATCGCGGTGACTACCGCCCCGGCATGCGTGCGGCAGAAGAGCTCGGCGTACGCTCACCCCTTATGGAGGTCGGCTTTACCAAGGACGAAGAGCGCGAGCTGCTGCGCGCATGGGGTTATCCCGTTTGGAACCTGCCGGCGGGAGCATGTCTTGCCACGCGCGTCCCCACGGGCGAGGAGCTTACGTTCGAGAAGGTCTCCCTGATCCGCGCCTGCGAGGATTACCTGCACGATCTTGATCTGGCACAGGTACGCGCGCGCCTGGTCGGCGGCTGCATGCATATCGAGGCCGCACCCGCAGATGTCGCCAAGATTGCCGCCCTCGGCGGTGCCGCTGTCGACGACAAGGGCAAGACCCCGCTGCCCGCCGTTATCGAGTCCGCGCTGCACGAGCTGGGCTGCGACCATATTTCCCCCGAGGTTACCCCCTACATCCACGGCAACATGAACCTTTAGATTACGCCGTTTTACAAACGGCGTAACTGCTCGGCGCTGCGCGGGCTCCGGGCACGGCAATCTGACGTT
>ENA-ORTS01002740-ORTS01002740.1-human-gut-metagenome-genome-assembly--contig:-NODE-2740-length-10118-cov-3.746895_pt1 | contig 10118 bp, 7 predicted proteins | sample MGYA00241911_ERZ509186 | MGnify/ENA primary metagenome ERZ509186 (study PRJEB26280, sample SAMEA2338852) | human gut metagenome | biome: human gut; feature: human-associated habitat; material: faeces...
AGGATTTTAACAAAACAGCCGCAAATGCGGCTGTTTTTGTTTATCAGTAACATTTACTGCAAGGTCCGTATCCCATAACCTCGGCTTCTGATCTGGATACCTGTCTGGCTGTATCCGGGTTCATTCTTCCACAGTTGGGAATGCTGTGATATTTTTCGCCGGTTGCAGGGATCCATACCATTGTTCCTACATCTGCATTGTTGGATTCTTCCTGTTCAGGTACCGGATCAGAAGTGGTAGTTTCTTCCTGCCAGGAGTTTCCACCAGTGCCACCTGCAGAAGCATTTACAGAGGAGTCTCCGGAAGAATAATCATTGCATGGCTCCTGTGACCAGGAAATATTTGTTCCATCGGAGACTGCAATGATCGTACCCTGTTTATCTGTTCGGAATACAGGGATTCCCATATCTGATAAACGTCCCATTGTATCTGCTGACGGATGATTATACTGATTATTGATTCCGCAGCTTATGACTGCGTAAGATGGAGAAGTCGCCTCAAGGAAATCCCAGGTAGTTGAACTTGCAGACCCATGATGACCAACAGAAAGAACATCGCAATCAAGGTTCATACCAGTACTGATCATATCCTGTTCACTGGTTTCCTCTGCATCTCCGGTAAAAATAAAGCTATTTGAACCATTTTCAAGTTTGATTACAAGAGAGTTATCATTACTGTTCTGGCTGATACCATTCGGTGCAAGAACAGTGAAACTTCCGGTGCCAAAATCAAATGTTTCACCTACAGAAGGATACTGTACGATAATTGCATTTGCAGTGGCAGTATTCATAAAATTATTGAATAAATTTGAAGTATGTACATAGTCTGGTCCGAATATATTACTTACAGAGAAATTGTCTATACATGGAACAAGACCGCCGATATGATCTTCATCATAGTGAGAAGCGATCATATAGTCAATGTTTTCCACATTCTGTTCCTGTAAGTAGGAGATGATCAGATCAGCATGGCTCTGATCCCCGCCATCGTACAAAAGATTTTGTCCTCCGGACTGTACTAAGATGGCATTTCCCTGTCCAACGTCAATAAAATGAACTGCCATCTCACTGTTGCCTTCAGCTTTTACCGTCAGTGCTGATTGCGGAACTAAGGTAAACAGCAGAAGGAACAGAGATAGAATTAGTGATAGTAACCTGTTTTGTTTCTTCATAAAAAGCCTCCTGAATGTTAATAACAGTTTGATTATACCATTTATTGAGAAACAAAAACATAATTATAGTAATTTCGTAAAATAATACAAATAATCCAGTCTATCTTGGAGCGGGTTTGAAAAATGCTTTAGCGTGAAGTCCTGCGTCAGATTGATTAATACTCTATCTGCTGGACTTCCTCTCCATTGTCTTCCCATGTATCAGAGTTATCCAGAGAACCATCTGTGCTGTCACCGGAATTGTCATCACTGGGATAATCAATCTGATCGGAAGAATCATCCCCTGTATCGTCAGACGATGTCTGATCACTGCTTCCATCATCAGAAGATCCATCTTCTGTATCTGTATTATCATTCTCCTGCCCTGTATCATCCAGAGAACCGTCCTGCGTCGTATCAGTATTGTAAGAAGAGTCATTGTAAGAAGTATCATTATAACTGTTGTCATAATCAGAATCATAGTTACTTTCCTGAGTATAAATGGTAAATCCATCCTCCTCAGCCTGAGCTTCTGCCTGTGCCTGAGCCTCAGCGGCAGTTTCCGGAGCTTCCGTAAAGTTTGTAACAGCTTTTGACACTGTATTACCGGTAGGTGCCACAGCAGAAACCGCAAACATCGCGCCACAAAGCAGGATTGCAGTTCCGGCAATCTGAATTTCATCTATATGTCTCATAGTTTATATTCTCCTTGCTTATCTATGTTTGTTTCTTTCTATTTCTATGCATATCCAGATTATTTACAGCAATATTATATACCTTAAGTAGATTTTTTTGTAGAGTAAATTTTAAGTTACTGTTCATACATCACTATCCTGAGATATACAAGCCAAAATTGAAAAAAAACTGGATTCTGTCTGAAAAATCTGTTATTATAAGAATCGTATGAATATAATTTCAACTATAATACAGTTTATCTAATTATTTTCTTTCCTGTATGATATCAGGGTAAAAAAATCCCCATAAATTGAAATTATAAATTTAAAAACAGAGGTGTCATTTATGAGCTGGTATAATGAGGCAATTTTCTATCACATCTATCCACTGGGTTTAACCGGTGCGCCGAAGCACAATGACTACAGTGCTCCTGTTTCCCGTCTGAACACATTACTTCCATGGATCGACCACATCAGAGAAATCGGATGTACAGCATTGTACATCGGACCTTTATTCGAGAGTGTAGGACATGGCTATGAAACCACAGATTACAAGAAGCTGGATTCCCGTCTCGGAACCAACGAAGACCTTAAAAACTTCGTGGCAGCCTGTCATGAAAAAGAGATCAAAGTTATTTTCGATGGTGTATTCAATCACACAGGCCGTGATTTCTTTGCATTTAAAGATATTCAGCAAAACCGCGAACATTCCAGATATCTCAACTGGTACTGCAATGTGAACTTCGGAGGGAATACGGAATACAATGACGGCTTCTCCTACGAAAACTGGGGTGGATACAACCTTCTGGTAAAATTAAACCAAAGAAACCCGGAAGTACAGAATTACATCTGTGATGTGATCCGTTTCTGGGTATCAGAATTTGATGTAGATGGAATCCGTCTGGATGCGGCAGATGTCCTTGATTTTGATTTCATGCGTGCCCTGCGCCGTACAGCAGCAGAAGTAAAGGAAGATTTCTGGCTTATGGGCGAAGTGATCCATGGCGATTACAGCAGATGGGTAAATGGAGAAACGCTCCACAGTGTAACAAACTATGCCCTGCATAAAGCACTCTACAGCGGACATAACGATCACAACTATTTCGAAATCGCACATACTGTAAAATATCTCCAGAATATGGGAAATCTTGATCTCTACAACTTTGTGGACAACCATGATGTAGAACGTATTTATACCAAGCTTTCAAATAAAGCACATTTTGCACCTGTTCATGTCTTACTCTATACACTTCCGGGTGTACCAAGTATCTATTACGGTTCTGAGTTCGGTATTGAAGGAAAGAAAGAGAAATTCTCCGATGACAGCCTCAGACCGGCTCTGGATATTAAAGACTATGCAGATGCAGTACAGAAGAATCCATGTACAGCCCTGATCGCAGCTCTTGGAAAGATACGACAGCATACACCTGCATTAAGCTACGGAAGCTACGCTGAACTTCAGCTTACCAACCGCCAGTTTGCATTTGCCCGTGACCTTGACGGAATACGTGTGATCGTTACCGTAAATAACGATGATAATGCAGCAGATATGAGCCTTCCGGCAGGAAATTGCGCAGAATATATCGGAACCCTCACGGGCCGTAAAGTACCTGTTCAGGATGGACGTATCAATGTAACAGTAGCCGCAAACAGCGGTGAAATCTGGGTTCCGGCGGGTGAAATGCCAGAATATATATCAGTAAAAACAGAAACTGCAGATATCAAAAAAGTACAGGAAGAAACAGAAGAAACAACTTCCACTCAGACTGAGTCTCCTGCACAGAAAACAATAACCGCAGCAGCAAAAGCAGAAGATATTCAGCCTCAAAAAACTGCCGATACTTCAGCCATATCAGCAGAAAACAGTTTTCCGGAAAATACGGAAGCCGCTGCTGAAAAGGAAAAGACAGTAATTGTAGATCTGAATAAATCTCCGGAAGACATGACTGTAGATGAATTACAGCAGGCAATCCTTGCCAAAATGGCAGGCAATGGTCCTGTCACAGACCAGATGAAGAAAACAGTATATGATAATATCTGGCATGATTCTCTGGTAAACTGGCTCAAGAGCTTCCACTGATCAGATTATTGTCAGTATTTTTCATCTTTTCTTCCAGTAATAAAAGACGAAATTTCTTTATAACAATTTTTTTGCCGTTGACTAAATATTTTTTTGGTGGTAAGATATGGATACAGGTTATTGAACAAGGGTAGCTGTTTGGAATCTTGCAATGTAAAGATTGGTTAAACAGCTGCAGACAATCAATTACACTAAATCGTACGGGAGGAATTCATTCATGAAAACACTTGAAACAAAAAAAGCACCAGCAGCAATCGGACCATATTCTCAGGCAAAAATGACAGGAAACTTCTTATTTGCATCCGGTCAGATTCCGGTAGACCCGGCTACAGGTGAAGTTGCAGGCGATAAAATCGAAACACAGGCAGAGCAGTCCTGCAAGAACGTAGGAGCAATTCTTGAAGAAGCCGGACTTACATTTGACAATGTTATCAAGACTACATGCTTCCTTGCTGATATGGCAGATTTCGCTGCATTCAACGCTGTGTATGAGAAATACTTCACAAGCAAACCGGCCCGCTCCTGCGTTGCTGTAAAACAGCTTCCGAAGAACGTACTCTGCGAAGTGGAAGCTATCGCTGTAGCTGAGTAATTCAGCCAAACCACAATATAATAGATATTTCAAAACAATTTCTGAATCTGATTCAGATGGGGAAAACAGCCAGGGAAAAATCCACTTGGCTGTTTTTGGTTTTCAGGCTACCTGCAATTGCTGATATTTGCTATAATAGTATAAAAGAATTCCGGCAAAATGAAAGGTAAAAGTTATGAGATCAATATCCATATATGCACTTACGAGAAATCAGAATACAGATTCTCTGTCAAAACTGGAACGTCAGTTATCCGGCCGGGAATATTTTCTCAAAATACGGGAATGGGAACTTCAGAGTATGAAAGCACTGGTACGCCAGTTAGAATCGCATATGACTAAAGTCTGTTCCCTGCGCTTTTTCTATTCCTACCAGATTCCAAAACTCGGGAAAGAATTTGATCTTCTCCAGATCAAAGACGACCAGATTATAAATATTGAACTGAAAAGCGGAGCTGTATCTGAGGAGGCAATTCGTAAACAGCTTATGCAGAACCGTTATTATCTTTCCGTTCTCGGACGCTCCATACAGTCTTATACGTATATCAGCAGTCAGAATCGCCTTGTCAGGCTTACCAATCATGATCATATTGCAGAAGCCGACTGGACAGAACTGTGCGGATCACTGCAAAAGGAGAGCAGTGATTATCAGGGGAATATTGACGATCTGTTTCAGGCCGAACTATATCTGATTTCTCCCATCACAGAACCGGCCCGTTTCCTGAAAAAAGAATACTTCCTGACTTCCCAGCAGCGGGATATCCAGCGCCAGATCTTAAAGAAACTCCGTATCAGCCGGTTCGAATATTTCTGTTTTACCGGACTTCCCGGAACAGGAAAAACATTGCTTCTCTATGATATCGCCATGAAACTGTCCAGGCGTCAGCAGATATGCATGATTCACTGTGGCAATGCCGGAAAAGAATGGAAAATACTGCATAAACGTTTACAACGTATTGCTTTTCTTTCGGACAATCAGCTGACCGAAAATACAGAGCTGAAACATTACAGTGCAGTTCTGGTAGACGAAGCACATTTGCTTTCTTCAGAAAAACTGCAGATTCTGTTAACGCAATCGGAGGGGGAGTTTCCTGTAATATTTTCCAGCGATTCCGAAGATGCCATATGTCCTGAAGAATTAGGGGTAAATACATTAAAACTCATAGAAAACCTGCCGGAAATCCAGATGTTTCACTTAACCAACCGCATCCGTACCAATGCGGAACTTTCCTCATTTATCCAGAATATGATACACCTTACAGACAGAAAAACCTCAAAACCCTATCCGCATGTTTCTGTTGTATATGCAAATAATGAAGAGGAGACTGCTGCCTTACTGGAAGATTATATACATCAGGGTTATGAATATGAGATTACTGCCGTGAGAGACATAAAACGTCTTGTTATCATATTGGACGAACGATATTACTATGATCAGAACAGATATCTGCGTTCAAAACATTTCAAAGAAGGCAGGCCTGATGTCCGTAATTTATTTCACCAGCTGAATCAGGCCAAAGAGGAACTTTCTATAATTGTTAGAGAAAATACATATGTATACGAAACATTACTCACGCTTTTACAGCCTGATACTGTCAGATAAAAGCTGCAAACTATCCGACTCTCCCTTGAAATCCCCCACCATTCCGTATATAATAGGAATATTGTGGGGGATTTTCCCTGCTTAACACAATGTTGATACAATAACCTCTGAAAGGAATACTATGAGAACTCTAGCTTTAAGCGATGAAATTTTAATGAAAGTTGACAAGGCTGCCCGTTACATCGGTGGTGAAGTCAACTCTGTAATGAAAGATAAGAATGACGTAGATATCCGCTTTGCCATGTGCTTCCCGGATGTTTATGAAATCGGTATGTCCAATCTGGGCATGATGATCCTCTATAACATGTTCAATGAACGTGAGGATGTCTGGTGTGAGCGTGTCTTTTCTCCGTGGATGGATCTGGATAAAATTATGCGTGAGGAACATATTCCTCTCTTTGCCCTGGAATCCCAGGAGCCTGTAAAGGAGTTTGATTTCCTTGGTATTACCCTTGGATATGAGATGTGCTATACCAATGTGCTTCAGGTACTTGACCTGAGCCATGTTTCACTTCTGGCAAAGGATCGTAAGGAAGATGACCCTATCGTCATCGGCGGCGGTGCATGTGCATATAATCCGGAACCGATCGCAGAATTTTTTGATATGTTTTATATTGGCGAGGGTGAGACTGTCTATGATGCTCTGTTTGATGCATATAAGGCAAACAAGGCAGCAGGCGGCTCCAGAGCAGACTTCCTGTTTGCAGCTTCCCAGATTCCCGGAATTTATGTTCCCTCTTTATACAATGTAACCTACAAAGAAGACGGCACCATTGCTTCCTTTACACCTGCAAAAGAGGGCGTACCTGAGAAAGTCTGTAAACAGCTGATCACCGATGTCACTAAAGACTACCGCGCGATCAAAGCTCCTGTAGTTCCATTTATTAAAGCTACTCAGGATCGTGTTACCCTGGAGATCCAGCGTGGCTGTATCCGCGGATGCCGTTTCTGTCAGGCAGGTATGATCTACCGTCCTACCAGAGAGCGCAATGTGGAGGATTTAAAGGCAAGTGCCAGAGAAATGCTTCAGAATACAGGACATGAGGAGATTTCCTTAAGTTCTCTAAGCTCCAGTGATTATTCTGAGCTGAAGGAACTGGTAAACTTCCTGATCGAAGAATTTCATGGCAATGCTGTCAATATCTCTCTGCCATCCCTGCGTATCGATGCTTTTGCCCTGGATGTTATGAGCAAGGTACAGGATGTAAAGAAGAGCAGCCTTACTTTCGCACCGGAAGCAGGCTCCCAGCGTCTGCGTAATGTTATCAACAAAGGTCTGACTGAAGAGAATATTCTTCATGGTGCAGGTGAAGCATTCAAAGGTGGATGGAATCAGGTAAAGCTTTACTTCATGCTCGGACTTCCAACTGAAACAGAAGATGATATGAAAGGTATTGCTCATCTTGCTCAGAAAATTGCAGAAACTTATTATGAAGAAGTGCCGAAAGAAAAACGTAATGGCAAGGTTCAGGTCAATGTAAGTACCTCTTTCTTTGTACCGAAACCATTTACCCCATTCCAGTGGGCAGGTATGTACAGAGAGGAAGATTTCGTGGAGAAAGCAAAGGTCGTAAAAAGCGAGATCCGCGCACAGTTAAACCAGAGAAGTATCCGCTACAGCTGGCATGAGCCGGATGTAACGATTCTTGAAGGTTTCCTTGCAAGAGGTGACCGCCGTTGTTCAAAAGTTATCCTTAGAGCATATGAAAAAGGTGCGATCTACGATGCATGGTCAGAGAGTTTTGACTATAATATATGGAAAGAATCTTTTGCGGAAACCAACACAGATATTGATTTCTATACTCTCAGAGAACGTTCCACAGATGAGATCCTTCCATGGGATTTCATTGATGCAGGAGTGACCAAGAAGTTCCTGATCCACGAATGGGAACAGGCAAAGAAAGAAACCGTAACACCAAACTGCCGTCAGAAATGTTCCGGCTGTGGTGCTATGCGTTATGGCGGAGGTGTATGTTATGAAGGTAAGAATTAAATTCAGCAAAGAGGGTCCTGTGAAATTTGTGGGACATCTGGATACCATGCGTTATTTCCAGAAGGCTATCCGCAGAGCCAATCTTCCGGTTGCTTTTTCCGGTGGATACAGTCCGCATATGATCATGTCTTTTGCCGCACCATTAGGAGTTGGTACGGAAAGTCTGGGAGAGTACTTCGATCTGGAGCTGGCAGAGACAGTTCCTACTTCAGAGATCACAAGACGTCTGGATGCAGTGATGGTAGAAGGGGTACATGTACTCAGTACCCGTCAGGTTGAGGACGGAAAGGCGGGTAAGGCAATGTCACTGGTGGCAGCAGCCGATTATTATGTAGAATTTCGTCCGGGAAAAGAGCCTGAAATTTCCTGGAAAGATAAAATCAGTGATTTCCTGGCGCAGCCGGAGATCAAAGTAATGAAAAAGACCAAACGAAGCGAAAAGGAAATTGATATTCGCCCGTTTATCTATAAGATGGAACTTCAGGGAGACAAGATCTTTATGATGCTTGCTTCCGCAAGTGCCAATTACACAAAACCGGAACTGGTAACAGATACATTCTTCTCATGGCTTGGCATAGAACTTCCGGAATTTGCTTATTCCATCAAACGTCTGGAAGTATACGCAGATAAAGGAACAGAGGAAGAACATAAATTTGTAACTCTGGAAGCACTGGGTGAAGAAGTTGAGTAAACTGATTATTACCCAAATGAATATCCGGCAGATTCCATGCTATGTATGTGCGTATGAAGAAGACGGTAAAGTAATGGAACTGCGCTTCGAACCTGTTGGGGAGAAATCTTCTCTTGGAAATATTTATGTTGGACAGATAGAGAATATAGCTGCCAATATCGGTGCTGCATTCGTACAGATTTCTGCCGGGGAAAAATGCTACCTGCAGCTTTCCGATGCTCCAAATGCGATTTATGCTTCTGTAAAAAAAGGTGACCGCCCATTAAAGGCAGGAGATGAAATCCTTGTGCAGATCAGCCGGGAAGCAATGAAGGGAAAACTACCGGCTGTAACCACGAATCTGAATTTTACAGGCAAATATCTGGTTCTTACAACCGGCGATAAGAAATTTGGTCTGTCTTCCAAACTTTCCAATGATGACAGAAGCCGTATCAGTAAGTGGATGGAAGCAGAAGTTAACCGTTCGGATAAAGAGTTTGGTATCATCGTTCGTACAAATGCAGCAGATGCATCAAAAGAAGAAATACTGAAAGAACTGGAATACCTGAAGGGCCTGTATCATAAGGCTGCTGTAGACGGAAGATCCCGTACCTGTTTCAGCTGCGTATATAGAACAGAGCCTTTTTATATCTCTGCAGTCCGCGACGCCAACAGCCGGAACCTGGAAGAGATCATAACAGATATCCCTGAGATATCCCGACAGATTTCTGACTATCTTAACAGTAACAGCCCGGAGGAAAAAGAGAAGCTGCGGTTTTATGATGATAAACTTCTCCCTCTTTACAAACTTTATCGCCTGGAAACTGTCTTAGAAGAAATCCAGCATGAGAAAGTCTGGCTGAACAGTGGTGGATTTCTGGTAATCCAGCAGACAGAAGCCTTCGTATCCATTGATGTAAACAGCGGAAAGTTTACAGGCAAAAAGAAAATGCAGGAAACTTACCGAAAAATCAATTTGGAGGCAGCAAAGGAAATTGCCAGACAGTTACGTCTCAGAAACCTGTCCGGAATTATTCTGATTGATTTTATTAATATGGAAAATCAGGATCATCAGGATGAACTGTTCCATGTCCTGCAGAAATATCTGCGCAAAGATCCGGTAAAGGCAAAAGCAGTGGACATCACTCCACTGCATATCCTGGAACTTACCAGAAAGAAAGTGCGAAAACCTGTGATTGAGGAAATCAGAGAATTATAGTTTACCATAAAATAATTATGTAAACCAAACAAGCATCTGCAATTCTCATCGATATTTTTCCGTAACTGAATAACTGCTCTGCAGTTTGTATTTTATCACAGATCCTGACGGATACCGGATTGAAATTGTACCTGTAAAAT
>ENA-ORTS01002751-ORTS01002751.1-human-gut-metagenome-genome-assembly--contig:-NODE-2751-length-10072-cov-1.704003_pt1 | contig 10072 bp, 8 predicted proteins | sample MGYA00241911_ERZ509186 | MGnify/ENA primary metagenome ERZ509186 (study PRJEB26280, sample SAMEA2338852) | human gut metagenome | biome: human gut; feature: human-associated habitat; material: faeces...
TTCGGTGGACTCTTCGGGATAATAAAGCGGCATGTTTTTTTCTTTGTTCAAGTCGATTTGCCGATAGATTACCCTCATCCACGGAATGTCGGCATCCGATGCATCCTGAGTGTCATAAAGCGATTGAGCCCGGACGCTGAGTTGGTTGTTTGTCTTTTTCGAGTCGTCGGTATCGCTTTTTTTGATTACTTGGGCATGACTCCCTATTGCCGACCATAGCAGGCAGAGGGTCAAACAGCTTTTTATCAGGGTATTCATATTTGCTGAATTATATTTCATATTGGCCTTAGTTTACAATTACTTCGATAGGTGACAGATCTCGTTCTATACCATCGGGGCCGACGGCGCGGACTCTCGATATATAGAACCGTTTTCCTCTCGATAGTCTGCGGAACGAATCTTTCTGTCGTTGAGAGAAATTGGCTCCGTCGGAAACCTCGGGAATCGCATTTCCCATAGAGTCGAAAAAGACCGTTTCGAATCGCAGTACCCGATAGGTGACGTTCAACAGGTCGTCGTCGATTGCGGCTTGGATACCGGGCGCAGAAAGCAGTCGTGTTTTGGGGAAAGGTTTCCCTCCTTTGTATTTTTGTTCGTAACCGTTTGCATCTTTATAGGCGATGAATGGCATAGGGTCGGGGAGTTGCCGTACCCGGAACTGAGTGTTGGCGACTGTTTGCGCCCGCCCGTCCATTGTGGCGGTTACGGTTATTACCGCGTCTTGTCCTACTTTCGCCGGTTTGGCTATCCAGTTGTCACCTTGACGGGTGAGAGTGCCGTTCGTCATCGTAGCTTGAATGGCGTGATTGGGGATGCCGGGAACCGATATGCTGATGGGGTTACCGATACCTGCATACAGAACGTTCATCAAGGTCGCCGATATGGTCGCACTCGGCTCTACCACGGTGTAGGACGAAGAGAATTCGTGACGGGTCATGGAGCCGTCACCGCGCGGAACTTCGAGATAGCCTTGAAAATCGAATATGCCGGTGCTTCCACAGACGAATTCATATAAACCGTTGTTCTCGGGAGGGAGTTGTTTCCCGTTGATGTATATGGCCGGTCGCTGGGTCGTATCGATGGCTGCCAGAACGATGTTGGCACTATATTTCCCGCCTCTCATAATGTTTTTCGAATTGGGAATAACGAACGCGTTTAACTGGTTGACACGTACGTCTCCTTCGTCGATGTTATTGATGAGGGTGTGCAGCGCTTCGCTTTCGGCATACCGCACGTCGCTCTGTATTTTCGTCAGAATGGTTACGGCGGCGATTACCGGCATATTTTCGAACAGCGTCGTTTCCCACATGGAGGGGGCTTGGGTTCTGTTACCCGAGTGAATGGTGGTCGAAAGGTAGTTTTCGATCTTTTGATGGAGTCGGTCATGAGACTGCCGATGAGATTGCGGTAGTCGTCTATTCCCTTTCTCAATTTCATTCCTTGCTTCTGGGCGGGGGACAACATGATGTATGATGCTGCTTCGAGGTCGTCCTGATGTTCGATATTATTTACATCGCCGTCTTTACCGTCGGCTTTCTTGACGATTACGTTTTTCAGGGAGTCGATGTAGTCGTACAAGAGGGCGGTCTGTTTTTTTACTTCCAGCGATTTTTTGTACCACGGTCCTCCTTTTTCGGGATTCTGACTATTGAAGTCGGCCAGTTTTTGGTAGAGGACATCGTTTTGCAGCGAAGCATTCGAAGTAGACCTTTCCAATCCGTCTTCAACTTGCTTGAATCCGTTGAGCACATCGGACGACACGTTGAGGGCCAGCATGGCAGTGAGGACGATATACATGAGGTTTATCATCTTCTGCCGGGGTGTAAGTCTGTTGTTATTCGATGCCATGTGTTATTTTTGTTCGGTGTCGTCTTTCGGTTTTTCGGGCATTTCCACGGGAGCTCCTCCCATGGGTCTGTACATGTTGATGGTCATTGCCGTGATCATCTTTTCGTAAACCGAATTGAGTTGCTGTATATACTGTGTCATTTTTTCGGTTGCTTCGCAATAACGGGAGCTATCGGAAGCAGAGCGTTCGTACATGTCGCGAATGTTTTTCAGCCCGTTGTTTACACGGTCTATATTATCGAGTTGCGAACTGATGCTCTTCAACTGTATCTCATAGATGGTGTTCAGCCCACTGATGTTACGGTTGAGCGTTTCCATACCCGAAACATATCCTTGCGAGGTGTCGGATATTCCTTCGGAGTTTTCCGTGATGTTGCGGTAGGATTGCAAGAGGGTGTTCGATACGGCGGTGAGGCTTTCGGTCGCACTTCTTAATTGTTCCATTTGTTCAGCTATACCGGAGAGTTGGGTGAGGTATTGTTGGGTTGCGTCTGTCAGTTCTGCCATACGCGAAAGTTGATCGGCGGCAGCTGACATTTTTTGAATACTATCGGTGAGGCTTTGCGTGTCGGCGTCGCTTAAATTGAGGCCTTCGGGTATTCCCACAGCTCTTTTGGCATCGGACGGGGTGATATCGGAATAGTTCCCTCCGTTACTACCTCCGCCTTTGCCGTTTCCACCGATAATGACGGTTCCTTTCCCTCCTGAAAATTCGGGCCGGTCTTCGGGGTTTTTACTATTTAGTACGGGAAAAACTTCTTCCCAATGATATGTTTTCGGGGGAGTGTCGAAGGCGGATAGAATGAACATGAGCACTTCTGTTCCCATACCGATAGAAAGCAAGAGACTGCCTCCGGGGAGGTGCAGGATTTTGAACAGAGCACCCCAGATTACAATCGCAGCACCTATACTGTATGCGAAATTGAAAAATCGTTGTCCTTTATCGCTGGATAAGAACTTTTCAATACTGTTTTTATATCTTTTGTATTTTCCCATGATCCTTGATGATTGGTTTTATCGGGTTTTGATATTATCTTTTTGCTTTTGCGAATCCGATTTGAGAGCGAACGCAACGGAATCCGATATAGGATCGTTGTTCGTTTTGGTATTCCCACATGCGGATATCGGAACGAATGAAGTTGGAAACGTCTTTCCACGAACCGCCCCGGACTACTTTGCGTTTCATGCGGTAGGGGTCTTCTTTGGCCGCATTATATTTGTATTCGGGGTTAAGGTCGCTGGTGTTTTGCGATACGGCTTCGGTATAGGCTGTCGAAGTCCATTCCGATACGTTACCGGCCATGTCGTATAATCCGAATTCGTTCGGGGAATAGGAGCCTACCGATGAGGTTCCCGTCTTTCACGTAATTCCCGTCATCGGGCTTGAAGTTGGCATAGAAACACCCTTTTTCGGCCATAGGCAGGTTACCCGTCTACGGGAATTTATTTTCGTTTTTCCCGGCTCTTGCCGCATATTCCCATTCGGCTTCGGTGGGAAGTCTGTACGGTTCGATAACAACGGCGTTACGTCCCACCGAACCTTTCAAGAGCGCGGTGCGCCAAGCGCAGAATGCATTCGCTTGTTCCCACGAAACTCCTACGACCGGATAGTCGTTATAGCCGGCATGGGAGAAATAGAGTCTCACGTATGGCTCGTTGTAGGCATTCTCGAAATCGTTTACCCATACGGTGGTATCGGGGTAGATATTGACGATGTAGGTATTGAGGAAGTCAAACTCGCTGCCTAATGGCCGTGTGATGGTCTCGCGAATGATACGCCCGTCTTCGTCGATATATGCGGTATCTTTGGATATCATTACGATTTCATCGTAGTCGGGGGTATGGTCGGTGTTGAGGTCACGGCGTGCCGGGTCGAGACGATTTTTCCGTTTGGATGCCTCGGTGTGGTCGAAGATCTCGTAGCGGTAGTTCATTTGGGAGGCGTCGAGTTGGCGTTCTCCCGTAATGGGGTTGATTCTGTACACGCTTTCGATGGCTCGCGCTTCGTCTTCATTGGGATTTCTCCACGGAATGGCTTTATCCCAATTCAACCGAGGCTTGATGGGGTTTCCCTCCCGGTCTTCTTCGATTTTGAACACTTCGTTACCTCCATAGGCGGGATCGGCGAGGCGTTCCCGAATGATAGAGTCGCGTACCCAGAATACAAATTGTTTGTATTTTGAGTTGGTGATTTCCGTTTCGTCCATCCAGAAGGCATCGATAGAGACTGCCCTCGGTTCTTGTTGTGTTCCCCAAATACTGTCCTTCTCGGCCGGTCCCATTTTATAGGATCCACGAGAAATGAGAACCATACCGTAGGGTGTAGGCTCATTCCATGCCGTACCTCCGACACCTGTAACTTCACCGCTATGGCGCGATGAAGGTGCGCATGCTGCGACGAGAATGGCAAGGGTGATATACACGATTATCTTTTTCATAGGCTACATTATGCGTATGCTTTTGTGTTTATTTTTATTTTTATCGGACAGGTCGAGTTTCAAACTGTATCCGAGAAATACTTCGTGGCTTCCGCTACTGGCTTTTACAATGGCCGATACCGGGTAGTCGTAGGCATATCCCGCTATAAAGTTTTTATATTCCGCACCTATCATAAATATACATGCGTCTTTCCAGCGATATGAAAGGCCTCCCCAGAACAGTTTGTTGTATTTTACACGGCAGGATAACTCGTACTGCGTGATGTTGAGGTTGCTTTTCACCATCATGGAGGGCTGCACTTCATATAACGTGTTTTTAATGGGAATATTGCTCCCGGCGATAAAATAATAGGATCTGCCGATGTATGTTTCGTATTTGTCTTCAAAGGTGATCGATGGCTCGTTGAGGTGTGAGACCGAAATTCCCGCATAGAACCACGGGTGGGTGTACCATGCCCCGAAAGACATATCGAACGACATGCCTTGCAACTCGGTAGTGGGGATTCCGTCGTCGGTGGCTTGATGGTAATCGCTCGTGGGTATGCTGACTTGTGTGCCGTCGAAACGTTCGTCGAGCATTCCCAGTTGTATGCCGAGGCTGAGTACTCCTTTCCATAATTTGATTTTGAAGGCATATTGCGCTCCTAAAATCAGATGGGAGTATAGCCCTTCGGTTTCGGAAGTGACGACCAGTCCTACTCCGTGGTTCTGTTTCAAGAATTTGAAAGGCATGTCGCCTGTCACGAAATAGGTCTGAGGGGCTCCCGGCATACCTATCCATTGTTGCCGGGTGGAGGTGAGTATGTTGAGCTTGTCGGAACTTCCCGCAGCTGCCGGATTGTAATAGCCGGGCAGAGCCCAGTATTGGCTGAACTGCGTATCGATCTGAGCCTTTGCTGTGGCAAAGACCAAACAACACAGGGTGAGAATAACGATTCTTACAATCTGCATACTCTCTTTTCCAGACTTTTCGGGGGGTACACACCGAAGTCCGGATATTTATAATAACTGAAAATAGCCTTTAAAATTGTTTGACACAACTGTTTTCGGATGCGAAATTACGAAAAGAGAAAATATATGAGTGCTTTTTCGCTCCGAAAAATGCGAGACTAGTCCCGCAGAGTTTATCTTGTTCACAAAAAGATAAGCTCGATCGAGTTTTTTGCTTTTGACTTTCATTATCTTTGTACATGCGAAGATAGGCTGCGGTTCGGCATGGTCAAATCGGAAACGGGATTTCCGTTTGCCTCTGCACTCACCTTTCACTATCTTTGTGGAGCAGAAGGTTATCGACTTTCACTTAGCTGATGGAGGAGAATTTGAAGAGAAAGACGACGAAAGCGCTCGTGTGGAGCACGGCCGACAAGTTGGGACAGCAGTTGTTCTATCTTGTCGCCGGTATTATTCTCGCTCGTCAACTTTCTCCTGAGGATTATGGCAAGGTGGGGGTTCTCACGATATTTATCGCCTTGTCGGGGATATTGATCGACAGCGGTTTCTCTTCGGCTTTGATTCGGAAAAAGGAGGCTACTCAGGCCGATTACAGCACGGTGTTTTATGTGAATGTGGCAATCAGTTGCGTGCTGTATGGATTGTTGTATGTGGCAGCTCCTTATATAGCGGTGTTTTTTAAAGTCCCTGATTTGATATATATCTGCCGGATTTTGTTTCTCGTGATTCCGTTGAATGCACTTTCCCTGATACAACAGACTTTGTTGTTGAAGCATTTCAAGCTCTCTGTGAGCGCTCGTGTCAATTTGTGGTCGTTGGGTATCGCTTCGGTCGTCGCCATTGCGATGGCTTACGGCGGTATGGGAGTCTGGTCGTTGGTGGCTCAGACACTCGGTCTCTCGTTTTTCAGGGCTGTTTTTTTCTGGGTGTTTAACGACTGGCGTCCCCGATGGATATTTCGCATGGCTTCGTTGCGTGAGTTTTTCGGATATAGCTCCAACTTGGTCGTTTCGGGTATTATCAACAATGTGTTTAACAAGATATATCCCATTATCATCGGTAAGTTTTATGGCATGACGCAGACCGGCTACTATACTCAGGCCGACAAGTATCAGGATATAGCTTCTTCGCTTATCAGCAATATATTCCGTTCGGTCGCTTTCCCTGTTTTCTCGAAGGTGCAAGACGATTTGCAACGGTTGAAACGGATTTGCCGGAAGAATGTACGGGCCATCGCATTTTTCATTTTTCCTATCATGCTGTTGATGGTTGTCGTTTCGTATCCGCTCATATCGATCATATTAAAAGAGCAATGGGTTCCGTCCGTGCCGTATTTCCGCTTGCTTTGTTTTTCGGGAATATGCTCTCCGTTTATTATTTTGTTTTTCGATTTGTTCAATAGTCTGGGCTATTCCCGGCTGAATTTACAACTGGAAATCGGGAAAAAGATTTATTTGTTTGCGGGTATCGCTTTGTTTTATTCTTCGGGCATTTTGTGGCTGATAGGGTGGTGGATTTCTTATTCGGTGGTGTCTCTGGCGGCTTCGATCTTTTTTGCCCGTCGCTTTCTCGGATATGGTTTCGGGGAGTATGTGAAAGATATTTTTCCGTATTTTATCTTGGCGTTGGCGTCGGCGATACTTTCGTGCGGCGTTTATCTGCTTTTGCCGAGCGATTTGTGGCGGTTGTGTCTTGTCCCGGTCGTTTATGTCGTTTTGTATTTGGGCGGAGCATACATGTTGAAATTGGAGATGTTGCAGGAGATGCTGTCGATGTTGAAGAGTCGTGTGAAGAGAGGAGGTGAAGCGTGAACGAGGTAGCAGTTGCTCGACCGAGGGTCTTGACGGTGATCGTTTCGTATAATTTCGAGCCGTGGATCGAACGATGTCTGAGTAGTATTCGGGATTCGGATTACCCCTCGGACCTTGTGGTAATCGATAATGCTTCGACCGACCGGACGGTGTCGATCATCGCCGAGAGGTATCGATGGATTCGTCTTGTGCGGAGTAGGAAAAATCTTGGATTCGGACAAGCGAATAACATCGGCATGAGAATGGCGTTGGAGGAGGATTACGATTATGTGTTTCTCGTGAATCAGGATGCGTGGATAGAGGCGAATACGGTGGGGACTTTGGTGGGGTTGGCAGAAAAATATCCCGATTACGGAGTGCTTTCGCCGGTACATCTTGACGGGAAGGGGGAGCACCTCGACGGTTCGTTCGCCAAGTATGTGGGGGGAGCATCGGCGGTTTCATCGAAAAAATCGGATATCGTCGAAGCGGCTTTCGTTAATGCTGCTTTCTGGTTTATCCCGGCGTCGGCGTTGAAAAAGGTGGGAGGTTTTTCGCCGTTGTTTTTTCATTATGGCGAAGATGTGGACTATATTCACCGAATGCGATTCTATGGTTATCGGGTGGGATACACTCCGTTGACTTCGGGGTGTCATGACCGGCAGAATCGACCGATTACCCGCCAGACACAAATGAAATTGGATAGGGTTTATTATTTGTCGGTTGTTTCGGATTTAAATTCGGGAATGGCTAAGTGTCTGTGGGGGGGGGGATTAGCTCCTTTGAAACCGGGCGTGCTCGCTTTATTGCGGGGAAGATTCAAAGAATTTTGTTTTTATACAGGCACAAGTGTCCGGCTTTTGTGTCGATACCCTTCTATTGCAGAAATCAAGCGTTTTTGCAAACAGGGAAGACCTGTGTTTTTGGAAAATGTTCATTCAAAAATTAAACCGATATGGAGTTAGCCCCGATTGTTTTATTCGTTTATAATCGTCCTGAACATACGCGCGCTTGTCTGGAATATTTGGAGCGGAACGAGCTGGCGGCGGAAAGCGAATTGTATGTTTTCGCCGACGGCGCGAAGTCGGGCAGCGAGGAGGCGGTGGCCGCCGTGCGTCGGGTGATTGCCGAACCGTGGAAATTCAAACGGTTGAATGTCGTGGAGCGACCGGAGAACAAGGGGCTGGCAGCCAATGTGATTGCGGGGGTAACTTCGGTGTTGGAGACGCACGACCGGGTGATCGTCTTGGAAGACGATTTGATCGTTTCTCCTTATTTTCTGCGTTTTATGAACGAGGTACTGGAAGTTTATAAAGATACGGAGGAGGTTTGCCATGTGACTTGCCACATGCTCGACCATAAAGGAGAGTTGCCCGATACGTTTTTGATACGCTGGTGTAACAGTTGGGGGTGGGGTACTTGGAGCCGTGCATGGCAATATTTCGAGCCGGACGGTAGAAAATCGTTGCGGGAAATCGAACGGCGGGGTTTGTGTTGGGAATTCGATTTGGACGGAGGTTTCCACTTTACCCAGATGTTGCGCGACCAAATCGAGGGTCGGAATAACTCGTGGTTCATACGGTGGTATGCATCGCTGTTTCTGCGTGACAAGTTGATGTTGGGCACGGGCCGTTCGTTGGTCGATAATGCGGGATTCGACGGAAGCGGAACGCATTGCAATACTATGCAGCTTTGCACGCAGACTTTGTCGATGAATCCGATAGCGGTAGTTCCCATTTCACCGGTAAAAGAGAACTTGCTCGCCCGAAAAGTCTATTCCCGAACCTATCGTTATAATTATTCGTACAGGCATAAATTGAAAGTATTCATCGGGAATCTGTGGATTCGTGTATTCAATCGTAAAAAGAGATAGATTATGAGGGATTTGACTCGTTTAGCCAGTCGTATCGTTATGTTTTTCATGCAGTTTTATTATCGACTGGCTCGTCATTCGAGGGTTTCGTACAAGGCTTATATCGACGGTCGTACACGATTGGCCGGATATAATACCATACAGGACAATGTTTTGTTGGCCGGTGCTCGTATCGGCCGGGGCACTTATATTTGCCGAGGGAGCAATTTCACCGATGCAGAGGTCGGTGCGTTTTGTTCGATCGGTCGGAATGTCCGCATCGTCAACGGACAGCATCCGACCCGCACCTTCGTATCTACTCACCCGGCTTTTTTCTCTCCCAACGGGCAACCGGGGTTTTCGTTTGTCCGGGAAAAACGGTATGAGGACTGCCGGTATCTCGATCGGGAACGACGAGTGAGCGTAGAGGTGGGAGCCGATGTGTGGATTGGGAACAACGTGTCGTTGATGTCGGGGATTCGAATCGGTACGGGGGCGGTGATTGCTACCGGAGCTGTGGTGGTGAGCGATGTGGCTCCTTATGCGATTGTGGGCGGTGTACCTGCCCGGGAAATCAGGAAACGGTTCGACGATGAGCAGATTGCTTATCTGTTGGCTTCGCGATGGTGGGAACGTCCGTTCGACGAACTTCGGAAAGAGGCGGACAGTTTCTCGGATATCGGATTGTTCATGAAAAACGGATTGTAATGGAACGGCCTCTTTTTTCGATTATTACGATTACGTTTAACGCAGCCGGGACTTTGCCGGCTACGTTGAGAAGCGTGGAACGACAGACGTTTACCGACTATGAGTATTTGATCGTGGACGGTGCGTCGACCGACGGTACGGTTGCGATTGCGCGGCACTCGGCTGCGGTCTCGTCGGTGACGAGCGAACCCGACAAGGGTTTATACGATGCGATGAACAAGGGCTTGCGTAAAGCACGAGGGTGTTATCTCGTTTTTCTGAATGCCGGCGATGCGTTTCACGAACCCGATACGTTGCAGAAAATCGCCGATTCCATCGAAAAAAACGACCCCGATATTGTCTATGGAGAGACGGCATTGGTCGATTCGGAAAGACGTTTTATATCTATGCGAAGGTTACAGGCTCCCGAAAGGTTATCGGTGAAGAGTTTTCGCATGGGGATGCTGGTGTGGAAGAGATTATCGGCTTGGATGGGATTCGTCCCG
>ENA-ORTS01002759-ORTS01002759.1-human-gut-metagenome-genome-assembly--contig:-NODE-2759-length-10050-cov-8.894147_pt1 | contig 10050 bp, 11 predicted proteins | sample MGYA00241911_ERZ509186 | MGnify/ENA primary metagenome ERZ509186 (study PRJEB26280, sample SAMEA2338852) | human gut metagenome | biome: human gut; feature: human-associated habitat; material: faeces...
TACTTCATAGCAATCCCATTGGCACTATCCTTCACGCCTCCTCTCTCCATTCCTTTCGCTTTCGTTTCTTCCAACAAACAACCATTCCTTTACATACCAACACCTCTCCCTATCCACACCATCCTCTTCTCCCTCTTCCTGTAACAGGCAGTCTTTGCATTTGTCTTTCTCTCACAGCCACCACTGCTCTCGATGCTGTAGGCCTTCACGACTCCATCTTCTGCATCACCAAGCAGCACCAAAAGAGCATCGGCGCCTTCCGCTGGTTCGGCACTCTCCTCGCCAGTGACGCCAGCAACGCCAAGGCGCTCAACCCTCAACCTCAACGGCAAGTCCAGGAATCGCTGCTACCTCGATGCATGGTACCAGCATCCCGAACTCGCGCGCGGCTTCAGCGTGATCCTCCGCATGCGCACGTACACCTGGGTGCTGCCCAACCACCTCTGGACCGGTAAGGAGAACCTCTCCTGGAAGTGCCCCTCCTGTCGGGACGATGGCAGGGAGACCATCGAGCACTACATCCTCTACTGCCCTGCCTATCAGGCCGACCGGCAGGTCATGATGCGCACCATCGCCGCCGCGGAGGGAGTCGAAGAGAAGTTCCTCCAGCAGATGCAGGCGGAAGCTGCGCTCCCACCCGGAGCACTGCGAGAGCAGCGAGAGCAGCGAGAGCGGCGAGAGCAGCGAGAGCAGCGAGAGCAGCGAGAGCGGCGAGAGCGGCGAGAGCAGGAGGGCGACGCATGCATTGCATGCACTGCATGCATTGCATGCACTGCAGACTCTCCTCGCAGAGTGGATTGCCCAGAAGACTGCGGCGACGCACCCATCGAAGAGGACGTCATCCGGGACGTCATCGAGCCGCTGCTGCTGCGCGTGCTGGGACTGCTGCGCTGGGACCCCTTCATCACGCCCCACAGGAAGCACGACAACTACGCCCCCACCCTCGAGGAACAGTACTGCGCTCTCAAGACGCTCTCCACCGCCGCGCCTCCTCTCATGGACAGCGTGCGCTCCCCACATGCCAACCAGACAGCCACCCTGCTCCACACCTATCTCGACCAACTCTACTTCACCATCGCTGGCGACGAAACGGAGAGGGTGGGTGATTTGAAGAGGGAGAGGGAACGGATGATGACGGCCACCACGGCGCTGGCCACCTTTCTGCAGAACACCAGCAACAAGAGACACCACTTCGTCACCACCTGGCTGCAGGAACTGCGAATGAACAAGATGCGAGTGGAAGAGCGGGGAGTGTCGATTTGAGAGGCGTTTGTTGGAAAGGGCACGCACTGAAGATGCACAATAGGTGAATTGCCGGTGAATTGCCGATGCACAACAGCTGAATTGCAGAGGCACAGCACATGCACAGCAGACGTTGACAGAAACATGCGGAAGACAAGCACCAGGAAAGGAACAACGCGAACAACCAACAACACACGGACAGACTCGAAGTGCAAGACAGGACGGAAAACACACACTCCTTAGCCAACACAACACAGAGACAGCGCAGTCCTCGCACACAACCACGAACGAAACACAGAGTGAACGGCGAAGCGAGCCAGAAGAGGAATCCATTATGCAATGCAGGCCCATTTCAAATCCAACACAGGAAGGCAGACAACGGCGATTCCCACTCCCTGCTCTCCATGCCATGCAGAACCAATCGCAATCTCCATAAACACTTAGTAGATATGCACTGGACAGACAACTCGCTCGAGGAACGAAACGGAGAGGCAGAGGCATAAACACGCATTCTAGCATTCAATTCCGCTTTTTGAAGTCGATACCATTGCAGATCCCATTCTGGCAGACGAGAGGCAAGCACATTCTGACCAGTCCACCCACCATCACTTCCTTCCTCCAATTTCCATTTCTCTGCCTCCTCCTAATCCCATTTCTTTCGCACATTCCATTGTCACTTCCTACACTCCATTCCATTCTTTCCATTCCACCTCCATTCCGATTTGCTGTTTGATGCCCAATCCATTTCCACCCTCTATCCAATCCAGCCTGATCATCAGTCCCCATTTCATCTTTGCAACAAACAAGCATTCCAACCTATTTCTGTTATTCCGCTAACCTCATTCCACACACTCTCGCTTCCCTCTCCATTACACTGACCTCCAACAACTCTCGCCATTCTCTTCTTCTTTGTGTTTCACATAGGCTGTCCTTCTCATTCCTGCTCTCCCTCTCATGGATGGGGGTGAATCGCCAGAGACTCTTCAACCCAATGCCAACCCCTTCTACACACGCCTATCATTCCATTTCCCATTTTCCATCCGAGAATCAGACTCCCCTCTCGCCATCGTCCTCATTCTCCTTCAATCACCTACACAATCATTCCTTTTCTCAGTTCCTACTCAACGCTTCCTGTTTTCTTCCTTCGCTACTCCATTCACCATTCTCCTCTTTCCTATCTCTAATCCATTCTCCGTCTCTCTCTCTTTCCATTCCCATTCTTCCTTTCAAAATCCATCCTCATTACATTGCATCTCTCTCATCCTCTTCCAATCTCTTCTCCATCATTCACACATTCCATTCCCATTCTTCCTTTCAAAAACCAATCCTCATCGCAATGCATCTCTCTCTCACGCTTCTCTAATCCATTCTCCGTCTCTCTCTCTTTCCATTCCCATTCTTCCTTTCAATACCAATTCCTCATCGCATTGCATCTCTCTCTCACGCTCTTCCAATCTCTTCTCCATCATTCACACATGCATTTCCTCACGTCTTTCCATCTTCCAGTCTTAATCGCCATTCTCTTAGCCCAACACACAATCTACCCCAGGAATCTGGCACTATGAGAGTGCGGGGGCTACATACGTATATAGAATAATACTAGGAGCTTGACACTTTTCCTACCGATTTTGCTTCATTCTCTCTCCCTTCTCCATCCATTTTCTCAACATCTATCCCTTTCTTTTCGATTCTCTCTTTCTATCTCTCTTTCTTTCACACACTTCTCTCTATCTCCAATTTCTTATACCCGCATTCACTCTCCATTCCCAATTCACTCCAACCACTCTCTATTCCTTTCATATTCCATTCATCACAATTGTACAATTCCATTTCCACTCTTTCCTTCACACAGGGTCCTCATCACATTTCATCTCCATCCAATACCTTCCATCCCTTGTTCAACAAACACATATTCAATGCACATTCCATTTCCATTCTTTCCTTCCCACAGCGTCCTCATCGCAGGACATCTCGCTCTAGCACCTCTATCCTCTCGTCCATCCATCACATATTCAATTTACATTCCATTCCCATTCTTACTTGCAGGGCACATCGGCATCACAAAGCATCTCTCTCTCACTCTTCTCTTACCCATTCTCCAGCTCGCTCACATTCCATTTCCATTCTCAGCTTCAACAACCATCCTCATCACTCTACATCTCTCTCACGCTTCTCTAATCTGATCAACAACCTTCTCTCTTTTCATCTCCATTCTCACTTTCAACAACAGTCCTCATCGCTGTGTATCTCACTCCTACACGTCCAATCTCTTCTCTATCACTCATACATTCATTCCCTCTTTCCATCTCCATTCTCAGTTTACAAACCCAGCATGATCGCTGGGCCTCTCTCTTCCATCCCGCTAATCCATTCAGCATGTGTCGCTCATTCCATTCCCATTCTTCCTTTCAAAATCCATCCTCATCGCAATGCATCTCTCTCATCCTCTTCCAATCTCTTCTCCATCATTCACATATTCATTTCCTCACTTCTTTCCATCTTCCACTCGTAATCGCTACTCTCTCACGCCGATAACCATTCTACCCTTTATATTTGTCACTAACTGCGTGCGTGCGGCGTCAAACGTATAAAGGAATAATACTACCACCTTGACACTTTTCCCACCGATTTTGCTTCTCTCTCTCTCTCTTCTCCATCCATTTTCTCAACATCTATCCCTTTCTTTTCCATTCTCTCTTTCTAACTATCTTTCTTTCATACACTTCTATCTATCTCCAATTTCTTATACTCGCATTCACTCTCCATTCCCAATTCACTACAACCACTCTCTATTCTATTCACAGGCTACTCACAAATCAAACACACATCACGAACACCACTCCAGTCCGGTGAAACGCTTCCATCTGTGTGAAACGCTTCCATCTGTGTGAAACGCCCTCTCTCCACTTCGCTTTCTCATTCTTTCTTTCATTCTATTCAACACATGTCTCTACATTCTCCCTTCCCTCCACGTACCTTCTCTTCCTCTCAAGCCTAGTTGCATTACCCCATACTGTTCTGGCATGCTCCATTCTTCATCCACACTGCGGATCTACCTCTACGGCACTGCAATGCATCGCATTCTCTCATTTCATCCAACCGGTGAGTGAACAATCCGTCATGGCTAAGAAGGGTCGAAAACAATCTATACTAAAGTCCTAAGAGCATGACGCGAAGAAGGAGGGAGGGAGGCACTGAACATTAATCGGAACATGACCCCGGAGAGGACACTGTGGCTTGCAGCACTTTCTGTCGCCATCGCTGATCATCGCTGATTGTCGTCGATTCTGTGTTGTTATGGATCCCTGATGCTGTTATTCTGTCGTCGTCTGATCATCGTCTGATCATCGTCTGATCATCACCTGATCATCACCTGATCATCACCTGATCATCACCTGTCTTCATCATCGTCTGATCATCACCTGATCTGTCTCTATTCTCCTCACCTGTCATCACCTGACCTCGTCGAGCATCAATCATCATCACGGTGGCCTCTACAGGTTTCACGCCACCGGGACGAAGACCGCCTGTTGTGTCAAACCAGTCTACCCTCTTCACACGACACGACACGACACCGACGGACACAACAGAAACGGCTTCGGGGTCACGGAGGTCCCGGTGGGGTTTCCCTGTACTGGCGTCAAAGGCGCTCGCAGCTCCGCATGAGGCGTGGATACAGTGCGGTTTCTGGGGGCACCTGCGGTGTGGCTTGGGGCGCATCGCGAACAGTAGCGCGACCATTGGCGACCACGGGAACGCTACGAGGCTGCATTCTCGCCTTTTTCCCCCTAACGGGGGTCGTTTTGGGAGTGTGGTGGCGGGTGGGAGAGATCGGGTGCCGGGGGCTCTCTTTCCCTTTTTTTTGAGTATTTTTTTAACAACTCGCATGGAATGCTCCGCTGCACTGTTCCTAATAGCAAGGCGGAGTGACGAAGTGCGAGGGCGTGCAGGGCCTCGTGGGGTGGACTGTATCGTCGACGCGGAGTGGACAACCGACGTCAGGTGGAGGCTCTCAGGGCCGCCAACCGGGGGATGGCGCGAGCCGTCTGCCAGGGAGCGAAAACTGCGAAACGCTATGCCGCGCTTGGGGCGGGTATGGAGGTCGATGCCCAGGGGTACGGCCGTGAACCTACAGCCATGGTCCGTGGAGTGTTAAGCTGTTTGTTTGTTTGTTTGTTTGTTCCTAACCCTAACCCACCTTCAAAACCTAACCCTCACACAAATTCACTCCATACCCTACACTCACTCACCAAACCTAACCCTCACACAAAATCACCACAACCATCACCCCCCTAACTTCACACCACCATTTCATTTCCACCATCCCTTTCACTCCATCTCCACTCCTTACCCCTCATTTCACTACTCATTCACTTCACTCATCTACTACACACACACATCACTACCATCTCGCTTCAACCACTTACGCTCTTCAACACTCCCTTTTCTCCTATTTCGTCCTATACCCTAACCTCGCTTTCCTCAAAATCATCTCATTTGCTTCTCCACTCTTTGTACATTACTCCATTTCCTCAACAAACAATCATCTATCCATACATTCCCAACAATCACGCACAACACCTCATTCCATCTTACTCCACAACAACCATCGCACCAGAGATACCTCCACATGCCACCACGCTCCACCTCACATCGCTCGCAAACTTGCTCTCCATCGCCATCCCATCCACTTTGACACCATATTCAAAATGGCCTTTCACTCCTTTCACCACATCCTCAATTGAGTGATAGATGATGCCAATCCCACCCGAAATCGCTCCACACCCTTCCACCGCTTCCACATGGGGTACAACGCTGCGAGACCATCCTCTGGAACCACTGGAACCACTGGAACCACTGGAACCACTGGAACCACTGGAACCACTGGAACCTCTGGAACAGTGTCGACCCTTGCTGTACCTCCTCAGTGAGGGTTCAGAAATGATCGATGGCAACTTGCTGGGAGTTCAACCCAACACTCCTATGCACACATGCTTGTCCAGGAGCTCTTCTCCCGCTCCACTGAACTGATCTGCTTCCCGCCAAAACAGTACCACCTCTACATGATGGATGCACCCTTTCCCGCTCCTCTCTTCGCTATGCATCGGACGTTAGACCAACCACAAAGAGTACGTCGCAAGGAAGACCCAAATAACAATGCTCTGCTCCTTTGCCACTGCAATAGGAATGGGGTCCACATCGACAGTAATTCTTCCGCCCGCACCCACCACAACAACATCTACATGTCCTCCGTCCTACACTTCCCAATCGACGGCGAGAACACTCCGCTTCATCATCGCTGACGAGGGTTAAGACTTTGAGACCATATCCTACGTCCCTACAACAACACAACCGACCACCTGGAGAACATCCTCTTCAACTTCGTTTTCAACTCAACGCGCCTCCTAGTCGAGAACGCCATAGGGGCATGGAAGCAGAAGTGCCCCTTAACATTCAGCAACATTCAGCAACATTCAGCAACATTCAGCAACATTCAGCAACATTCAGCAACACTCATCAACATTCAGCAACATTCAGCAACATTCAGCAACATTCAGCAACATCGGGATGCACAAGATGGAGCCGCAAGAATTGGCGAAGGCCATCCTCGCGTCCGGAGTGCTGTATCAGTTGTGGAAAATGACCAACGAGAAGGTCAGGAACCTCAATACCAAGGAGTACACGGACAAGCCGAAGTACATCCCATCACGCTTCCATCACGCTTCATCGGCAACCGTGGAGTGAACTTGCCAGACGAGGTGAAGAGATTCCTGTGTCACCACTCCCAAGAACCACTCCAGAACCTACCCACTTACACTCCACCTCATCTCACGCTTCTTCACACTTTACATGTTTCATACAACAAAGCCTACCACATCACACACTTCCCACATTACCGCTAGAACCAGCTGACGGGCCTGGCATCCACACCCTTCTGACTCTACCAACCACCACTCTTCTGCTTCTTGTCACTTCCAGTACAAACACCCACCTCCTTCTTCTTCACCTCGACTCTCTCTTTTCCTTCTTCTCCTCGTCCACCAAGCAGGAAATCTTCTCCATTCACCCAGAAGCACTTTTGACAGTGGCACTCACCTTCTTTGTCTCCAGCCAGCTACTCCTTCTAAATATTCACCATGTCTCGCAGGCACCTTCCATCCCTCACACGCTTCTTCTTCCTGGCCACCCACTCCCAGACATATATCTCATTGCTCGCTGAACCCGAACCCTGAAAGTCAGCATCATTCACTCTATTAGAGGCGGGCTTCTGCTAACTTTCAGGGTTCGCGTTCACCACCTAGGAGTCACTGACAGGGCAAAGCGCTACACCCGTGGCATCTTCAGCTACTGGAAGGCTCTGCACATCCGCCTGTGTATCTGCACCTCCTTGTGAGTCTGCTGCACAAGGGGCTCGGAGAGCCTGCTCTTCACCGCCCGGCACAGGCTCCAGGGGTTCCCATCCCATTTCGGACACCGGATGGTTGAACTGGACACGTGGTGCCATGACTCCATTGGGGACTATTCCCACAAAATGGCGCTCAAGTTTCGCGCAAAGTGAATACATCGCATGACGCAAGACATCTCCTCATCCATGAACTCTATCGCTCTTCCTGCCTCTAACCATCAACGCTCCGGTAGACTCAACCCTTCAGGCTGGATAACCCTTCTTTCCATATCCCTGTTCCTAACCTTCATAGCATCCTACTCCATCCATCACCAGTAGTGCAGCATGGTCACTGGCATGGAGGGCCTCTGCCATGTCTTGCTAGGCTTCCATCTCTTCTTGAGTACCCTCCGAACGATGAATCCTCGCTATATCGTTTGCCTATAGAGTAAGGAGTATTGCTGTGTACCATACTTGAGCATCCCTTCAAAAGATCATGCACTTTATCCTGAATGATTCGTAATTCTCCATCCTTCCCTTCAGGACACGTCGCAACATATCTCTGTTGAAATTCAACCCATGCAGCCTACATAGAACCCACTTCCATCAATCATCGACATGGTACCTTCTTTCACGATCGTGTCTACCCTGGACCCTATTCTCTCCATAACCAAGCTCTCTCCACATCTCTGAGAAGATAGGACGTAATGCACCGAGATACTCCGGCTTCCAGGTACGGCTACGACCTTTATTTCCTGTAGGGGCCATGTTCTAATCAATCATGTTCGTAGAAGTCCAAAACAACCCATAGATACGATGTGCTATAATATACTCTGACGACATGCGTCGGTTGTTTGTCGGAACAAATAGCACAAAAGAAGTCACTTCTTTGGACGAAGATTTGGGGCAAATGGGACTGTTGAAGACCCTAACACCCGAATAGACCAGTCACCACCACCCGAACAGACAGACCCGTCAGAGACTCGTCAGAGACTCGTGAGAGAGACCAGTGACGGACCACCGACAAACAAACCTCACTCGAACAGACGCACCAGTAATGGACGACCAGACGGATGAGCGACGGACCAGTGACCATGAACAGCTATAGGACAGCGACGGGCCAGAGGCACACCAACGACACACCAACGACACACCAACGACAGGTCAGTTACACATCAACAACACACCAACGACACACCAACGACGAGTCGAGCAGACGCACGAGCGATGTACCAGTGACAGATCGACGACCATGGCCAACGACGCACGAACAGCAGACCAGCCACGGACGAGCAAGCCAGTGGCCACGACCCGATCAGACGCACGAGCGACCACGACTCGAGCAGACGCACGAGTGACATGACCCGAACGGATGGACGAGTGACAAGCGAGCAGACAGACCAGCGGTAGGACCCGTGACCACGACTCCAGTAGACGGGCCAATGAGAGACGAGCAGATGGACGAGCCAATGAGAGACGAGCAGATGGACGAGCGACGAAACACCGACCATGACCCGAGCAGAAGGACCAGCAGACCAGCGGAGAGGAATAGGCGACGAGCGATGCACGACCAGACGGATGATCAGACGCACGAGTGACATGACCCGAACATATGGACGAGCGACGAACGAGCAGACAGACCAGCGGCAGAGTAGCAGATAGACCAGTGATGCACCAACAGATGGACCAGTGATGCACCAACAGATGGACCAGTGATGCACCAACAGACAGACCAGCGACGCACCAACAGACAGACCAGTGATGCACCAACAGACAGACCAGCGACGCACCAACAGACAGACCAGCAGGCAGAGCAACGGCGGACCAATGGCAGAGCAACAGGCAAACGAGCGGCAGGAAAGACGAGGAGACAGACAAGCGGTGCATGAGTAGCAGATCGACGACCATGGCCAATGACGCACGAACAGCAGACCACCAACGGATGAGCAAGCCAGCGACCATGACCCGAGCAGACAGACTGGTGACAGAACAGCAGACAGGAAAGCAACGGGCAGAGCAACGGGCAGAGCAACGCGCGACGAACGAGCAGATGCACGAGCGGCCATGACCAACGACGGATCGGTGAAAGACGAGTGGCAGACCAACCACGGGGCAGCGACCACGACCCGAGCAGCTGGACGAGGAGACAGACCAACGACGAACGAACAGACAGACCCGTCAGAGACTCGTGAGAGACTCGTGAGAGAGAGGAGTGACGGACCAGCGACAAGCAAACCTGACTCGAACAGACGCACGAGCAGATGGATGAGCGATGGATGAGCGATGCACGAGCAGACGGACGAACAGATGGATGAGCGATGGATGAACGATGCACGAGCAGACGCACGAGCAGATGGATGAGCGATAGACCGGTGACCCTGAACAGGTACAGGACAGCGACAGCCAGTGATGGACAAGCAGAC
>ENA-ORTS01002773-ORTS01002773.1-human-gut-metagenome-genome-assembly--contig:-NODE-2773-length-10016-cov-4.825520_pt1 | contig 10016 bp, 7 predicted proteins | sample MGYA00241911_ERZ509186 | MGnify/ENA primary metagenome ERZ509186 (study PRJEB26280, sample SAMEA2338852) | human gut metagenome | biome: human gut; feature: human-associated habitat; material: faeces...
CGGTGGGATTCGAACTATGCAAGCGTTTGCGTAATTATTTTTAAGAATCTTGCTTATTTAAATTATATTAACATATAGTATGGTAAATCAAGAAAACGGTGTGGACTTAAAATCCGCTACCCAAAGCGATGAACGAAAGTTGTTTATCGAGACCTACGGCTGTCAGATGAATGTGGCGGACAGCGAAGTTGTAGCTTCTATCATGAAGATGGATGGCTATAGTATGACGGAGAATATCGAGGAGGCGGATGCCATCTTCGTGAATACTTGCTCCGTACGCGACAACGCCGAACAGAAAATCTATGGGCGGCTACAGTATTTCCAGTCTTTAAAACGGAAAAAGAAGTCATTAATTGTCGGTGTATTGGGATGTATGGCCGAACGAGTGAAGGAAGACCTGATCCATGTGCATCATGCCGACTTGGTGGTAGGACCGGATTCTTATCTGGACTTGCCGAACTTGGTGGGAGCGGTAGAGCACGGAGAGAAAGCGATCAACGTGGAGCTTTCTACCCAAGAGACCTATAAGGATGTTATTCCTTTGAAGTTACCGGGCGTACATATCTCCGGTTTCGTGTCTATTATGCGCGGTTGTAATAATTTCTGTACGTATTGCATCGTACCTTATACAAGAGGACGCGAGCGTAGCCGGGACATCGAGAGTATCTTGAATGAGATACGGGATATGCATGAGAAAGGCTTTAAGGAAGTTACGTTGTTGGGACAAAATGTAAACTCCTATTCTTTCGAGAAAGAAGGTGAGACCATAACCTTCCCGATCTTGTTGGATCGTGTGGCGAAAGAGGTTCCCGATATGCGAATTCGTTTTACGACCTCCCATCCGAAGGACATGAGCGATGATACCTTGCGTGTGATTGCTGCGAACGACAATATCTGTAAGTTTATCCATCTGCCTGCCCAATCCGGCAGCAGTCGCATCTTGAAGGTCATGAATCGTAAATATACTCGTGAATGGTATCTGGACCGTATAGCGGCGATCCGTCGTATCGTACCGGATTGCGCTATCTCGACTGATTTATTCTGCGGTTTCCATTCCGAGACCGAGGAGGATTATCAAGAGACTTTATCCTTGATGCGTGAAGTGGGATATGATAGTGCTTTCTTATTTAAATATTCCGAACGTCCGGGTACATATGCCGCTAGCCATTTGGAGGATAATGTACCGGAAGAAGAGAAGGTACGCCGTTTGCAAGGTATGATCGATTTGCAAAATAAGTTGTCCGAGGAAAGTAACTTGCGGGATATAGGCAAGACTTTCGAGGTTCTGATAGAAGGATTCTCGAAACGTTCCCGTGAGCAGTTGTTCGGACGAACCAGCCAAAACAAGGTGGTCATCTTTGATAAGAAGAACTATCATGTAGGTCAATTCATAAAAGTCAAGATCCATAAGGCTTCCTCGGCTACCCTGTTCGGGGAACCTGTGGAGGAATAAGAAAAAGAAAACGCCAATACGTTCCATTTCGAGCGATATTGGCGTTTCTCTTATTATCTTCTATCTTTGGAATATCTCCGGGTATTTGTTGATGAAATAAACCGGCGTGCAACTCCATGCGTGGCAATAACTATTGATCGGGAAAAATCCGTAAGGTGATAATTCGTCATTGTTCGGATCATATACCTCCCAGAATGTATCGGCTCCTTTATTCACCATGCCGCCCCAATAACTGGTTAAGAGCGAACGGGCCTCTTGCCGCATTCCACATTTCAACAAGGCTTCCATTACATAATGATAAGCGTACGGACATCCCGGATAGCATGCGTCGGGCATCGATAGGACGGTGGCCATCGCTTTTGCTCCTTCCTTGGCGGTAAGCGTCTCCGATAGGACCATCCACACTTGTGATAGGTAAGACACCTGACGGTTAGGGCCGCTTACGATCACCCCGTTCTTTTGGTCATAGAATGTTTTCCGGGCGGCTTTCTTTATCTGGCCGGCGATACGAGGCCAATCTCTAGCCTCCTTCTCTTTTCCCAGCATTTTAGCTAGCTCATAGCTTTTCTCTAATGAGAATGCCGTAAGTCCCTGCATGGATGCTTGGCGATCATAATTATCTTTCCAGTCGAATACCAACCAATAAATCGGCTTCTTTTGCATATCGTAGATCCAATCGTCCGAGTATTGACGCAAGGCCATCTCTATTTGGCGGACCACTACCGGCCATAAGTCCAAGGCGACCTCCTTGTCTCCGGTCTCTTTCAGGTATTCCAGCAACGCTACGTTATACAGCAGGGAATAGTCCAAGCAATGCGTACCGTTTTGCGGATGAGGGGTCGGTGTCTCCAATACGGTGGCGTGCAGCAGTCCTTCATCATTGGCTAGAGCCGCTAATAAATAGAGACATTGGAGAATAAGAAATGACAGGAAGAAATGACGAGAGACTGCGCTGCTCATTTTGTGGTAAGACTCAGGATCAGGTCCGTAAACTGATCGCGGGACCAAACGGAGCCTATATCTGTGATGAGTGTGTAGACGTTTGCGCCGAGATTATAGACGAAGAGTTGGAGAATGATGAATTTGACGGAAATCTGGAAGAACCTGCGGAGCAGATCAATCTGATCAAGCCGGAGGAGATGAAGGCATTTTTAGACGAGTACGTCATTGGCCAGGATAAAGCGAAGAAAGTTTTGTCCGTTGCAGTTTATAATCATTACAAGAGAATTATGGCAGGATCAGATTCAGATGTAGAATTGCAGAAGAGTAATATTCTTATGCTCGGACCAACCGGTTCCGGTAAAACACTTTTAGCACAGACTTTGGCGAGAGTGTTGAATGTTCCGTTTGCAATCGCAGATGCAACCACACTTACCGAGGCAGGTTATGTGGGTGAAGATGTCGAGAATATCCTTTTGAAACTGATCCAGGCTGCTGATTATGATATTGAGCGTGCACAGCACGGTATCATTTACATTGATGAGATTGACAAGATTACAAAAAAATCTGAGAACGTTTCCATCACAAGAGACGTTTCCGGCGAGGGTGTACAGCAGGCGTTACTTAAGATTTTAGAGGGAACGGTTGCTTCTGTTCCGCCACAGGGTGGAAGAAAACATCCGCAGCAGGAACTGATCCCGATTGATACTACCAATATTTTATTTATCTGTGGTGGTGCTTTTGATGGATTGGAGAAGATCATTGAGACACGTCTCGACCAGAAATCCATTGGATTTAATGCAGAAGTACACGCCAAAGATGAGTACAATGTAGGGGAAGTATTAAAACATGTACTTCCACAGGATTTTGTGAAATTCGGACTCATCCCTGAATTTATCGGTCGTGTGCCGGTAACCGTAACACTGGATATGTTAGATAAGGATGCGATGATCCGTATCTTATGCGAGCCGAAGAATGCACTTGTAAAACAGTACAAAAAGCTGTTTGAATTAGACGGTGTCAGTCTGGAATTTGACAGGGATGCACTCGAAGCAATCGTGGACAAAGCGCTTGAGAGAAAGACCGGAGCGCGTGGTCTTCGTGCAATCATGGAGGCTGTTACATTAGATCTGATGTATCATATTCCATCCGATGAGAGCATTACAAAATGTGAGATCACCAAAGAAGATGTAGAAAAGAATCTTGCAATTGAAGAGAAAGAAGAAAAAGCACTTGTTGAGAAGTTAGAACAGGCTTCTTAAACAAAAGATAACAGCAGGAAAAGCTGTTACAGATAAAGGAATTATAGAAAATGGATACAATGATTATGAAAATGCCTGCAGTTGCCCTTCGTGGAATGGTGATCCTGCCGGGAATGGTAGCCCATTTTGACGTAAGCCGTGCAAAATCCATCAAGGCAGTGGAAGAGGCGATGATGGATGAGCAGAAGATTTTTCTTGTGGCACAGAAAGATGTGGAACAGGAAAATCCTGATATCGAGGACTTATTTAAGATCGGGATCATTGCTGAGGTAAAGCAGGTAATTAAGTTACAAAATAATATTGTACGCATTTTGGTAGAAGGGAAAGAGCGGGCAGAATTGTCCGCTTTTCTTGAAAATCCGGACTATCTGCTTGCGGAGATCATTCGATTTGACGAGGAAGTGGATGACGGACTGCCAGAAGAAGCGAAGGAGGCAATGCTTCGGAGCATTCAGGAGACATTTGGTAAATATGTGGTCGTCAATCCCAAAATGGGAAAAGAGCTGCAACGCCAGTTAAGTGAGATCACAGATCTGGAAAAACTGATGAATCAGCTTGCCAACAGCCTTCCGGTACATTTTGAGGAAAAACAGAAAATCTTAGATGCGGTTTCTATGACCGAACGTTATGAGGTTCTGATGGCACTCTTATTAAAAGAGATCGAGATCATAGCCATCAAGAATGATTTTCAGGCGAAAGTCAAGGCGCATGTGGATAAAAACCAGAAAGAATATCTGCTGAGAGAGCAGATGAAAGTAATCCGTGAGGAGCTTGGCGAAGATAATACGGAATCAGACGCAGATCACTTTATGGATGCTCTGGGCAAAATCAAGGCAGACAAAGAAGTAAAAGAGAAGATCAAAAAAGAGATCGACCGTTTTAAAAATATCAGTTCCAGCTCCTCTGAGAGCGCTGTGGCGAGAGGGTATATTGAAACACTTTTGGAGCTTCCGTGGAATAAGACATCCAGAGATAACAAGGATCTGAAGAATGCCGAGCAGATTTTAAATGCGGATCATTACGGCCTGGAAAAAGTAAAAGAGCGTATGTTGGAATTTCTGGCTGTCCGCAATCTCACCAGCAAGGGCGAGAGCCCGATCATCTGTCTGGTCGGACCACCGGGAACCGGTAAAACGAGTATTGCCCGGTCCGTTGCAAAAGCGTTAGATAAAAAATATGTGCGGATCAGTCTCGGTGGTGTGCGGGATGAGGCAGAGATCCGCGGCCACAGAAGAACTTACGTCGGAGCAATGCCGGGACGTATCGTGAACGGACTGCGCAGCGCCGGCGTGAAAAATCCGCTCATGCTGTTAGATGAGATCGATAAGATGAGCAGCGATTACAAGGGGGATACGGCGTCTGCATTGCTGGAAGTGCTTGACGCGGAGCAGAATAAGAAGTTCCGGGATCATTATGTTGAGATACCGATCGATCTTTCAGAAGTGCTGTTTATTGCAACAGCAAACTCTGTGCAGGATATCCCAAGGCCGCTGTTAGACCGTATGGAACTGATCGAAGTGACCAGTTATACAGAGAATGAGAAGCTTCACATTGCCAAAGAGCATCTGCTCGCAAAGCAGATGGAGCGCAATGGGATCAGACCGGAGCAGCTCGCCATCACAGACAAAGCGATGGCAAAGATCATCAGTGGTTACACAAGGGAAGCCGGTGTGCGTAATCTTGAACGTAAGCTTGGTGAGATATGCAGAAAAGCAGCAAGACCGCTTTACGAGGGAGAAAAAGAGAAGATTAAAGTTACAGAACAGAATCTTGAAAAGTTCCTCGGCAAAGAGAAATACAGTTTTGATAAGAAAAATGATACGGATGAAGTAGGAATCGTCCGTGGACTTGCATGGACAAGCGTTGGTGGAGATACTTTAGAGATTGAAGTCAACATCATGCCGGGAAAAGGTGAGTTCCAGCTGACCGGACAGCTGGGAGATGTGATGAAGGAATCTGCACAGGCGGGAATCAGCTATATCCGTTCTGTCAGTGAAGAGTATCATATTCCGAAAAAGTTTTTCCAGGAGAATGACATCCATATCCACATCCCGGAGGGTGCAGTGCCGAAGGATGGACCGTCTGCCGGAATCACGATGGCGACAGCCATGTTGTCGGCGATCACGAAGACACCGGTCCGCGCTGATGTCGCAATGACAGGTGAGATCACACTTCGCGGCCGTGTGCTTCCAATCGGTGGACTGAAGGAAAAAACACTGGCAGCCAAAAATGCAGGAATTAAGACCATCTGTGTGCCAAAGAAGAATGAGAAGGATATAGATGAGATTTCACCGGAGATCAAAAAAGGTCTGAAAATCGTGTTTGTGGAGCAGATGAAAGACGTGCTGGATGTGGCGTTTGTAAAGAAGTGAATTAAGAAGAGGAAAAGACAATGGTAATTAGAAGTGTAAATTTGGAGACTGTCTGTGGTATCACAAGTAAAATACCGGACAATCCATTTAATGAAGTGGCATTTGCAGGAAAGTCAAATGTAGGAAAATCATCCATGATCAATGCGCTGTTAAACCGCAAGTCGCTCGCAAGGACATCGGCGCAGCCGGGAAAGACGCAGACCATCAATTTTTACAATGTCAATGATGCCATGTATCTGGTCGATCTGCCCGGTTATGGATATGCAAAGACCTCTGCCAGCGAGAAGGAAAAATGGGGAAAAATGATCGAGAATTATCTTCATACCTCCAAAAAACTGCAGGCAGTCTTTTTGCTGATCGATATCCGTCATGATCCGTCTGCAAACGATAAAATGATGTATGACTGGATGGTTTATCAGGGATTTACACCGATTATCATTGCCACAAAGCTTGATAAGATCAAACGAAGCCAGATCCAGAAGAATGTAAAAGCAATCCGCGAAGGGCTGAAAGTAAAGCCGGGTACGGTGATCATTCCATTCTCTTCCGAGACAAAGCAGGGAAGGGATGAACTGTGGGAGGTTATTGATTCCTTTGTTCTGCCACAGGAGGAAACTGAGGAAGAAGATAAATAACAGTTCGCAGAATGCCTGCGGCCTGTAATGTAAAAATGACATTGCACTGCAAAATCGTTCATGGTAAAATAATAGTATAAGTGTCAGACAAGACAAAAAGCACCCGGAGATACTTTCCGGGTGTTCTGCGAATATAAAGGTGCATCGGAGGATGGTAGAGATGAAAAAGAAGAAAATTGTGATTGCTCTTGGACATGAAGCTTTGGGAACAACACTTCCTGAACAGAAAGAGGCAACGAAACGAACAGCAAAGGCAGTGGCAGATTTTATCCGTGAAGATTATCAGGTTGTGATCACACACAGTAACGGACCACAGATCGGTATGATCCATACTGCTATGAATGAATTTTGCAAATTATATCCGGAATATACTGCAACACCAATGTCTGTATGTTCTGCAATGAGTCAGGGATATATCGGTTACGATTTACAGAATGCGATCCGTGCGGAATTATTGAACAAGGGAATCTATAAACCCGTTTCTACGATCCTTACACAGGTTGTGGTTGATCCATATGACGAGGCGTTTTACAAACCAAGCAAAGTCATTGGACGTGTGCTGACGGAAGAGGAAGCAGAGACAGAGGAGAAAAAAGGAAATCACGTTGTCAAAACAGAAGGCGGGTACAGACGAATCGTTGCAGCGCCAAAGCCAATGGATATCGTGGAGATCGATGCAATCAAAGCATTGTCCGATGCTGACCAGATCGTAGTTGCCTGTGGAGGCGGCGGCATCCCGGTATTAATGCAGGACAACAACTTAAAGGGTGCCAGTGCTGTTATTGAAAAAGACCTTGCAGCAGGAAAACTGGCAGAACTTCTGGATGCAGACATGCTTGTTATTTTAACAAGTGTTGACAATGTATGCTTAAATTATGGACAGCCGGATGAAAAACCATTATCAACCATGACTGTTGCAGAAGCAAAGAAATACATGGAGCAGGGACAGTTTGGTGAGGGCGATATGTTTCCTAAGATAGAGGCAGCCATCAACTTTATCGGTGACTCTGCGATCAGATCCGTTCTGATCACAAAATTGAACAAAGACGGTTCTAATATCCATGGCGGTATGGGAACCATGATCACAAAATAATGTTTTTAACATAATGTTTACAAAAAGAGCAGGTTTTTTTACAAAAGAAAGCTTGCTTTTTTTTTGTTTATTTCGTATAATCTCTCCGTAGATGGAGTCGCCGTACCAAAGAAGAAACTTAAAATTTATTATACATTTTTCACAAGAATACGAATAAAAACGGAGAGAAGAGACTGTATTATTGTGAAAAGTGTATAAGTTTTAAGTTTTGCAGAGATTGGTCCGCCGACTCCGTGCTGATTTAAGGAGATTGTTAAAACTATAACAGAAATCAGGAGAGGCATACGCATTTCGAATGAATAAAAATCAGCAGGAATACTTGAAAAATGAAACCATAAAAAGAAAGGAAGAATTTATGACAAGAAGAACAAAAATTATCTGTACGTTAGGACCATCCACCGACAATGAAGCGGTGATGAGAGCATTGATCGAAGAGGGAATGAACGTTGCACGTTTCAATTTTTCGCATGGACCGCATGATGAGCAGATGGGAAGATTAAAAATGCTCCGCAAACTGCGCAAAGAATTGGGAAAATATGTTGCAGCTTTACTTGATACAAAGGGACCGGAAATCCGTCTCGTAGAATTTGAAAAAGGAAAAACAGAGTTAAAGACAGGCCAGACTTTTACACTGACAACCGATGATATTCTTGGAACTGATGAGCGCGTATCTATTACTTACAAAAATCTTGCAGATGATGTAAAGCTGGGCGATCATATCCTGATCGATGATGGTCTGGTAGGTCTGGAAGTTGTAGAGATCAAACCGGTTGCAAAACCAGTGAATACCAAGGTCAACGCAAGAGATATTGTCTGTAAAGTGTTAAATGATGGTGTGATTTCCAATAAAAAAGGTGTGAACGTTCCGAACGTTGACCTCACGATGCCATTTATCAGTGAAAAAGATTACGGAGATATCTGTTTTGCGGTAGAAAATGATTATGATTTTATCGCAGCTTCCTTTGTCCGTACCGCAGAGGATGTTATGGAAATCCGCAAAATCCTTGCAGAAAAAGGTGGCGAGGATATTAAGATCATTTCCAAGATCGAGAACATGCAGGGTGTCCGCAATATCGATGACATTATCCGTGTCTCCGACGGTATCATGGTAGCGCGTGGTGACATGGGTGTTGAAATCCCATTGGAAGATGTTCCGGTTATGCAGAAAATGATCATCAAAAAAGCTTGTGAGGCTGGAAAAATCGTTATCACAGCCACTCAGATGTTAGATTCCATGATGAAACATCCAAGACCAACAAGAGCAGAGTCCACAGACGTTGCAAATGCAATTTATGACGGAACAAGTGCAATTATGTTATCCGGAGAGACCGCTGCAGGAATGTATCCAATTGAAGCAGTAAAAACAATGGTTCGTATCGCAACCCGCACGGAGCAGGATATTAACTATTTACAGAGATTCAGACAGCGCAGGACCATGTGTAACCCGGATGTGACAAACGCAATTTCACATGCTACCTGTACGATGGCAGGCGATTTAAGCGCAGCGGCAATCGTGACGGTAACAAAGTCCGGACGTACTGCAAGAATGATCTCCAAATACCGTCCAAACTGCACGATCATCGGCGAGTGCCTGACAGAAAAAGTATGTCGTCAGTTAAATCTTGAATGGGGTGTAGAACCGGTTCTTATCACAGAGGAACAGGATGCAAGCCAGTTGTTTGAGAAGGCAGTTGATGTGGCAGAGGCAGCAGGATTTGTTTCCAAAGGGGAATTAGTTGTTCTGACCGGTGGTGTTCCACTTGGTGTATCCGGTACAACCAACCTCATCAAAGTACAGGTTGCAGGACATATCCTTGTGACAGGAAAAGGATTAAACGGAAAGAAAATTTCCGGAAACCTTTGTGTGTGCCACAGCAATGAAGATTTAAAAAGCTTTAAAGACGGTGATATCATTGTCGCAGCAGACACCACAAATGAAATGATGGCACAGATGCGTCAGGCTTCCGCACTGATCGTAGAAGCAGAGGGTGCAAACTGTCATGCAGCAATCGCAGGGTTAAGCCTTGATATTCCGGTTCTTATCGCAGCTAAAAATGCATTGGATGTCTTAAAGACCAGTGCATATGTTGAAGTGGACTGCGAGAGCGGGGTTGTAAGTGCAAACTAAACCGGAGGTTCATTTGCGTAGTGTCGCAGATTCTGTGGTGCTTTTATGGGGCTTGAAGGGCAGATATAAGCGTCCTCTTGCAAGTCGTGATTTTATAGGTTTATGAAAAGAAAAACGGTACAGACGAAATATGA
>ENA-ORTS01002774-ORTS01002774.1-human-gut-metagenome-genome-assembly--contig:-NODE-2774-length-10015-cov-7.739558_pt1 | contig 10015 bp, 8 predicted proteins | sample MGYA00241911_ERZ509186 | MGnify/ENA primary metagenome ERZ509186 (study PRJEB26280, sample SAMEA2338852) | human gut metagenome | biome: human gut; feature: human-associated habitat; material: faeces...
CAAGCATTGGCTTGGGGCGATGAGCAAGCGGCTTAAAAGCTGTAAACTGCTGTTATAGTATTTCAGATTTAACCATCCCTTTCCCCAGCGGGAAAATATTGAGTATGACCAAAATAACGCTCAGTGACTTTTCAATATTGTACAATGCACTAAAACGGAAGAAATCCGCCTTGCCGGTAAGGCTTCTGCGCCTCTTTAAAGAAGAGTTTTATAATTATGTCCTTACCAATACACCATCTTCAAATATGCGTATTGCAGGGATTGACGACAATCGAGTGAGTGATGAGGAACTTGTTCTTGCGATATGCAAGCCGAGCATGCTGAGCTTGCACGGATTGAAAGGCATTAAAATGGATGATTGGTATCAAGATATTTTACTCAACAACCTTCAATTTACGGCAGACGAAATGCTGACTTTATCCTATCCAGAGGTGATAAGGCAATCAACAAAACTTCCGATTTACAAATATCTCTCACTGGCTAAAAATGAATACCCCAATATAAAGCGTATCAATTGTTTTGATGACCTGTTATCCAACACGATAAAAAAGAATCGCTACCGCCACATGGATTGTAACCGAAATGTACATGAAATCATTGAAACCTATAGCCCGAACTTCTCGAAAGTTATGGATCTGATTGCGTACTTGAATGAGGAGGATATCGACCTCCAAGAACTTGAAGGTTTCCTGTTAGATTTTATGAAACAGCAGCCAGATATTTTCAAAACGCCAGAGAATTCCCCTCTCAAGACGAATTTTAGAAGGCTCATCCGCATCTATGATTGGCTGAAATATGGACGAAAATGATATACAGAAAAAAGCACTCCCCGAATACTCAAGGAGTGCTCACGTTACGGAATACCCTAGCCGTCAGTACTGCGAAATCGTAATACCTAGGTTATAAGTACTCTCTATCTCGAACCTTGTAAGAAACCCGCCACTAAGTCATTCATAAGCTGAGCGACCCGTGCTAAGTTCCTTTATGTCTATTATACAAGACCAAATATTTTAGTCAAGCCCCTACATCTTGTAGTACATCTCCAATGTACACAACATATATTCACCCAAAAGGAGGCGGTTCCATGCCATCTCGTACTGCCATCTACATCCGCGTATCCACGCAGGAGCAGGCCATGGAAGGCTACTCCATCCAAGCCCAGACAGAGCGCCTGCAGGCATACTGCAAAGCCAAAGGCTGGGGCGTGTTCCATACCTACACCGATGCCGGTTTCTCCGGCTCCAATATGCAGCGGCCTGCCCTCTCGCAGCTCATTGAGGACGTGGAGGCGGGGCGCGTCGACTGCGTGCTGGTCTACAAGCTCGACCGCCTCTCGAGGTCGCAGAAGGACACGCTGCACATGATTGAGGACGTCTTCCTCGATCATGGCTGCGATTTTGTCTCGATGTCCGAGAACTTCGACACCTCCACGCCGCTCGGCCGTGCAATGATCGGCATCCTCTCGGTCTTTGCCCAGCTCGAGCGTGAGCAGATTCGCGAGCGCATGGCCATGGGCCGCACCGAGCGTGCCAAATCAGGGCTCTGGCAGGGTGGCGGCTGGATTCCTATAGGCTACGACTATGTGGGTGAAAACCTCGTGCCGAACCCTGTGCGCGCTGCAGCTGTCCGGGACATCTACGACCTGTTCCTCGCCGGCACTCCCATCACATCCATCAAGCTCATCGTCAACAAGAAGTACGCGCTGGACCTCGCCGACACGACGGTCCGCTCCGTCCTCTCGCACCGCCTGTATGTCGGCGACATCGTCTGGATGGGCAACGTCTACAAGGGCCAGCATGAGCCGCTTGTTGACATGGTGACGTTCAGCCGGGCGCAGAAGCTCCTGCACAGCCGCGCGAGGATCGCCGCCTCGAAGCCTGACCCATTCAAGCCGCGCACGCTCCTCGGCGGCCTGCTCTTCTGTGGGGGCTGCGGCGCCAGGTATCTCGCCAAGGGCAACTACTCCGGCCGCGGGAATCATCGCGCCTACCGGCCATACTACACGTGCTATTCACGCGCCAAGACGAACAAGCGCATGGTCATAGACCCGACTTGCAGGAATCCGAGCTATGCGGTCACCATGCTTGACCAGAAAATCATCGATGAAATCCGCCACATCGCCTCCGATTCACAGGAGTTCGATGCGATTGTAGCGGCCGGCCGTCCCGATGCAGAACAGAAACGCCGCAGGAATGCCGAGGCCGAAGCGGCCATCATGCGCCGACTGGATGAGATTGACACCAGCACCGCGCGCCTGCTCGATCTCTACCAGCGCGGCCTGGCCATCGACAAGATTGCCGATCGGCTTGATGCGCTCGACAAGGAAAAAGCAACCCTGCAGGACAGCCTGCAAGAACTCCGCATGGAGAAGAAAGCCGCCCGCGACGAAGAAGAGCGGCTGGGGCCGGAACGGGCGCATGAACTCATGGGCGAGTTCCTGGATGCCGTCGACGGCGATGCCGACCTGGACACGCGCCGGAAGCTCCTCGGCTCCCTCATCGAGAAGATCATCGTCAAGCGGACACCGGGTGACTTCGACATCTACTGGACTTTCTGAACGCAAAAAGAAGGGCAAGACCATTTTGTCGGTCTTGCCCTTTTCGGATGGAGCTGCGCTGCTCGGCGCGGCTTTTATTCTTCTGTTTTCTTCGCCTTCCCGGCCTTCTCCTTCTCCAGAAGATCAGCTCTGACAAGTTTCGTGCAACATTCCACGTGCGAAGTCATCGGGAACATGTCGACGGGCTGGACTTTTTCGGCCTTGTAGCCGAGGGGCTCGAGGATGGCGATATCGCGGGCGAGGCTGGCGGGGTTGCAGGAGACGTAAACGATGCGGTCGGGGTGCATGTTGGCGAAGGTCTTGAGGACGGTCTCCGTGCAGCCGGCGCGCGGCGGATCTACAACGACGACATCGGCGCGCACGCCCTGCTTATAGAGGCGTGGCATGACTTCTGTCGCATCGCCGACGATGAACTCGGCGTTGCGGACATTGTTGTCGCGGGCGTTCTTCTGCGCGTCGAGGATGGCCGGCTTGACGATCTCGATGCCGTAGACCTCGCGGGCCTTCTGCGCGAGGAACAGGGTGATCGTGCCAGTGCCGCAGTAGGCATCGATGACGGTCTCTTCTCCCTTGAGGTTTGCGAATTCCAGGGCCTTGTTGTAGAGGACTTCCGCCTGCTTTGTGTTGACCTGGAAGAAGGACCGCGGCGAGATGTGGAAGGTCAGGCGGCCGATGCGGTCGAGGATGGTCGGCTTGCCCCAGAGCAGATTCGTCTCACGGCCCATGATGACGTTGTTGCGGTACGTCTGGATGTTCTGATGGATGCTGACGACATGCGGCAGGCGCTTGCGCAGGGCCTTGACAAACTCTTTCTCGCGCGGCAGTTGCTTGGTGGCGGTGACGATAACGACCATGAGCTCGCCGTTCTCGCCGACACGGCCGACGACATGACGCAGGACGCCGGTGTGGCGGTCCTCATTGTAGACCGGAATGCGCAGTTCGGTGATGATCTCGCGCACGGCGTTGACGATCTCATTGTTGCCTTCCTTCTGGATGTGGCAGTCGTGTGTGTCGATGATCGCATGTGATCCCTGCGCAAAGCAGCCGATGACGGTCTTCCCCTTGACGCGCCCAATCGGGAACTGCATCTTGTTGCGGTAGTTCCACGGACTCTCCGCGCCGATGGTCGGCTCGACGAAGAGGTCTTTCTGGCCGCCGATGCGCGTGACGGCGTCGATGACCTGCTGCCGCTTGGCCTTGAGCTGTGCCATGTAGTCGAGATGCTGGAGCTGGCAGCCGCCGCACTGTTCGTAGATTGGACAGGCCGGTGAGACGCGGTCACGGCTTGCGCGCAGAACCTTGAGGAGATGGCCTTTGGCGTACGTCTTCTTGACTTCGTCAATGGCGGCCTGGACGGACTCGCCCGGCAAGGCTCCCGGCACAAAGACCGTGAAGTCTTCGTATCGCCCTACCCCTTCACCGCTCGTGCCGAGCGTGCGGATCGCAATCTCATATGATTTTCCTTTTTCGACGGGAACTTGATGTTTCATGTTTTCTTTCACTCCACTTTATTTCAGCTATCCTGCAGTTGTGCGGCGCGCATCTGCAGGAAATCCTCGACGGCCGCAGCGAAATCCACCCCGTTGCGCTCGGCAAGGACGGCCAGCCACCAGACGCACTCCCCGATCTTAGAGGAGAGCATGGCTTCGTCGCCGCTCGGCCAGCGTCCCTCTTTGGCCATGGTCAAACGGCCGACCAGTCCTGCATCTGTCAAAAAGGCCAGGGCATCTTCCTCTGTTGTCCAGGGCTTGCCGTGCAATTGCTCTTCCAGCATGCGATACTGTCTGCGAATGGACAGGGACGCATCTTTTACTTCATTCAGATCCATCATTTACTTCTCAACCAGATCCATCATTTACTTCTCAACAATGCCAACAAATTCTACTTTATCAAAGAGCTCCTCCGGCTTGGAGAGAATGACTTTGGCACCGTGCGCGAGTAGCTCGTCCTCCGGGCGGAAGCCCCAGAGGACACCGACCGGCAGGAAGCCGGCGTTGACGGCCGTGTCCATGTCGACGCTCGTATCGCCGAAGTAGGCGACCTCTTCGGGCTTTACGCCGTATTCCTTGGCCATCATGAGAACCTTCTTCGGATCTGGCTTGATGGGAAGACCGGGGCAGTCACCCATGACGGTCGTGAATGTTCCCGCAGGGAACATTCCGCCGATGATCTCGTCGGCCGCCTGCTGGTGCTTGTTTGTGCAGACCCCCATCGGGATGCCCTTGGCCTTGAGCGCGTCGAGCATCGCCTGGATGCCGGGGAACGGGCCGGTGTGATCGCGGTGATGTTCGTAGATGGCCTGATAGCGCTTCATCGCCTCGATGACAAATGCCTCATCGGCGGCCTTCTCCTTCGGCAGGGTGCGCTCAATGAGCTTCTTGGAGCCGTTGCCGAGGTAATAGCGGTATTCATCAAGAGGATGCGTCGGGAATCCGTAGGACTCGAGCATCTCGTTGACGCTGATGGCCAGGTCCTCGAGCGTGTCGACGAGCGTGCCGTCGAGGTCGAAGATGGCAGCTCTGTATTGCATGATGACTCTTCCTTTCTTTTTATCAAAAGCCTTCCCGGTCGGGAAGGCTTTTGTACTTCCAGTATCCTGTTTTAGTCGGCGAGCTTCTCGGCGAGCATCTTGTTGACCATCTGCGGGTTGGCTTTGCCGCGCGTGGCCTTCATGACCTGGCCAACGAGGGCGCCGATGGCTTTCTTCTTGCCGCCCTTGTACTCTTCGACAGCTTTCGGATTCGCGGCAATGGCCGCATCGACAGCTGCCTCGATGGCACCCGTGTCCGTGATCTGGACGAGGCCCTTGTCCTTGACGATCTTCTCCGGCTCGTCCTCATTCGTCCACATCTCCTTGAAGACCTTCTTGGCAATCTTGCCGGAGATCGTGTCCTTCATGATGAGGCCGATCATCTTGCCGAGGCGCTCTGCGCTGACCGGGGACTTCGTGATGTCGATGCCGTCCTCGTTGAGGTTCTTGGCGAGGTCGCCCATGATCCAGTTGGCCGCGAGCTTCGGGTCAGCGCCCGTCGCGACGACGGCGTCAAAGTACTCGGCCATGGCGCGCGAGCTCGTGATGATGCCGGCGTCGTAGTCGGACAGGCCGTACTCTTTCTCGAGGCGGGCGCAGCGTGCATCCGGCAGTTCCGGCAGCTCGCTGCGGTACTTCTCGATCGTCTCCTCGCTCGTGACGATTGGCGGCAGGTCTGGCTCCGGCATGTAGCGGTAGTCGTGGGCGTTCTCTTTGCTGCGCATCGAGAGCGTGATGCCGCGGGCCGGGTCGAACGTGCGCGTCTCCTGGACGACGTGGCCGCCGTCCTCGAGCACCTCTTCCTGGCGCTCAATCTCGTAGTTGATCGCATCTTCGAGGTTCTTGAAGGAGTTGATGTTCTTCATCTCCGTGCGGGTGCCGAGTTCTTTCGTGCCGACCGGGCGCAGGGAGACGTTAATGTCGGCGCGCAGGTTGCCCTCTTCCATGCGGCAATTCGAGACGTCGATGTACTCCATGATGGCCTTGATCTTCTCCATGTAGGCGCGAGCCTCTTCCGCAGAACGCAGGTCCGGCTCGGAGACGATCTCGAGGAGTGGCACACCCGTGCGGTTGTAGTCGACGTTGCTCGTCGCGGAGTCCTTGATGGTCGTGCCGGAATGGACGAGCTTGCCGGCGTCTTCCTCCATGTGGATGCGCGTCAGGCGGATGCGCTTCTTCTCACCGTCGACGTCGATGTCGACCCAGCCGTGCTCAGCGATTGGCAGGTCGTACTGGGACGTCTGCCAGTTCTTCGGCAGGTCCGGGTAATAGTAGTTCTTGCGGTCGAACTTGCTGTACTTGTTGATCGTACAGTTCGTCGCGAGGCCGGCCTTGATGCCGAACTCGACGACGCGCTTGTTGACCGTCGGCAGAACGCCCGGCAGGCCGAGGCAGACTGGGCAGACATGCGTGTTCTGCTCTGCGCCGAAGCCCGTAGCACAGCCGCAGAAGATCTTCGTTTTCGTCTTGAGCTCGCAGTGGATCTCAAGGCCAATGACTGCTTCGTATTTCATCAGTGGTTCCCTCCCAGCTCAGGCATCTGCTTGTGGTAGTCCTGGCTCTGCTCATACGTGTAGGCCGTGCGGATCAGTGTCTCCTCCGCGAGCGGCTTGCCGATGATCTGCAGGCCGATGGGCAGGCCCTTGCTGCTCTTGCCGCACGGGATGGAGATGCCCGGCAGGCCGGCGAGGTTCAAGGGGACGGTGCAGACATCCTGCAGGTACATCTGCAGCGGGTCTGCAATCATCTCGCCGATCTTGAAGGCCGGCGTCGGAGCCGTCGGCGCCATGATGACATCGACTTTCTTGAAGGCTTCCGTGTAGTCCTGCTGGACGAGCGTGCGGACCTTGAGTGCCTTGAGGTAGTAGGCGTCATAGTAGCCGGCGGAGAGCGCGTAGTTGCCGATCATGATGCGGCGCTTGACCTCCTCGCCGAACTTCTCGTCGCGCGTGTTCGTCATCATCTGGACGAGGTCCTCGCCGTCGACGCGCTCGCCGTAGCTGACGCCGTCATAGCGCTCGAGATTCGTCGCGGCCTCAGCCGGCGCGATGAGGTAGTACGTGGAGATGGCGTACTCCGTGTGCGGCAGGGAGATCTCGACGACTTCTGCGCCGAGTTCCTCGTACTTCTTGATGGCCGTGCGGACAGCCTGCTCGACCTCCGGGTCCATACCCTCGACGAAGTACTCCTTCGGCAGGCCGATCTTGAGGCCCTTGACGTCCTCGACGAGTGCCTTCGTGTAGTCAGGCACTTCTGCAGCGCTCGACGTGGAGTCCATCTCGTCGTGACCGGCGATGATGTTGAGGATGTTCGCGCAGTCGGTGACATCGCGCGTCAGGGGGCCGATCTGGTCGAGAGAGGACGCGTAGGCGACGAGGCCGTAGCGCGAGACGCGGCCGTAGGTCGGCTTCATGCCGACGACGCCGCAGAAGGAAGCCGGCTGACGGATGGATCCGCCCGTATCGGAGCCGAGTGCCCAGATGGCCGTGCCAGCGGCGACGGCTGCGGCACTGCCGCCCGAAGAGCCTCCCGGCACGCAGTCGAGGTTCCACGGGTTGTGCGTCACATGGTAGGCGGAGTTCTCTGTCGAGCCGCCCATGGCGAACTCATCCATGTTGACCTTGCCGAGGATGACAGGATTCTCGGCCTTGATTTTCGTCATGACCGTCGCGTCGTACGGCGGCACGAAGTGCTCGAGAATCTTCGAGGCGCAAGTCGTCTTGACGCCTTTCGTGCAGATGTTGTCCTTGATGGCACCCGGGATGCCCTCGAGGAAGGAGATCTTCTCCCCTGCCGCGATTTTCTTGTCGACGGCCTCTGCCTGTGCAAGAGCCTCCGCGCGCGTGATCGTCAGGTACGCCTCGACATCGCCCTCGACCTCATCGATGCGGCTGAGCACATCCTGCGTCAGCTCGACCGAAGTGATTTCCTTATTGACGAGCATGTCGTGCAGGACATGCGCCGGTTTATCGTATAATCTCACAATCGTTCCCTCCGTCAGTCCTCAAGTACCTTCGGCACCTTGAAATAGCCGTCTTCCTGCAGCGGCGCATTCGCGAGCGCTTCCTCGCGCGGCAGCGACGGCTTGACGACATCCTCGCGGAAGACGTTCTGCATCGGCAGCGCATACGTCGTCGGCTTGACATTGTCCGTATCGACTTTGGAAAGATTGTCCATGTACGTCAGGATTGAGTCCATCTGCTGGATGTAGGTCTCAGCCTTGCCCTCCGGCACCGAGAGGCGGGAGAGGACCGCGACGTTCTCCAGGTCTTCTTTCGTTACTTTCATATTTTCACCATCCAAATCAAATTGCATGTTCATGCTCGTGCTGAAAAACACCTTTTTATTATAGCACATTCTGGGGCAGCAAAAAAGAGAACCGCCTGCGTAGGGCGGCTCAAAACATCGTGATGGGGTCGATGTCGATGGCGACATCGGCGCGCAGGTGGAGCCCCTGCTCCTTGAGGAAGTCGTGCACAGCTGAAAGATTGGCCGTCTTGATGAGCACGACGAAGCGGTAGACGCCGCGGAAGCAGGCGATGAGCGCGGGCGCAGGGCCGATGACCTGATGGCCCTCTTGTCCTGCGAAGGCGAGCTCGAACGCCTTGACGAGCGCGGTAGCATTCGCCCTCGCCTTCTCCTCCGACGCGTCCTGGTAGAGCAGCTTGACGAGGCGGCTGTATGGCGGGTAGAAGAGTTCCTGACGGAGGGCAATCTCCTTGTGAAAGAAGCCCTCGTAGTCCTGCCGGATGCCGCAGGTCACGGCGTAGTGCGTGGGATTGTAGGTCTGAATGACGACCCGGCCGCGCGTCTCGTGACGCCCGGCGCGCCCCGCCGTCTGCGTGATCAGCATGAAGCAGCGCTCTGCCGCGCGGAAGTCGGGCATGTTGAGGCTTGAGTCGGCGCTAATGATACCGACGGCCGTGACATTTGGGATATCGTGCCCCTTGGCGACCATCTGTGTGCCGAGCAGGATGTCGTACTCGCCGCGCCGGAAACTCTCGAGGATCTCCTGATGGGCGAATTTCGTCGTCGTCGTGTCGCGGTCCATGCGGATGACGCGCGCGGACGGCACGAGCTGCCGCAGTTCCTGCTCGAGCTTCTCCGTGCCCGACCCAAAGTACTTGATGTAGCGGCTGCCACACTTCGGGCAGACATTGGGCACTGGCTCCTGCACATCGCAGTGGTGGCACTTGAGCTGGCCGCTGCGGTGATAGACGAGTGGCAGGCCGCAGTGGCGGCAGCGGATGACCTCGCCACACGAACGGCACATGACAAACGTCGAGAAGCCGCGCCGGTTGAGCATGATGATGACCTGCTGGTGCTGCGCGATGGTGTGCTCGATGAGCTCCTGCAGCGAGCGCGAGATGATGTGGCGGTTGCCCATGCGCAGCTCCTCGCGCATGTCGACGCAATGGATGATGGGCAGCGGGATGTCGCCGATGCGCCGCGGCATGACGAGCAGCGTGAGCTCGCCCTGCGCCGCGCGGAAGTACGACTCGAGCGATGGCGTCGCGCTGCCTAAAAGCAGCACAGCTCCGTGGACGCGCGCAATCTTCTCGGCGACGACGCGCGCGTGGTAGCGCGGCGACTCGTCCTGCTTGTAGCTCATGTCTTGTTCCTCGTCGAGGATGACGAGGCCGATGTCATCGGCCGGCGTGAAGAGCGCCGAGCGCGCGCCGATGATGATGCCCGCCTCATTGCGGCGCACGCGCAGGATGGCGTCGTTGCGCTCCGCGAGGCTCAGGCGGCTGTGCATGACGACGAGGTCATCGGGAAAGTACGCCTTGAACGCCATGACGACCTGTCCCGTCAGCGCGATTTCCGGCACGAGCACGATGACGCGGCGGCCGGCCGCGCGCACGCGCTCGGCGAGCTCGATGTAGACCTGCGTCTTGCCGCTGCCCGTGACGCCCTTCAGAAGGAAG
>ENA-ORTS01002775-ORTS01002775.1-human-gut-metagenome-genome-assembly--contig:-NODE-2775-length-10013-cov-2.771741_pt1 | contig 10013 bp, 7 predicted proteins | sample MGYA00241911_ERZ509186 | MGnify/ENA primary metagenome ERZ509186 (study PRJEB26280, sample SAMEA2338852) | human gut metagenome | biome: human gut; feature: human-associated habitat; material: faeces...
CAGAATATTTTTGTTGATTTTATGATAAAATAATGATAAAATATTATTATAATTTTAGGAGGATTTAATTATGATAAATATAAGACCTGTTTCAGATTTAAGAAACAAATATCCAGAAATTGAGGAACTAGTATTAAAAGAAGATGAAGCTGTTTATCTAACAAAAAACGGTTATGGTTCTATGGTTGTAATGAGTTTACAAAAGTATTCAAAACTTATAAGTGATGTAGAGTACAATGAATATATTGAAAGTGCACTTGATGAAGCTGATGCTGTTGCAGAAGATAAAAATACTAAATATCTTACACATGAAGAAGTTTTTGATACACTAAGGAGGAAACTAAGTGAATAAAAAATATAAAGTAATATATTTGCCATTATTTTATAAAGATTTAGAAAGTATTGTTGATTATATAGCTTATAATTTAAGTAATATCTCAGCTGCTCAAAACTTGCTTAATGAGATTCAAACTGCTATAGAAACTAGAGCTATTAGTCCAACCTCCTATGAGAAATACTATTCAAATAAAAAAAGAAAGAATACATACTATAGAATTTATGTAAAAAATTATGTTATTTTTTATGTTGTTCATAATGATATTATGGAAGTAAGGAGAATTTTATATAATAAAAGGAATTTAGATACTTTAATCAACTAAAAAAATTCCCAGTCAAACTGGGAATTTTTTATTATAGACTTTTGAGTCTTTCTTCAACTTTTTCAAGCATTTCTTTGTATTTAGCAAGTTTTGCTTTTTCTTCATTTATTTTCGCTTCTGGTGCTTTGTTTACAAAGCCAGGATTTGAAAGCATTTTTTCTCCTCTTGCAACTTCAGAAAGTAGTTTTTCTCTTTCACCTTGTAGTCTTTGTTTTTCTGCTTCTAAATCTACCAATTCTTCAAAGGGTATATATACTTCTATTCCATCTGCTAAAACTGACATCGCATTTTGAGGTATATTTTCTTTGTTTTCTTGTATATCTATTTCATTTGCAAATCCTAATTTTTGTATCATTGCACTTGATTCTTTTAGCATATCATTTGCTATTTTAGTTACAAATATCAACTTAGATTTTTTACTTGGATGAACATTTAAGTTTGTACGTAAATTTCTAATTCCAACTATTATTGTTTTTAATTTTTCTATTTGCTCTTCTTCTTTTTCAAATGATAAACTTTCTGTATATTCTGGCCATTTTGAAATCATTATACTTTCGTCATTATGATATAGTTGCATATATATTTTTTCTGTTACAAATGGCATTACTGGATGCAATAGTTTTAATGATTCTTTTAATACTTTGTTTAAAGTATATTGTGCAGCAAATTTTGTTGTGCAATTTTCGTCATATAAACGAGATTTTACCATTTCAATATACCAATCACAGAATTCATTCCAAATAAAGTCATATACTTTTTGTGTTGCAATTCCAAGTTCAAAGTTCTCTAAGTTATTAGTTACTTCTTTAACTAATTTATTTAATTTAGATAAAATCCATTTATCTTCATAACATAGGTTTGCTGGCAATTTATCTTCTGCTAATTTTGAGCCATCTTCCGGCATATTACTTAGTACGAATTTTGATGCATTCCATAATTTGTTTGCAAAATTTGATGCAGATTCTAATTTTTCAGGCATATATCTAATATCATTTCCTGGTGATATTCCTAAAACTAGTGAAAATCTTAATGCGTCTGTGCCATATTTTGCAATAATTTCTAATGGATCAATTCCATTGCCTAAACTCTTAGACATTTTTCTTCCTAGGCTATCACGTACTATTCCATGGATAAATACTTTATCAAATGGTACTTGGCCTGTATGTTCTAATGCCGAGAATATCATTCTTGCTACCCAGAAGAATATTATATCATAACCTGTAACTAATGTACTTGTTGGGTAGAAGTATTTATAATCCTCAGTTTGCTCTGGCCAACCTAATGTTGAAAATGGCCATAATGCAGAACTAAACCATGTATCTAATGTGTCTTCATCTTGTTTTAAATTTGTGCTTCCACATTTTGTACATTTACGTGGTTCTTCTTTTGATACTATAACCTCTCCACATTCTTGACAATAATATGCTGGTATTCTGTGTCCCCACCATAATTGTCTTGAGATACACCAGTCTTGAATATTTTCCATCCAGTTGTAATAAATTTTATCAAATCTTTCAGGTACAAATTCTACTTTTCCTGTTCTAACTGCTTCAATAGCTGGTTTTGCTAAAGGTTCCATTTTTACAAACCATTGCTCAGAAATATGTGGCTCAATTGTATGGTGGCAACGATAGCATTTTCCTACATTGTGATTATAGTCTTCTATTTTTACTAAGTATCCTTCTTTTTGTAATCTTTCAACTATTTTTTCTCTTGCTTCATACATATCCATACCTTTGTATTCAGGTACTAAATTGTTCATTTTGAATTCTTCGTCAAATACAGGTATAATTTCTAAGTTATGTTTTAAGGCTGCTTGATAATCATTTGGATCATGTGCAGGTGTAAGTTTTACGGCACCTGTTCCAAATTCTTTTTCTACGAAGTCGTCTGCTATAATAGGAATCTCTTTATTCATAATTGGTAATATTACAGTTTTTCCTACTAAGTCTTTATATCTTTCATCATCTGGATGTACTGCAATTCCTGTGTCTCCTAACATTGTTTCTGGCCTTGTAGTTGCTACTATAACAAATTTACCTTCTTCTCCTTTTACTGGATACTTAACATGCCATAAATGTGTTGGTTCTTCTTCATATTCTACTTCTGCATCTGAAATTGAAGTATTGCAATATGGGCACCAATTTATCATTCTCTTGCCTTTGTAAATTAGTCCTTTATTGTATAAGTCTATAAATACTTCTGTTACGGCATTGGATAAGCCTTCATCCATTGTAAATCTTTCTCTAGACCAGTCACAAGAACACCCTAATTTTTTTAGCTGATTTAATATAGTTCCACCATATTCTTCTTTCCATTCCCATGCTCTTTTTAAGAAACCCTCTCTACCAAGGTCTTCTTTTGTAATTCCTTCTGCTTTTAGTTTTTCAACTATTTTAGCTTCTGTTGCAATTGAAGCATGGTCTGTTCCTGGAACCCATAAAGTATTAAACCCTTGCATTCTTTTATATCTAATTAAAATATCTTGCAAAGTCTCATCAAGAGCATGACCCATGTGTAATTTACCAGTAATATTTGGTGGTGGAATTACTATTGTATATGGCTTTTTAGTTTTGTCATCAGATGGTTTAAAATAACCCTTTTCATTCCAATTTTTATAAATTTCCTCTTCAAAAGTTTGTGGTTCAAACTTTCCTTCTAATTCGTGCATTTTACATTCCTCCTTATTAAAACAAAAATCCTCGCCCTGAAATAAGGGCGAGGTATTATTCTCACGGTACCACCTTAATTTAACAATTTTATTGTTAATCTTAGTTACTTTTAACGCAAGTTATACGGATAAATTTACTACTATTTCAATTTATCGGCTCCAAAGCTACCTTCAGTTTTCTATACTATCAGAAGCTCTCAGCCGGTGACTTCTGTTCTCTTTATAGTTAGTTAAAACTTACTCCTCTTTTTCTTTGCCTTTAAAACTATAATCTATATTACCACATTTTGGTAGCTATTGCAAGAGTTTTTTTAATTTTTATTGCTTTTGGTTATTCTTTATTGTTCACATGTGAAGCACACTTTGCTTCGCTACATACGCTATAATTTTGTGTCATCTATATTATCAAACAAATCTTTACATTCTTTCCAATTTGCTACTTTTATGTTTTCATATTCATTGCTTAATTTTTCTAATATTTGTTTTGTTTCATCTGTAGAATTTAGGTCAACTGCAATTATATTTTTTATATTTTCTTCTTTTCCATAAATTATTCTAAATAATGTTGTCCTTATAAAGCCTTCTATTTGGTTAGCTTGATTTTTTACTGCCACTATTATATATATTCCATTTGATTTTAAATTTGTATATGTATATGTGTAAATTATGGTTTTTATGAGTTCTATTAAACCATATATTGCTAATACCCACACTATTCCTTTAAATATAAAGTCTAACATTTGCACTTTCTCCTTTTGCTCTATTTTATGCCTTGTAATTTTTTTGGTTACTTTTTTGACATTGCATACGAAAAAGTGTATACTAGAACATATGAAAGAGATTATAGTTGATAAAAAATATGATGGAAAGAAATTGAATAGTTTTTTATTAGATAGTTTTGATGGGCTTAAGCTTAATACTTTATATAAAGCTTTGCGAAAAAAAGATGTTAGAGTAAATGACACTAGGATTTCTGATAATGTTATTATACATTCTGGTGATGTTATAAAAATATTTATTCCTGATGAGCAATTATTTAGTAAAAATAATTTTAATATTGATATTATTTATGAAGATGATAATATTGTGGTTGTAAATAAGCCTGCTGAAATTGAAGTAGTTGGTGAGAACAGCTTAACTAGTGAACTTTGTAAATATTATAACATTGCTTTTATTTTTCCTTGTCATCGTTTAGATAGAAATACTACTGGATTGGTTTTGTTTGCCAAAAATGAAGAAGCTTTAAATATTCTGTTAGATAAGTTTAAAAATCGTGAAATCGAAAAGCATTATAAGGCTTTGGTTTATGGTATTCCTCGTAAAAAAGAAGATACTTTAACAGCATATCTTTTTAAGGATGCAAAAAAATCTTTGGTATATATTTCTGATGTTCCTAAAAAAGGGTACGAAAAAATTATTACTTCATATAAGGTAATTAGTTGTAATAATAAGAATAACACTAGTTTGTTGGATGTTAATTTACATACTGGTAAGACTCACCAAATAAGAGCTCATTTAGCTCATATTGGTTATCCTATTATCGGTGACGGAAAATACGGAGACAGAGAAATCAATAAAAAGTTTGGATATAAGTACCAACAGCTTTGTAGCCGTTCTTTAAGGTTTTGTTTTAAAACTGATGCAGGTATCTTAAATTATTTGAATAACAAAAACGTGTCAATTTAAAGATATTGTATAAATAATAGGTGTTGATATAGTCTTATATCAACACCTATATTTTTTTATTTTATTATTTCTTCAAATTCTTCTGCTGATATAACTTCTTTTTGTATTAAAACTTCTGCTACAACATGTAGTTTGTCCATATTATTTGTTAATATTGTTTGTGCTCTTGCATATGCTGTATCTAGCATAATTTTAACTTCTGCACCAATTGCATCTCCAAATTTCTCTCCTAATAGTTGTAATTCATATGGGTCTTTTTCTGTATTTATTGAAATTGGTCCTAAGTTATCACTCATTCCATATTTTATAATCATATCTTTTGCAATTTGTGTTGCTACTTCAATATCGTTACTTGCACCTGTTGAAATATCATTTAGTACTAATTTTTCTGCTGCTCTACCACCAAGTAATGCAATTAGTTTCTCTTCCATTTCTGTTTTTGAAATATAGTACTTATCCTCGTTTGTTTTATACATTGTGTAACCACCTGCAACTCCACGAGGTATAATTGATACTTCTTTTATATCTTTTTGTGTTTCTAATTGACTACTTACTATAGCATGTCCTGCTTCATGGAAAGCTGTAAGTCTTTTATCTTTTTCTGATATTACTCTGCTTTGCTTCTCTAGCCCAACTGTCACTTTTTTAACAGCTTCTTCAATATCATTTTGAGTTATTGCTTCATGTTTTTTTATTGTAGCAATAATTGCCGCTTCATTTAAAATATTTGCAAGTTCAGCTCCTGTAAATCCTGCTGTATCTCCTGCAATATCTTTCATACTAACATTGTCTGCAAACTTTTTGTCTTTTGCATGGATTTTTAGTATTTCCTCTCTACCTTTCATATCTGGAAGAGCTATTGTAATTTGTCTGTCAAATCTGCCTGGTCTTAGTAATGCTTTGTCTAACATTTCTGGTCTATTTGTTGCAGCTAAAACTATAATTGTTTCTTCTGTATCAAATCCGTCCATTTCAACTAACAATTGATTTAGAGTTTGGTTATTTTCTGTTTCTGCTCCACTTCCACTTGTTCTTCTTGATCCAATTGCATCTATTTCATCTATAAATACTATACATGGTGCAATTTTTTTAGCTTTTTCAAATAATTTTCTAACTCTTGATGCTCCTAGACCAGCAAACATTTCTATAAATTCAGAACCACTCATTGAGATAAATGGAACTTTTGCTTCTCCTGCAATTGCTTTTGCAATTAAAGTTTTACCTGTACCTGGTTGTCCACAAAGTAATACACCTCTAGGAATTTTGGCACCCATCTCATAGAATTTTTTAGGTTCTTTTAAGAAGTCAACTATTTCTATCATTTCATTTTTTTCTTCATCTAAACCTGCAACATCATTAAACTTTATTTTTGACTTTGTTGTCTCTGCATCATAAACTTTTCCTTTATCACCTAAGCCTTGCATTTTAAATACTGCCACAAATAACACTAGTAAGAGTATTGTTGGCAATAGTGAAAATAGGTATTGGAAAGCTGTATAAAACACGTTTTGCTGTTTTTGAATTAACTCTATTGCATTTCCCTGTAAAGTTTTCTCTTGAATCAATTCTATAAAAGCTTGTGTGTTTGGTACAATTGCTCCTTTTTCTTCTTCTATATCTTTTAGTTTCACTTTAATAGAAGTACTTCCAACTGTCATTTCAACCTTTTCAATTTTACCCTCATCTATTTGTTTAATAAGGTCTGTGTAGCTAATAATTTTATCCTCATTCTCTTTTTTAGAATTTATTAAGAATATGCTTGTTATTATTACTGCTATAAGTAATACAATACATGCAATTATATAATAAGTCTTTGATGATTTTTTATTTTCTTTTTGCTTATTCTCATTATCCATTATAATTCTCCTTTATAATTCCTCTGTTTTGATATTAGCCTGTGGTTCTGGCGTATCTCCTTTTTCTTTAGGCGCTTTTTTATTTGATGACTTTTTCTTTTGCTCTTGTCTTTCTTTCTCGTCTTTTTTACGTATTCTTTCTCTTTCTTCTTCCTCTTTCTTCTGTCTTTCTTTTTCTTCCATCTCTTGTCTTACTTTTTCTTGTTCTTGCATAATTTTAGAAAGTTCTATTTGTTGTTTTATTATGTCAGATCTTATTATCAATATTGCTGCTATAACATAAATACAAGCTATAGCCATATATAAAACATTAAAGTATTTTACAGTATATCCAGTTAAAATATTTACAATAATATAAATCAAATTTAATATTATCGGCAAGGTCATACTATATATTGCAATATTATATACATTTCTAAATCTTATTCTTAAGTTAGAAAGTATTCCAGTTATACATCCTATAAGTGAATATAATATTGCGTCTAATAACACTGTTGATAGATATACAACAAACAAATAAATAAACATAACTATATAAAATGCTGCGTATATTTTATATACATTATTCCCAGATAATGCGTTCATTAAATCTTGTTTTTCAAATTTTACTAAATTAAGTTGGTCTGCAATATCCTTTACCGAAATAGTTGTTAATACACTAGCCATATTGGTTTTTAATATTACTTTATCTTGTAAAATTACAGCTCCATTATAGTAATTTTTTATTTCTTCTTCATATTTATTTATTTGTTCATTTGTCAAATTTTCTGTTGTATCTATAATAACTTTTCCGTCAAATAACTTGTCCGTACTAATTACATTGTTTTCTTTTTGAGTAATAGATATTTTTCCATTATTAAAGTTAATTGTCTCAATATTTTGATCTATATATTGCTTTACTTTATTTACTGTTCCACTAAAACGGTATGTAATAGCTAAGGTTAAGAAGAAAGTAAAAATTAACATTAATATAACTATATATGATATTGTTTTACTAGTTTTTTGTACCACTAATTTTTTATAATCTTCTAATCCAAATATGCTTATTTTTAATTTTTTCCAAAATGAAATTTTTACTTCTTCTTCCACTCTAATTCTCCTTATTTATATTTTTTCTACTGTCATACCTTCTTTGGTGTCTTTTACTGCATATCCTTTTTCTTTTAAGTTATCTCTAATTTCATCTGATAAAGCCCAATTTTTATCTGCTCTTGCTTGTTTTCTTTTTTCTAATAATTCTTGAATTTCTTGTGGTAATTCTACATTTTTGCTTTCTTCTAAATATTTTTTGCTGTTTTCTAAATCTAAGCCTAATACTTTATCAAATTTTAATAAAAGTTCTGCAAATTGTTTTGATTTATGTTCATTTCTTACTATTTCCCATACAATTCCCATAGCTGCTGGCATATTCAAGTCATCATTTATTGTCTCCAAAAATTTATTTTCATATTCTTTTATTTCTTGTTCATCTATATTTTCTGTGCCTTCTTGATGTTTTACAAAACCTTCTCTTAAACGCATTAATGCTTTTTGTGTTGCTAATGCTGTATCAAATGTAAAGTTTAGTTTTGTACGATAATGTGCTGTAAAGCAGAATAATTTATATGCTAATGGCTCAATTCCCTTTTCTTGCAATTGATCTAGTGTGTATGTATTTCCTAAAGATTTTGACATCTTTCCACCATCAACTTGTAAGAACTCAACATGCATCCAAGTTTTTGCTGGAACTTTACCTGTTAATCCTTTGCTTTGTGCAATTTCATTTTCATGATGTGTTGGTATATGATCAATTCCACCTGTGTGTATATCAAATTGATCTCCTAAGTATTTTCTACCCATTGCAGAACATTCTATATGCCAACCTGGGTATGATAATCCCCATGGGCTTTCCCATTTCATAATGTGATTTTCTGGTGCTTTAATCCACAATGCAAAATCATATGGGTTTCTTTTTTCTGTGTCTATATCAACTCTTGCTCCAGCTATTTGTTCATCTAATTTGCGGTTTGATAGTACTGGATATTTATCTAATTTTGAAATATCAAAATATATTCCTTTACTTGTTTCATATGCGTATCCATTTTTTATTAAACCTTGAACAAATTCAAGCATTTCTTGAATATGTTCTGTTGCTTTTGCAATAATTTCTGGTTTTTCTATGTTAAGTCTTGCCATATCTATGAAAAATTTATGTGTATAAAAGTTAGCTATTTCATAAGGGTCTTTGTTTTCTTTTCTTGCTGCCTTTTCCACGCGGAAACGCTTTTTGCCAAGAAAATCTGTAATATTTTTAGAAGTGACGCGGATTGTCTCCGTTTCGCCTTCCATGATTTTTTTTGCACATTTGCGGCAGACTTTTCCAATCTGACGCTCTAATTCACGGACACCTGCTTCTTTCGTATAGTTATGTGCGATTTTCCAGATTGCTTTCTTGCTAAAGCTGAGCTGTTCGTCTGTAATCCCATGCTTTTCCAGCTGCTTTGGAATCAGATGTTCTATTGCAATATGAAGTTTCTCGTTTTCTGTATAACTTGTAATCTCGATGATCTCCATTCTGTCCAGGAGTGGTCTTGGAATCGTCTGTAAGGTATTCGCTGTTGTGATAAATGTAACCTCTGACAGATCCAGTGGCACTTCCAGATAATGATCGCGGAACTTACTGTTCTGCTCACTGTCCAGTACTTCCAAAAGTGCAGAGAACGTATCCCCTTTATAGTCTGTACTTACTTTGTCAATCTCATCCAGAAGGAGTACCGGATTCTTCACACCTGCTGTGCGAATTCCATTTGCAATTCTTCCTGGCATTGCCCCTACATAAGTCTTGCGGTGACCGCGAATCTCAGCTTCGTCACGTACTCCTCCTAAAGAAATGCGCACAAACGGTTTCTTAAGAGAACGAGCCAAAGACTTCGCAATAGAAGTTTTACCTGTTCCCGGAGGTCCCACCAGACAAAGGATAGGACTTTCCCCCTTCTGTGTCAGTGTTCTGACAGCCAGGAATTCCAGGATTCTTTCTTTCACCTGTTCCAATCCATAATGATCTGCCTCTAAAACTTCTTTCGCATAGTTAATATCTGTATTATCTTCTGCACGTTTATTCCACGGCATCTCCAGGATTGTCTCAATATAAGTACGGATTAC
>ENA-ORTS01002778-ORTS01002778.1-human-gut-metagenome-genome-assembly--contig:-NODE-2778-length-10008-cov-2.035567_pt1 | contig 10008 bp, 7 predicted proteins | sample MGYA00241911_ERZ509186 | MGnify/ENA primary metagenome ERZ509186 (study PRJEB26280, sample SAMEA2338852) | human gut metagenome | biome: human gut; feature: human-associated habitat; material: faeces...
TGGAAAAGGAATAGCAATGCTTCTCGAACCTACAGACGATTTTGGAATGCTAAACGAACAAAATCACACAGAAAAACGTAGTTTAAAGTTTTTATTTGGATATATTAAACAATATCGAAGGTACTTTACGCAAATCGTTCTGAGTCTATTTGTCTGCAGTTTATTACAACTCATCATGCCTTTTCTCACCCAATGGATTGTAGATATAGGCATCAAACATAAAGATATAGCTCTCATATGGCTTATATTGTTAGGTGAACTGATGATAGTCATTGGGCGTACCGCAACTGATTTCATACGGCGATGGCTTTTGTTACACATTTCCATGCGCATCAATATATCGCTTGTAAGCGACTTCTTCGTAAAACTGCTGAAATTGCCAATGTCATTCTTTGATACAAAATTAATGGGGGATTTGCTGCAACGCATAGGCGATCATTCGCGAGTGCAGTCATTTCTCACTAATCAGGTACTCGGCATTTTGTTTACGACGTTAAGTTTTATTGTTTTTGGTATAGTACTTCTCATATACAACCACTTGATATTCGGTGTGTTCCTTGCGGGCAGTATAGTATATGGTTTATGGATAGCCCGTTTCCTGTCCAGGCGCAAAGTGTTGGATTATGAACTCTTCGAACAGCAAGCCATCAATCAGAACAAGACTTATCAGTTCGTTACCTCCATGCAGGAGATAAAACTGCAGGACTGCGAACAGCGCCGCCGTTGGGAGTGGGAAGACACACAGGCTGACTTGTTTAATGTACAGATGAAATCCCTTAAACTCCAACAGATGCAGGAGGCAGGTAGTATATTCATCAACGAGATTAAGAACATTCTCATTACAGTATTTGCCGCCACTGCTGTCATAAACGGACAGATTACACTTGGTGCAATGTTGGCCATACAATATATCGTAGGCCAGCTGAATTCACCCGTAGAACAGCTGATGCAATTCATATACTCACTACAAGATGTAAAGATATCACTTGAACGAATTAACGAGATTCATCTATCGAAGAATGAGGAGGAAGACGACAGTAGAAAAAAAGAATACAAGAAAGAAAAGGCCATAGACATTGAACACATCGACTTCAAGTATGACCGTTACGCGCTAAAGAATACACTTACAGATGTTTCTTTCACAATACCTGAAAGAAAGGTCACTGCCATTGTTGGCGCAAGCGGTAGTGGGAAAACTACACTCATCAAGTTAATGCTGGGCTATTATTCCGTGCTCTCTGGTAAGATAAGTATTGCCGGCACCAATATCAATGAAATGAATCTCAAATGGTGGCGCCGACATTGCGGAGTGGTGATGCAGGATGGTGTCATATTCTCGGAATCAATTACACGCAATATAGCTGTGGATGATGGGGAAGTGGATGTGGAACGCCTAGATAATGCTGCTCGTATAGCATGCATACATGATTACATAATGTCGCTTCCGCTAAAATACAATACAAAAATTGGACGCGATGGTGTAGGCCTAAGTCAAGGACAAAAACAACGCATTCTTATAGCCCGTGCCGTTTATAAGAATCCCGACTTCATCTTCCTTGATGAAGCTACCAACGCTCTTGATGCCAAGAATGAGCGATCTATCGTTGAGAACCTAAACAATTTCTACAAAGGACGAACTGTGATTGTGGTGGCTCATCGCCTCTCTACTGTAAAAAACGCAGACCAAATCATAGTAGTTGACGGAGGAAAAGTTATAGAGATTGGCAATCATGCTACTCTCATAAAAAAAAGAGAAGCATATTATAACCTCGTAAAGAACCAACTTGAATTAGGAAACTGAGATATGGCAAACAATACAATAGACCACCCCACACAAAACAGATTAGAACTCAAAAGCGAAAAAGTACGTAAAGCTATTGGTCCCATACCTAACAGTATAGTCACTATTGGCTATATTGTGATTTTGCTCATAATCGCAGCTATAGTATTTGCTATGGTATTCATTCCGTATCCATATGGAAATGGGGAAAATATTTTACAGCATCTGATATCGTGATCTGTTATTGCTTTTAACCCAACTTCAACACTTATAAGTTAAAATGATTGTGTTTCAATGGATTCATTAAAAAAGTGAATCCATGGGTGCTACAAATTGCTCAGCACCATACGTAATATTGATTATCATGTGCTTCGGGAACGGATTGTCTCGAAAAAAGACCGATTTTCTTTTGAGCGTTAAAGTTGTGCTAATTTCACCACTTCATTCCACGCCCTCTTTCCACATCCTCCTCATCCTTCTTCTGCCCAACTTCCCATTCTCGATTAGCATTTTGACTGCCTACATCTGTATTCTTCAAAGCAGCAGGGAACCTTTGCGGTTTGGGCGCTTTAGGAATAGGAGCAATTCTGATAGGTGCCTTGGCTTTCGTTTGTAGCTTAGATGGCTGCTGCTTTCGTGGCTGCCATTTTACTCGTTCCAGATTAAAGCCTTCGGCATTGATGAGCATGTGGTGCTGGAAGTCGATGGCATAGTAGGTTTCGCCATCGTGTAACGCCTTGAAGCCTTCTTCACGAAGGGCAGCTCGCACCGAGTGAGAGCTTTCATCCTTGAAAATTTCACGTAATCGCTTCACGGCATCGGCATGCGACTCCGGACGTTCAGACGAGAGGGAAACAAGGTCTTTCCGATCGACTTTATAAATCTTGCAGAGAAAGTCCCGTTCGGCTTCGGTGGTGGGATGAAACTGCTCGATGTAGTGGATGCGGTTGTTGCGGTCGATGGCTGCGGCCATGAATGGGGGCAACTTCCGGCTCTTTCCATTGTAGTAGATGACGCCTTTCTTGATGTACGCCCGGTGCTTCCTAAGTTTCCGGAAGATTTCATCCTGAGTCATCTTCGGGTCAATCGTCAAGAGGTCATCGATGAAGCGTTCGATGCGCTCAAAGCATTGGTCGGGGGTAGCGAAATCCAGCAGGTCTTCGATAGAAAGAATCCGGGCACCGTGAATAACTCGTTTTTGGGCATGGTCCACCAGCATGTAGCCGTAGGGAGCATCTTTCCGACCGAAGAACACGATGTCGATGCCCAGTTTGGCTTTAAGAGTTTGCTTCAAGTCTTCTTGATTGGCGCTCACATCCCGATAACATTTCAAGATTTCCCGCAACTGTCGGTTGCGTGCTCTGTCCGATTGGGGTTGCTGGTAGAATAATTCCAAAACAGGTAGAGGAATCTCTTCCTGAATCCTTCCTCCTTTCTTAATAAAGACCATTTCCTCCTTCTTATAAACTTCATAGCCCATTGAAACCAGTATGGCTTTAAACTGGGCAAAGGAGGAAAAGTGATAGTGTTTGGCTGCTTCGATGTCCTTTTGCGTTGTCTTCTCTCGGTTGATGCCCATGAGTTTGTCCACCACCACTTGCGAACGTCGGCGTTCGTGATTGTGGTTAATCTTATGACCATCCGGTGCCACACGGGAGGTGACGGCATGCAGGTGCAGATTGTCGGTATCGTGGTGTGCATAGATGAGCCAGGGTTGTCCGGGTTCGGCATACCCCATTTCCTGCAGATATTGGTGTGTAAAGTCCAACAATTGGGCTTCGGTCATTTCCTGTCCCTTGCAGGAGATGGCTACATGGAACTGTGCCTTTCTGACCCGGTCGTTACGGGAACTGTATCGTTGCAGGAATCTCACCTTCTCGTCGGGCGTGCCCGGTTGTATCACTCCGAGTGCTCCGAAGTTACGCATCTCCAGCAGGTGCGCTGTCCCTTTCGACACTTTGCGCTCGTTGTAATCGACGGCATGGAAGTTCTCGCTTCCGGGTAATATGGTTGCTATCATCTTGATTCTAAGTTTGAAAGTTTGTGCGTTCAAAGAACGGATAAACCTCAGTGCTTCGGTTCAAGTCGCTTCGGTTCACCTGTTCGAAAGATTAGGGTTTCGTGGCTATCCGTGCCAGTACATCGAGGCGCTTTTGTATCTGGTTGATGGCCTCTTTGGTTTCCAGAATCGCGGGTACCAAGACCTCCAGTACGTAGCTGGGCGATAGCAAATGGACCGCAGCCAGTTCGTTGGCCCGTTTCATTGCTTGATTCAGATTGCCGCCAGCCCAGGACAGCTCGTTGTGTACCTTTTGATAGAACTCACCGATTTGAGGAATCAGTTCATGCTGCAATTTGAGGTCGGGATGGGAATATTCCTTCAGCGCCGACCGCACATAGTGGCTCATACTGGTGTAGGAAGCCGCTTGTTTCAGGTGGTATGCCATCTCTTCTTCGGTCATGCGCACCTTGATACTATGGGTTTTTAGTTTCTTCATACAATGATTCGTTAAACATGGGTATTTCAGGAGGATGTTATCTTATACAAGGTGACCAGGGTGGCAAGGTATCCCGAATCTCTTTTCGCCCGGCGAAACAGCGATGCCATCGCTCCGCAGCGCAGCAGTCGGCAAGTTACTTTTGTGCACCAAAAGTACAACTTGCTTCACAAATCCTGCAAAGCCCTGGATATGCTGTGGACGGGGTACGCTTGCTTCGTCACCGTTCAATTTCTTACGTGCTCCTTGCTTCGTAGGATGCTTGTTTCGAAGTACTTCAGTCAGGTGAACTATCGTTCTTCGATCAGCTGTTACACCCTTTCCAAGGTTGGTTGCTCCTTTGTTTGTTGTGTCCAAGATACTTGCAGTGAAAAGAAAAACGAATTTGGAAATCCATGAACTGTCTTCCTACGAACTGGAGTATAAGGATTTGTCGAATACTTGTTTCCATCAATCCTTGTTCCTTGCTATCTCAGTACGTTGCACCAAGGGTTACCCAACAGGAGGGAAAAGAAGTTTTGTTCCATTGTTTCACCGCCAATCAGAACATGATGCAGAGTATAGATGCATTCAACTTCATGCTACATTTTTTCTTTTCATTGCAATTCTTTTCCCTCCTAGTCTCTGAACAACTTTCAAAGGAATGGTAAGCATTCGGCCAACCCCGTATTGAAGATAACTAAATACTTGTGTAAATCATCGGAGATTCTCCAAGGCTATTCGTAGACTCTCCGGTAATTTGCGGAGAATCTACGATTTTTCTCAAATGACTTTGTAGATATTAGAGGAGACCTTTCTCCTGAAGATTCTGAGGAAGTAGCTCATCCAGCGAACGGCTATAGTCATTATCATATTCGTGGATATGGTTCAAGAAGTAAGTGAGCCAGTTCTCGAAATCTACTCCATTGATACGGCAGCACTCCATGACGGTATACATTATTGCTGCATCCTCGGCGGCATCGTTGTTCCCACAGAAGAGATAGTTTTTGCGTCCTTGAGCCACTTTGCGCTGCCCGTTTTCTATAAGATTGTTATCAATTTGGAATCTGCCGTCGCCACAGTAGCGGCACAGCCGGTTGAAACGCTTCAGGGCAAACGAGATGGCTTTCCCGATTGGACTCTTTGGAAGCACTTTTGGGTATTCTTTCTTCAACCAGACCTCAAAGGCGTGAAGTATTGGCAGGGCCAGATCAAAGCGGAGCTGTTCCCTTTGGTCGTAGTCCATCTGCTCGTCATCGGCTTTCCGTTCTATCTCATAAAGAAGACCTATTTCCTGAAGGGCATATTCGGCACGGGCCTTGTCGTTGTTCAAGGCTTTGACAAAGTATCTTCGGACATGCGCCCAACAGATGAGCGTCAGCACACCGCTTTTGTTTTCGTACATGTCGTATGCAGCATACCCGTCCGTTTGCAAGGCACCACGGAAATGGGCAAACAGGCCTTTGGCCACGTCTTGTGAACGTGAGCCTTTGTCGTAGTGAAAAAACGCAAGTCTTTTCAGTACGGCACGCACTTGCCAGAGATATCCCTTGACGGTTCTGTTCTTTTCATTGTCAACGACCGGGATGGTGACTTCATCAGCCTGTATGTAATCGGATTCTAGTACAAGATCCTTTATTCTGAGATAAAATGGCCGGAGCAAATCGGCGACATCCAGGAACCAGCCGTTTATAGTAGGTGGAGGAAGGCTGACTCCTATTCGCTTGTACATCTCTATCTGACGGTAATAGGGAAGATGGTCGTAATATTTTCCCTTCATGATATGCGCCAGCACCGATGCTGAAGCGTAGCTTTTAGCGATGGGAAGCACAGGAGTGGAAGCAGCCTTGATGGTCCTGTCATTATCAGTCTTTCTGACTGCCTTATGCTTGATATACCGGCGAACATAGAACACTTCCGGTTTATGCTCCAATACTTCAGTGATTTCATTGAAAGAGTCAGGGAGCAATTCCCATTCCTCCTCATTGTAACCTTCCGGATAAAGATGCTCTTCTACACGGGGAAGTTCCTTGGGAAGGTCTTTACGTCCGTGCCTTGATTTAGCTTTACGTTCCTGACCTGCCTTGATACGCTTTTCATGATAGGCTTGGGTTTCCTCCCTGGCCTTTTCATAGGCAACCGATTCCTCCTCGGTAAGGCCCAGTTCACCAAAATCAATGGAAAGCTGTCCTGCTGTATTGATGTTCTTTTCCGACATCCTGCCGCCAAAGACTTTACGTTTAAGCCATTCGATATAGATATCCTTGCTCGCCATCTGCCGGTTCAGTTCTCCAATGGTTACATCCTTTTCCTTCAGTTTGGCTTCGTATGAATCTTGCATGCCCTGAGCGTCTTGAAGCATGGCAAGCTTGGCCTCGAGTTTGCTGTTTTCGCGGCGTTGTTCATCCAGTTTCTTCAGAAGTTGGATGATAAGCTCCTTGTCTTTGACTAATTCTTCGGGCATCACTTCATTTCATTTTCGCATATGTAAAGGTACGAAATAAATGCGTGAAAAGCAATTTTACGGCATTGTTTTTCACGCATTTATGGTGTTTTTCTAACACTTGTCCGGCTTCCAGCGTGTTGCAGTTTTTGCATGCTCAAGGCTAATACCTTCAACCATCATAATCAGATCTGACCACCTTGTTTCCAACGGCTTCTTGGTTTCAAGCAGGCTGGAAGGCAGTACAAGACTGCCCCTTTCAAGCTTAAGATGGTAGATGACCAGACCACCGCATTCCATATGCAGAACCTTCATGCTGGTACATGGACGATTGATAAAGATGAAGGCATCGCCATCTTGTACATTCATGCCCATCTCGTTGGTCACAATACCGCTGAGTGAGTAGAAACTCTTCCGCATATCCGTAGGAAAGGGATACAGGAAGAATCTGTTGCTATCATTTAGACTGAACATAGGCTTAGCGTTCTATAAAGATGAGTTCACGGAGTATTGCTGGAGATATGGCTTCAGTGACACGAAGGGTAACACCATTAGGGTAGACAATTTCGAGGGCAGGTTTTGCTCCCAAAGTTCGATGAATCGGGTTCTGTCCATTCATCACAATCTTGTTGCCACCTCTATTGTTAATGCTTACCGGAATAGAGGCTTGACCGTTTTTTCCGAAATCTATAGGGATATCTCCTGCTTTCGAGGAGAAACGAAGGTTCTGACGATCGGCGGAAGCGTCAATAGCGATTAGGTATCCCTTGTTCTTCTTGAAGATGGGCTGGGATGTATTGATTATTGTTCGTGGTATGACTTCCCAGTTGTTGGAAGGGCTTTGTGAATTAGCTCGCTTTTCTCCGTTATAGGTTTGTACGTAAAAGTAATTACCGTTTGTATCGCTTTTGTCATCACCCAGTTGGAAATCTGGGTCTATGCCGGAAGCGAATACATCGAAGGGGAAGGAGATAAAATACCATTTGCCTTTTTGAGCGAAGGTCCTCTCGATCGTTATTTTGCCGGAGATGTTAATAGTTCCGGACGATCGCAAGGTGGAGGAAGACGCCAAGGTACCATCATTTGGATAGATAGTAAGGTTATTTGCGGATAGATTTCCGGTTGGTAAAATATGGATATTCCCATTGCCAATAAAGATATCTTTACAGCTGATATTTGTATTTATGGAGATATTACCGTTAATCAAGGCGTTGCGGTGACGGTAGGCGGGTAGATGGCTCCAGTGATCCTCATGGTTCCAATCGCTGTTTCCGGTAAATAGGGAATAGGTAGGAATCATGCCGTGTGCGTAAACGCTGTCTACATAATAATAGCCGTTTTTGGTATTGGCGGCCGGTGTGGGGACGATAAGATCTAAGCCCGGAGGATTGTTTTTTATATCTGTGGTTTTGAAAGGATTGATGCCACTCTCTCCTATGGTTGGAACTAAGGAGGGATAACTTGTTTCCCCTTTTCGATAGGTTCTGGCTCTCATGCCTTCTCCTTCTACTAGAAGGATGCCCCCTTTCCGTATACTGATTTTTATATCTTGATGATCTGTTAACGTGAAATGCTCGAAAGCCGCTTGCGTATTCATTGGCATTCGTAACCCGTAGTTTCCGTGGCTGTTAGGAATATCTTTCACGCCGGAGATATCTTCAATAAGGGCTTCACCTGTAATGGCATAATCCCAATTATCAGAAGCAAGTCCCTCAAATGTCTGCATCCGAAACGTATCTCGAATAGATATATTTGCGTTACTTTGCACAAAACTTTCCCATGTAGACGGATTTGAAACTTGTGACTGGATAAATTGTTGTACGAATAGGAATGCCGTACAAACGACAACGCATCTGGATAGATGCCAAATTCTCTTTTTCATAGCTAAGTTGATTTATATTTGTAAATATGTTCGCAAATATACGTAAATAATTGAAATAATATATCTTTGTGGCATGAAAGAATTTATCATATCTGAGGCACAGACCGAGAAGGCCGTTTTGGTGGGTTTGGTTACCCCCGAGCAAAATGAGCAAAAGGTTAAGGAATATCTAGACGAATTGGCTTTCTTGGCCGATACGGCAGGGGGGGATGCAGTAAAGCGTTTTACCCAGAAAATGGATTACCCGAATTCCGTCACTTTTGTCGGGACCGGTAAATTGCAGGAAATTAAGGAGTATGTGGTAGAGAATGAGATCGGTTTGGTGATCTTTGATGATGAGCTGAGTCCGAAGCAACTCCGTAATATTGAGAAAGAATTGCAGGTGAAAATCTTGGATCGTACGAGCTTGATCTTGGATATCTTCGCTAGCCGTGCACAGACCGCCCATGCGAAGACACAGGGGGAGCTTGCACAATATAAATATATGTTACCCCGCTTGACTCGTCTGTGGACACACTTGGAGCGTCAGCGAGGCGGCGTAGGTATGCGTGGTCCGGGTGAGACACAGTTGGAGACTGATAAACGTATTATCTTGGATAAGATCGCACGATTGAAGAAAGAGCTGGTGGATATTGACAAGCAAAAAAGCGTACAACGGAAAAACCGGGGTAAGATGGTACGTGTAGCGTTGGTCGGATATACGAACGTAGGTAAATCTACCTTGATGAACTTATTGAGCAAGAGTGAGGTCTTTGCCGAGAATAAGTTGTTCGCTACGTTAGATACGACCGTACGCAAGGTCATTATCGAGAACTTGCCGTTCTTGCTGTCTGATACGGTCGGATTTATCCGCAAGTTACCGACCGAGCTGGTGGAATCTTTTAAATCGACCTTGGATGAGGTACGGGAGGCGGATTTGCTGGTACATATCGTGGATATCTCACATCCTACTTTTGAGGAGCAAATAGAGGTCGTGAACCGTACGTTGGCGGAGATCGATAAGACCGAGAAACCGATGATCATGGTTTTCAATAAGGTGGATGCATTTACCTTTGTCCCGAAAGAGGAAGATGATTTGCCCCCTCGTGGTCGTGAGAATATCGATCTGGATGAACTGAAACGTACGTGGATGGGAAAATTGCAAGATAATTGCATCTTTATCTCCGCCAAGGAACGTACGAATATAGAGGCGTTGAAAGAGATGTTGTATGAACGGGTTAAACAAATCCATATCACCCGTTTCCCCTACAATGACTTTCTCTTTCAGCAATATGATGAAGAGTAGAGTCTTACAAAATTAGTACCAATGAATCATTTGAGAAATTTGCGGCCGGATGAGATCGCCACCTTGCGATCTCAGGCTTGCCGGGCCGATGATTGGAATCAAGTTTGGGTTCCAGCATGTCTACTGTTACCGATTCCACAA
>ENA-ORTS01002782-ORTS01002782.1-human-gut-metagenome-genome-assembly--contig:-NODE-2782-length-9997-cov-4.968920_pt1 | contig 9997 bp, 9 predicted proteins | sample MGYA00241911_ERZ509186 | MGnify/ENA primary metagenome ERZ509186 (study PRJEB26280, sample SAMEA2338852) | human gut metagenome | biome: human gut; feature: human-associated habitat; material: faeces...
ACGTCGAAGTTTGCTCCAAGTGCCATCCTTTCTACACTGGTAAGCAGAAGCTGGTTGACACCGGCGGACGTGTTGAGCGCTTCAACAAGCGTTTCGGCCGTAAGTAATTTACAGGTCTTTCAAAGCGTCGTCTCCCTTGCGGAGGCGGCGCTTTTTTGTGCATCTGCGCGGAAAAGTGCGGAAAATAAGCCCTTGCGAATCTTACACACGGTTCCCTTATTTTGAACACATTTCCGGACTAAAATAAACCAGCGATCTAAAATTTTGGGTTCTGCACGGCCCTTGAGAGGAGCGTTCTTTGTGATCGAAGTTTCACACCTTACCAAAACGTATGGCCGACACCTTGCGGTGGACGATGTTTCATTCACCGTGGAGGATGGGCAGATCTGCGGTCTGCTGGGGCCGAACGGTGCGGGCAAGTCCACTATCATGAACATTCTGACCGGCTACCTGTCCGCTACCGGCGGCCTTGTCACGGTGGCGGGGCACCCGCTGCCGGAGGAAGCCGATGCCGCCAAGGCGTGCGTGGGCTACCTGCCGGAGCAGCCGCCGCTCTACCCGGAGATGACGGTGGAGGAGTATCTGCTCTTCGCGGCCGAGCTCAAGGGCGTGAAGCGGGCCGACCGGAAGGAACAAGTGCGGAAAGCGGCCCATCGGACCGGGCTGGATAACGTGATGCCCCGGCTCATCCGCAGCCTGTCCAAGGGCTACCGGCAGCGGGTCGGCATTGCACAGGCCCTGCTGGGCAGCCCGAAGCTGATCATCCTCGACGAGCCTACGGTCGGCCTTGACCCCGCACAGGTGGTCGAGATCCGTAAGCTCATCCGGGAGCTGGGCAAGGCGCACACCGTCATCCTGTCCAGCCACATCCTGAGCGAGGTGCAGGCCGTCTGCCAACAGGTGCTGATCCTGTCCAAGGGGAAGCTGGCGGCATCCGGCACGCTGGAAGAGCTGACCGCCGGAGACCGGAGCCTTGAGGAAGTCTTTATGGAGCTGACAGGCGGAAATACCGAGGAAGAAACAGGGGAGGAGGAAGCGGAATGACAGCCATCTTCAAGCGGGAACTCCGCAGCTATTTTCACGGGATGCTGGGCTATGTGCTCACGGCCTTTCTGCTGGCCTCGTCGGGCATCTATTTTCTGGCGCTGAACCTCGGCTATGGGCTGACGGATTTCGGCTACTACACGTTATACCGCACGATTTTCATGCTGCTGCTCTACATCCCGGTGCTGACGATGCGTTCGCTGGCCGAGGAGCGCCGCAGCCGCACCGACCAACTGCTGCTGACCAGCCCGGTCCCTGTCTGGGGCATCGTGCTGGGCAAGTTCTTTGCCATGTGCGCCGTCTTTGCGCTGCCCTGCCTTATGGATGCGGTCATGATCCTCATCCTCTGGGCGCTGGGCGGCACTGTCCCGGCACTTGCCGCCAATTTTGCCGCGTTGCTGTGCTATTTCCTGCTGGGCTGTGCGGCCATCGCTATGGGGGAGTTCCTCTCCGGCCTGACCGAAAACCCCATCATCGCGGCGGTGGCGGGCTTCTCTGTGCTGCTGCTGGCCTACATGATGCCCAGTCTCCGCAGCCTGTTCAACGCGGGCAGCGCTGTGGCGCTGGCGGTCTTCACGGCCATTGCGGGAGCGGCTTCCCTGATGGCCGGGCTGCGCACCCGGAGCTTCATCCTCGGCTGCCTGACCTTTGCGGCCCTCTGCCTTGGGTTGACGGGCCTGTTCCTTTTGCAGAGCGCATGGCTGACCGAGGCCTTCAGCGCAGTGCTGAGCGTCCTATGCTTTTTTACCCCCTTTGAGGATTTCGTCAACAACAGTTTCTCCCTTCCGACGCTGGTCTATTACCTGACCGTGACGGGAATGTTCCTGTTCTTCACGGCGCAGAGCATTGAGAAGCGCCGCTGGAACTGAAAGGAGGGGAAGAGCGATGAAATTTTTGAAATCGAAAAAATCCGCGTCGGACGGAAAAGTGTTCCGCAGCGGCCTGTATTCTGCTGCCGTTACTGCAGCGGTGATCGCAGCGGTGGTGCTGCTGAATCTTCTGGTGCGGGCCATCCCGTCCAAGTACACCGAATTCGACCTCTCGGAGGCCGGGCTCTATACCCTCGGCGACAGCTCCAAGCAGGTGGCACGGGAGCTTTCGCAGGATGTGACCATCTACTACCTCTGCGAGACCGGCAATGAAGATCAGATCATCTCCAAGCTGCTGGATAAATACGCTGCCGAGAGCAGCCACATTACGTGGGAGCTGAAGGACCCGGCAGTTTACCCGACCTTTGCGGCCCAGTACGGCGCACAGGAGACCTCTTCCGGCAGTGTGATCCTCGTTTCCGGGGACCAGAATGTTGTGCTGGACGCATCCGACCTCTACGATTACGACTACTCCGACTACTACACCAGCGGAACCTACAGCGTGACCTTTGCGGGCGAAAACGAGATCACCTCGGCCATCTACCGGCTGACCAGCGGGGAGCAGAAGCACGCCTACTACACCACCAACCACGGCGAGCAGACCCTGACCGACACCCTGACCGATGCGCTGGAAGACCAGAACCTTTCCCTCACGGCGCTGGACCTGCTCTCCAGCGGCATCCCGGAGGACTGTGACCTGCTCATCATCAACAACCCCGCGCAGGATCTTGCCTCGGCGGGCAGCCTTGTGGACGAGATGAGTCTGCTGCGCAGCTATCTGAGCAGCGGCGGCAAGGTGCTGCTGCTGACCGATTCCTATTATGATACCCCCAACCTCGACGCGCTGATGGCGGAGTTCGGCCTGACCCGCACCGAGGGCCTTGTGGTGGAGGGGGACGCCAACCATTTTATGAACGGCTACCCCTACTATCTGCTGCCAGACTACACCAGCCCCACCGAGACCACCGCGCTGGACGGCGTGGACACCAGCCGCCATGTGCTGTTGCAGATGGCGCAGGGCATTACCCTGACCGAGACGGACAACATCGTTTCGGAAGCGCTGCTTACCACCTCCAATTCTGCCTACAGCAAAACGGCGGGCTACGAGATGACCACCGCCGATAAGGAAGACGGCGACCTCGACGGCCCCTTCGCGCTGGCAGCATATGCCCGGAATGAGACCACCGAGGCGGAAGTGATCTGGGTCAACTGCGGCAACATGGACAACGAAGCCGCCTATCAGGTCGTGCCCGGCAACTGCACCTTCCTGCAGGGCTGTGCCGCCTCGCTGGCGGGTCAGGTCAGCACGGTACTGATCGACTCCAAGGCGCTGGAAGCGGCTCCCATCTCGGTTTCCAGCAGCGTTTCGGCGGTGCTGGGGCTGACGTTCATCGTCATCCTGCCCGCCGCGCTGCTGGCGGTGGGCGCGGTGGTCGTGGTGCTGCGGCGCAGAAAGTGAGGTCTGCATGAAAACAAAACAGCGCACCCTGCTGGGGCTTCTGGTGCTGGTCCTGCTGCTGGGCGGGGCGCTGGCCCTGCTCACCCGGCAGAACCAGAAGGCGGAACAGGCCGCCAGCGAAGCCGCGCAGGGAACCATCCCGCTGTCTTCCTTTGCGGCGGACGACCTGACGGAGATCGTGGTCACCTACAACGGCGAGACCAACACCCTCCACTCTGCAGACGGCGGCTGGACACTGGCCGAAGATCCGGCCTACCACCTCGACGAAACGTCCTGCAATACGATGCGCACGGCGCTGGCCGCCCTGAATGCCAAGCGCCAGCTGACCGAAGAGCCGGGTGAAGACTACGGCTTCACCGCCGATTCGCTGACCGTGACGGTCACGGCGGCGGGGGAAACGAACACCTTCACCTTTGGGGCGGAGAATGCAGCCACCGGGGACATCTACCTGAAAAAAGCCGGGGATGATGCCCTTTATACGGTGGCCGGCACAAAGGCGTCCTGCTTCGAGGTGCGAAAAACGGACCTCTTCGGAGCATTCAATCCGGCGGGGCTGACGAGTTCGGCCATTGAAGCGGTGACGCTGACGAAAAACGGTGAGACCCTCACCCCGGAGCTGACCACCGAACTCCTTTCAGCCCTCAGCAGCTATGTGACCGCCCAGACGACGGACGGTGACCCCGCCGGAAGGAAGGAGCTTGCCGCCGCTGTGGTCCAGACAGCCGACAGCACCAAGACCCTGACCTACTATGAGGGCACGGACAACTACTACCTGACCGTGGCGGGGGACACCTCGCTCTACACGGTAGACGGTTCCACGGTCCAGACCATCCTTGCCGCGGACGCTGCGGAAGCGGATTCGTGAAACAAAAGTTCATCCAACGGTCGTTTTTGCGCCCGGAGGTTTCCTGTACAGGGGCCGCCGGGCTTTTCTATGCCCCGCGCCGGTTTTTTCCGATTTCGTAAAGTTTGGGCAAACTGTGTCAGAGTGATTGACATTTGCACACAAATTGTATAAGATAGACACGATAGGGGAGAGGACCCTGCGCAAAGTTTGCCGTTATTTGGCGCGGCGTGGGGACGATCACCCCGGTACGAGGGATGGGGCAACGGCCCTGTCTTTTTTCGTATCTGAGTTTAAGGAGGATTTGGTATCATATGGACAACTCGGTGATCGTATCCCTGCGGGATATCGTTGTGGAGTTTGACGGCCAGCGGATTCTGGACGGACTGAACCTCGATATCCACGATAAGGAATTTGTCACGCTGCTGGGCTCTTCCGGCTGCGGTAAAACCACGACCCTTCGCCTGATCGCGGGCTTTCTGGAACCGAACTCCGGCAAAGTCCTGCTCAAAGGAGAGGACATCACGGGCGTGCCGCCTTATAAACGGCCGGTGAACACGGTGTTCCAGAAATACGCGCTGTTCCCGCACCTGAACGTCTTTGAAAACGTGGCGTTCGGTCTGCGCCTGAAAAAGATGGACGAAGAGACCATCCGCCGCAAAGTGCGCGATATGCTGGAAGTCGTGGGCCTGAAAGGCTTTGAACGCCGCAGCATCGGCCAGATGTCCGGCGGCCAGCAGCAGCGCGTGGCCATCGCCCGCAGCCTTGTCAATGAGCCGGAGATCCTGCTGCTGGACGAGCCTCTGGGTGCGCTGGACCTCAAGCTGCGCAAGGAGATGCAGTTGGAACTGAAGCGTTTGCAGCGCGAGATGAACATCACCTTTATCTATGTCACCCACGATCAGGAAGAGGCGCTGACCATGTCCGATACCGTCGTCGTCATGAACGGCGGCAAGGTGCAGCAGATCGGCACCCCGGAGGATATCTACAACGAGCCGAAGAACGCCTTCGTTGCGGACTTTATCGGCGACTCCAACATCGTGGACGGCGTGATGCACCGCGACTTCCTCGTTTCCTTCTCCGGCGTCGAGTTCCCCTGCGTGGATCGCGGCTTTGCGCGGGAACAGAGCGTGCAGGTCGTTGTCCGCCCGGAGGACATCGAAGTGGTCTCCCCCATGGAAGGCCAGCTGGTCGGCGTGGTCAACGACGTTATCTTCAAGGGCGTCCACTTTGAGATGCACGTGGAGTGCGAAGGTCGGGAGTGGCTCATCCATTCCACCCGCGCCTGTACGCCCGGCGAGACCATCGGCATGAAGATCGGCCCCAACGAGATTCACATCATGGCGCGTTCTTGAGGTGATGCCGAAATGAAGATCTACGATAAAAAGCTTGCGTATCCTTATTTCGTATGGATGACGCTGTTCACGGTGGTGCCGCTCATCATCGTGGTGTACTACGCCCTGACGGATGCGGACGGCAATTTCACGCTGGACAATCTGCTCTCCATCAGCGGCTACGGCTCCGTGTTCGCCCGCAGTCTGCTGCTGGCCCTGATCGCGACGGTCATCTGCCTCATCATCGCCTTTCCGGTGGGCTATTTCCTCTCCCGGCTGCGGGTGAACAAGCAGCACATCATGCTGATGCTGGTCATGCTGCCCATGTGGATGAACTTTCTGCTCCGCACCTATGCGTGGATGGGTCTGCTCAGCACGAATGGCCCAGTCAACGCGGTGCTTGGCTTCTTCGGCCTTGGACCGTTCAATATGCTGAACACTTCCGGTGCGGTGGTGCTGGGCATGGTGTACAACTACGTGCCCTATATGATCCTGCCGCTTTACACCAGCATGACCAAGATCGACCAGAGCATCGTGGAGGCGGCGCAGGACCTTGGCGCCTCCACCACCCAGACCCTGCTGCGGGTGCTCATCCCCATGAGCGTGCCCGGCATCAGCACCGGCATCACGATGGTCTTCGTCCCGGCGGTATCTACCTTCGTCATCAGCCGGATGCTGGGCGGCGGTTCCAACCTGCTGATCGGTGATCTGATCGAGATGCAGTTCCTTGGCAACAGCTACAACCTGAACGTCGGCTCGGCCATGAGCCTTGTGCTGATGATCATCGTTCTGCTCTGCATGAGCTTTACCTCTAGCTTTGATGAGGATGAGATGGAGGGTGTGTCCTGATGAAAACAAAACATCTTCGCCTGATGCAGCGGGTCTATATCATCCTGTTTTTCTGCTTCATGTATCTGCCCATCGCGTATATGATCGTGTTCAGCTTCAACCAGAGCAAGGGCTACGCGCTGTTCACCGGCTTTACGCTCAAGTGGTACACCAGCCTGTTCCATAACGCTTCCATCCTGCGGGCGCTGGCCGTCTCGCTGGAAGTGGCGCTGGCTTCGGCGGTCATCGCCACCATCCTCGGCACAGCGGCTTCGCTGGGAATTGCGTCCATGGGCCGCAAGAGCCGCCTTGTGGTCACCAACGTCACCTATATCCCGGTGGTCAACCCGGAGATCATTACCGGTATCTCGCTGATGCTGCTCTTCGTGGCATACCAGCGCTTCGCGGCCCACACTGATCTTTTGCCCGACAGCATCATGGGTCTGCCCACGCTGCTCATCGCGCATATCGCGTTCAATGTGCCCTATGTCATCTTCAACGTGTCCCCGAAGCTCAAACAGCTGGACATCAAGCTGTATGAGGCCGCCCTCGATCTTGGCTGCGACCCGAAACAGGCCTTTTTCAAGGTCATCCTGCCGGAGATCAGCCCCGCCATCCTGTCGGCCTTCCTCATCTGCCTGACGTATTCCATCGATGACTTCATGATCTCCTACTTCAACTGCGGCACAGTCGAGACCCTGCCCATCGCCATCTACTCCATGACCCGTAAGAAGGTCAGCCCGGAGATCTACGCCCTGTCTACCATCATGTTCGTGGTCATCCTGTCCATCATCCTGATCTCCAACGCGATGGAAAGCCGCGGGTACCGCCGCGACCAGAGGGCACTGAGAGGGGAGGACGTGGCATGAAACAGATGAAACGCTTTGCGGCGCTGCTGCTGACGGCGGTCCTTGCCCTGAGTCTGCCGCTTTCGACGCTGGCCGCCGGGACCATCGAGGTCACCGAGGACGTCTCCGTGACCGACACCTACGACTGGACCCGCTTCAAGGGGAAGAACATTACCCTGAACGTCTACAACTGGGGCGAGTACATCTCCAACGGTTCGGACGACAGCGTGGACGTGGTGTCGGCGTTCCAGAAGCTGACCGGCATCCATGTCAACTACACAACTTTCGACTCCAACGAGTCCCTTTACGCCAAGCTCAGATCCGGCGCGGCAGATTACGATGTGATCATCCCGTCGGATTATATGGTGGCGAAGATGATCTCGGAAGGGATGCTGGCAAAGCTCGATTATGGCAACATCCCCAACTTCCAGAACATCGACGAGGAGTACCGCAACGCCGATTACGACCCCACCAACGAGTATTCGGTGCCCTATATGCTCTGCACCACCGGCATCATCTACAATACCACCATGGTGGACAAGGCTCCGACCAGCTGGGCCGACCTGTGGGATGAGCGGTATTCCGGCAATATGCTGATGTTCAACAATAGCCGCGATGCCTACGCCATCGCCGCTTTTGCCACCGGGAACAGCATCAATCCCCAGTCTACCGAGGAGGTGGACGAGGTGGTCGAGAAGCTCAAGAGCCAGAAGCCCCTTGTTCAGGCCTACGTCATGGACGAGATCTTCGATAAGATGATCGGCGGCGAGGCAGCCATCGGCGTCTACTACTCCGGCGACGCCATCACCATGATCGACGACAACCCCGATCTGGCATGGGTCTTCCCGGAAGAGGGCAGTGTCCTCTCGGTGGACAGCATGTGCATCCCCGCCACCAGCGAAAACCAAGAGGCTGCCGAAATGTTCATCAACTTCATGTGCGAAGTGGACATCGGCAAGGCGAACGCCGAGTATATCGGCTACACCACCCCCATGCAAGCCGTGTGGGACGTGCTGGACGAGGATCTGAAGTACAGCGAGATCGCTTTCCCCTCGGAGGAGATCGCCGAAAAGGAGAAGGTCTTCACCGACCTGAGCGACGAGGTGAACAGCGAACTCGACGTCAAGTGGAGCGAGATGAAGAGCTACGACGAGGGCGGCAGCGGCGTTATTTTCCTGCTGCTCCTCCTTGCCATGATCGCGTTGGCGTGCTTCAACATCTGGCGGAAGCTGCGCAAAAAATCGCGCAATATGTATTGACCCTATACAGGCTGCGCCTCCCTTGGTGCGGCCTGTTTTTGATTGAAAAGGAATGTTTGACAATGGAACTGAATCACTTCACCGAGACCTTCACCGTTCTGAACGCAGACGGCGATTTCCGCCGGATGCTCAAGCCCAGCGCTCTGTTCCGCTACGTGGAACAGGCGGCAGCGGACCACGCCCGCGCCTATGGCATGGACGACGCTTTTTTTGCCGCCCGCCACACAGCCTTTCTGGTGGGCAAACAGGCGGTGGAGATCTACCGGATGCCCACCCGTGGTGAAAAGGTCACGCTGGATACGGCCTGTGAACCCTGCAAAAAAGGCTCCATGAAGCGGATCACCCATCTGCGGGACGAGGCGGGCCGTGAGCTTGCCATGGTGGACTGCCGCTGGATCGTGGTGGATACCGAGACGGAGCGCATCCTGCGCCAGCCCAGTTGGCGCACCCCCAACTACGAAAATGATACGTTGGAAGAGGAGCTGCCCCAGCTCGTGCACAAAACGAAGGACTTGACCTTTGCGGGCAATTGGACGGCCCGCTATTCTCTGTGCGACCTGAACGGCCATGTAAACAATTCCTGCTATCTGGACATCGCGTGCGACGCGCTGCCGCTGGAAGTGCTCCGCAAAGGGCCTCTGCGCTTGGCCTCCATCAAATACCATCGCGAGATCCCCATGGGGGCCGAGGTGGCGGTGTCCTATGCCCCGTCGGCGGATGGCTGGTATGTGGTGGGCCACCGCGAGGACCACATGGCATTTGAATGCTATCTGGAGTTTGCCGACGAAGCGGCACAAAAGGTCTGAAAAAGAATTACAAAAGATTTACAATTATCTTTGCAAAAACTCTTGCAAAATGGTTTCAAAAGAGTTACAATATGGTTACAGAAAGCGGTAAGACGCTTCTGAGTGAAATCTTTTTCTTCTTGTTATCCGTGGATATCGGGTGCGCCGCCTTCCTCCTCCGGCTGTACTCCTTCGCAGCTGCTGGCCGCGCACCGCACAGGCGGTATCCTCGCTTCGTGTGCAGAAAAGCTCGCCCTTCGGGGCGGGCTTTTTTGCGTCTCCGGGGCCGCGGTGAGAGCAAAGAAAAGCAGATTTCGGGAATAAAGTGTTACTTTCCGTCATTTTCTTAGACAAAGTGTCTGGTTTTCGCGAGGAGTCATTTGGAAAGTTTGTTTTGCAAAATGCTTGCGTTTGTGCCGGTTTGTGTTACAATAAGTGCAAGCAATTTTAAGCATGTTCCAAGCACATTAGGTGAAATGAATTTGCCGCCGTTTTGACGGGCTGCACGAGAGAAAAGGAGTTTGAGTATGGCTTATTTCTATGAAGAACCTTCCCGCACCTTTGGCGAATATCTGCTGGTTCCGGGGTATTCCTCCGCAGAGAATATTCCTACGGCCGTCAGTCTGAAGACCCCGTTGGTCAAGTACCGCAAGGGTGAGGAAGAGTGCCCGCTGGAAATGAACATCCCCATGATCAGCGCCATCATGCAGTCGGTCTCCGGCGATAA
>ENA-ORTS01002786-ORTS01002786.1-human-gut-metagenome-genome-assembly--contig:-NODE-2786-length-9988-cov-1.967885_pt1 | contig 9988 bp, 8 predicted proteins | sample MGYA00241911_ERZ509186 | MGnify/ENA primary metagenome ERZ509186 (study PRJEB26280, sample SAMEA2338852) | human gut metagenome | biome: human gut; feature: human-associated habitat; material: faeces...
TATACCATGCAATCCACTGTTCTCTTAATCTGAAGAAGATAAATAAACCATTCGCAATACCTACGGCAGAAGCACAGGCATCAATATAAATGATCCATGTTTCTAATGTCTTATTTGTATAGAAATCAGTTGCAATATCTAAACCACTGATGAAATAACCAACAACGATAGTCCAAACAAAGATACCTACAATAACAAGTACTTCCTGATATCCTTTTAGTTTTCTTACCATTGTTAATTCATCTTCTTCTTCATCTTTATGCTTAGACCAGTTGATATAACTGATGATATCAATTGGAAGCCAGAAGAATAATGTAGTCACCATTGTTGCAAAACGATACATTAATACAATACACATTGCGATTTCCGCAATTTCTACAGCAACAGATACTAAGAAGTTGTAACGAGACTGTTTAGAAATGAGTAATTCACATAAGATATTTAAGAATGTATCTAAAAGATACAATAACATGATAACAATACCATTAACACCATTTGCACTTTCTTCTGGGAATGCAACAGCGAAAATAGTAGCAAGTACCATGATAGTCATGAACCAGCTCTTTTCATATGTTGTAAACTGTTTAGAGAATAACAACATTAAAGCCAATGATAAGCTTAAGATAAATAAAGAAGATGCAAGGTTAAAGATGTACATAGTCTTATTTGCCATGACCTGCTTATAAGAATTTTTAACTTCTTTCTGACTCACATCTTTGTGATCAAAGTATAAGTCAGTTCCATTACTTGTCTTGAATTCATAAGCAGTAATAGTCTTATTCTTTAACTGTGTATATTCTTCATAAGAATAAGAAACAACAAGCTGTTTGTCACCTTTACTATATGTAACATCACATACTGTGTTGTCTGAATCATAGTCTTCATCCTGTGTATTTCTTTTCATTACAATGCTTTGTACATAATCCACTTTACCAGGATTAGAATGTACTTCTTTAAGACCTACACAAAGAGAAATAATTGAACCTAATACTAATGCAATGAGAACAATAATTTCAGCTGTTCTTAATTTCTTTCTAGGTTCGATGTTGTTTTTAAAAAATTGAATCATACTACAAACTCCCCTTAAATTTTAAATCAGTATTTTAAAAAAATACTTCACAATTATAATAAATAATCACTTAAAATGGTAGGTCTTTTTGTAAAGTTTAGTGTATTTCTTTCAACATTTCTTCAGGTGTAATATCAAATATATTTGCAAGCGCTATAAGATTAGTCGTACTTGGATCGGATGAGCCATTTTCCCATTTAGAGACTGCCTGTCTAGATACACCTAGTGTTTCTGCCACAAATTCCTGAGTCATCTGACATTCCATGCGGTGCTTCTTAATCACACCTCCTAGTGTTTTTGCATATTCCTCTTTTTCTTCACGTACAGGCTTTGACTTAATATATTTTCTTAATGCGACAATGAGTAAGTAAATAACATAGATGATCACACCCCAGATAATAAGTGCAGGTATAAGCACCAGTAATAACATTAATGAATTTGTCATTTTGATTATCCTCCTCACTCAAAATATAGCTTAATATGGCTAGTTGCGCTATCAACTATTAAGCAACTACATAAAAAAAGAAGGCATCGCCTTCTTAACGCATACAAATATAGACAAGATATGTTGCATATATGGCAAGCATCACAATACCCTGCCACTTAACAAGTTCTTTCTTCTTCCATGCAAATACCCATACAAGAGTACTTACTGCAATTAAAATAAATGTATCAATCAAGTTTTCCGCAATAATGGCAACTGGACTAATTACCCCGGCAATACCTAATACAAGTAAGATATTAAAGATATTAGATCCAATAACGTTACCTAAAGCCATATCAATTTCATTCTTTCTTGCAGCGACAATAGAAGTCACAAGTTCTGGAAGACTTGTTCCTAAAGCAACAATAGTGAGTCCAATAAGGTTCTGACTTAATCCAAGCATAGTCGCAATAGCCGTAGCACCTTCTACAACAAAGTCCCCACCAAATTTAATAGCAGCTGCACCACCTACAATATATACAACACACTGCCATACTGGTAAGAGCTTGATTTCTTCATCATTGTCTTCACTTAATGCTTTGTTTCTTGCCTGTAATGCTGAATAGATCATCCATCCTAGATATGCTGCAAATAACACTAAGAAAATAGCACTATCTACTCTACCTAACATACTATCTAAACCAAATACAAGTAATAAAGCCGCACAGATAATAGAGAATGGGAATTCCTTCTTTAATGTATCTGTAGAGACTGCAAGAGGTACAAATAGTGTACATACACCACATACAACCATTAAGTTAAATAGGTTAGATCCTACAACGTTACTTACTGCAAGCGCATTATTGTTGCTTAATGATGCAGTCACACTGACTGCACATTCAGGTAAGCTTGTACCCATTGCGACAATTGTCAAACCAATGATCATTGAAGGCACTTTTAATCTTTTTGCGACAGATGAACTTCCATCTACAAAGAAATCTGCACCTTTAATCAATAATACAAAACCGATAATTAATATACCAATTTCCATGAAAGTATTTAACATTTTTTATTCTCTTCCTTTATATATAAACTGATTAATAATCTACCATTTTATCCTAGTGTTAGTCAATAGTACCAAGCAATTGAAATATGCCTATTATTTCATTATAATTTTACATAAGAGGTGACGATAATGACTGATTACTGGTTTGATAAATTAAGAGAGATTACACCAGAAGAAAAGCTTATATTAGAAGGCAAGGATACTGTTCAATGGGATCTTTATACAGAAAAGAATAATTACGTTATTGAAAGCAGTAAGTTCATGCCTTCACAGGATGAAGATATTCTTGTACGTAGACATACACGTTTTATTGATTTTCCTTTGCATCGTCATGATTATGTAGAAATATTCCATGTTCTAACTGGTTCAGTGACTCAGATTGTGAATGGTGATGAAATCACGATTCATACAGGAGAACTACTGCTTCTTAATCAAAAAGCAGAACATTCTATTAAAGCATGCGGTGAAAATGACTTAGCTATGAATTTCCTTATTCGTCCTGTTAATTTTTCAAACTATTCTAGAATCAATAGGGACAAACAATATGCTTGCAGAATTCATGTTGAATACCCTTAAAGAAGAGAATTCTGTCAATCAGTACTTATATTTCAAATTGTCTGATAATAGATGTATCCAGAACCTATTACAGAATGCCTATGACTTGCTTTTTAATAAACCACAGAACTGGCATACATTATCTGAACATACCTTTTCCTTGCTTTTTACTCATATCTTAAGTAATGCAGAAAACTTATTAATTTATCAGGAAAATGAACAGTTAAACGTTTTGATGCTTGCAGTACGTCGTTATATCATGGATTACTATAATACAGGTACATTAAATGAATTGGCTGATCATACAGGATATACGCCTGCATCCTTAAGTAGACTGATTAAGAAGATGTCTGGATTTACCTTTAAACAATTACAGACTGCACAAAGAATGGAGATTATTACAAACCAATTACGTAATAGTTCTCTTCCTATTAATGAAATTGCGATAGCAGCAGGATATGAGAATCTCAGTTTCTTTTATAAACAATTCCAGAAATTCTATCATATGACACCCAATGATTATCGAAAAAACATCGATAAATAGCCAAAAAAGACATAGTTGCTCTATGCCTTTTTTAAATAATCCTACTCTACAATTGTGAATATCATTTAGTTTAATAGAATAATATTAATAGGGAATAAGAAAAGATTATAAACTAAATTCATTGATATGAGGTTATTCTCAACTATTTCATAAGAATGAGGAAGTTGTACGAAGTTGCTCAGATTCTTCAAACAACATTAATATCTGGGGAATTTCGAAAGTAAGGACTATTATGTGTTGAATAAATGAGAGTGATTGTGACTAGGTCTTTAGTTTGTATGGAGTAATAATAATATGTATCACAATCAGGAAAATAAATGGATGTTTTATGGACTATCATTATCATGACATAAAATTGAAGGTTATATTCTACGAATCATCTATTCTATGAAGGCTTTCTATGTCCCCAGATTATTTTATTTATTTTTCGTATAAGTATTCTTCAGGTAATTCAACATTGAAATCTTTCGCAAGATGTCTGAATTCATCTGGAGTAATAGTCTGTCTCTTGTTAGGCTGCATTGAAAGCATCTTAACTAAGATTTCAGCAGACTTTTCAGCTGTATGCATTAAACCAAATGTAAGATCGAAATCAAAACCAGTTGCAAACATACCATGATGTGCCCAGATAACAAGATCATGCTTAGCCATTAACTTAGAAGTTTCAACCGCAATTTCTCTTCCACCTGGAACCATCCAGTCAACGACACCAATACCTGATGGGAATACAACTGGACATTCTGTTGCCATTTCCCATAATTCACGAGTGAATACTTTACCATCTAATGGTAAAACGAATGTTAAAGCAATGATGTTAGTAGTGTGTGCATGGTAAATAACACGGTAGTTTGGATTCTGTAATTTCTTTACTTCCATGGTCATTAAATGGCTAGGAAGTTCTGAAGTTGGTCTACCACCATTGACTAGACCCCAGACAATACGATAGTTCTCACCTTTATCATCTACTTCAATAATACAAATAGAATCTTCTGGTTTAATGCTGACGTTTCTAAAGTACTTACCACTTCCTGTTACTAGGAAGTATTCATTAGCTAGAGCTGGCACTGTTATTCCAATTGCCTGCCACTGTTTAGGTTCAAAGTTTTCTTTCACTAATTCTACTTCTTCAGATTTGATACGATAAGTAAGGTTACCACCATTACGTTCATGCCATCCCTGATTCCAGCCATCATCGGCCATTCTAATAAATCCTTTTACAAATTCTGCATCTAATACTTTCATCTTTATTTCTCCTTTTAACGTGTAATAATATCTACTGGTACATTGAAAATCTTAGCAACCTTTAAGATTGTATCGATATGTCTGCCACAAGCAGCTGCCATATGGTGAGTTGGTCCAGCTTCGTTCCAACGGTTCATGAACTCTCTTGCCCCGCAGCTAAAACGTGTTCTCATATTTGTATCACCAAATGATAAGATCTTACCTTCTTCATTCACACCTTCAGCCACAACAAACTTGAAGTTTCCATCGCCATCCTGTGTAATCGCAAGATAAGTTACAGGGCCAAGGTATGGATAGAACTGTGTTAAGTATCCTCCACCAGTCTTACCATGGAATACCTTTACAATCTTCATAGTAGGCTTCTTATCTGAAATATCAGCATCACCTGAACCACTATGACCAATAATGCAGATATCATCATTGAAATCGATAGAGTACATTTCTGATAACTGTCCAGTTCCAGAAATAGTCTTTAAGATACTCATTGCCATCGCAACTTTCATATCACCCTCAACAGCACATGCAGTACCCTGTTTAATAAGCATAGAGAATGCTGGAATTAACATACTGTCTAAAGTACCAGCCTTACCCTGTGCAAAACCATCATAGTGAGAAGCAATTAAGCCAAGTTTTTCTTCCTTAACCCATTCTTCAAAGGCAACAACATAACGAGCCATTTCCCAGACTTCTTCATTGCTTCCTCCGCCTTCAATATCAAATGTATCAAGGATATCCTGTGCTTTTGCACGAATCTGATTTTCATCTTTAATATGATCCGCAATAGCCCACATCTTTTCCCAATCGAACTGCTTCGTATATAAGTTCATTCTGCGATATAAGTTTGTTTCATCAATGTAAAGATCCATCATACCTGGATATGGTCTACCAATCTGGGCAATGTTTGTATCACGGAATCTTCTTCTACACTGAGCAGCTAAACACCACTGTTCAATTTCTTTCTGAACACCTTCGTCTCCGCCTTCTACAACACCTGTAATAACAGCATGTCTTTTACCGAATCTTTCAAGGTCAGCGACTGCTTCACCTACTGCACCACATGCATAACCTTCACCAAGCCAAGAAGCGATATCTGTATGATCATAATCTAACGCTTTTAATTTCTGTAGATTCACTAATACAACAGGAACATCTAAATCTCTTACTGCTGGTAAAACGTTATATGAAGTGGCATATGTTAACATCTGTACAAATACTAAATCAACATCAGCGGCTCTAAACTTATTGCCTGCTTCCATTGACTGTTCTTTTGTAGTAATGATGTCTCCATCAATAATTTCTACTGTTTCAGGAAGAGTCTTCTTGAAATCCGCAAACTGTCCTTCAAATTCAGGAACAAGTGATGGGAACTGTGGAAGGTATGCACCAAGCGCAATACCAAATACACCCACTTTAGCTTTTGTATCTACTAACATTTATTTATTCTCCTTTTTCTGGTATATATTTCTTAATATCAAATGAATCAAAGACACAGATTCTCGCATTCTGTAAACTTGTGAATTCTTCATTTCTAATCATCTGTGCAAGCATATTACCAAGCGCACTTGCTTCTGATGGACCTGCATAAATCTTCTTACCAGTCGCACTGGCTGTTAACTGATTTAAGTATGCCGCATTAGATCCACCACCGATAATATGAATGCTGTTATATGTTTTACCTGCAATTTCTTCTAGATTATGAATAGCTTTCTTATAACAGATAGCTAAACTCTGATATACAACTTCAGCAAGTTCACCAATTGTTTCAGGGACCTTCTGCCCTGTTTCTTTACAATAATCCTGAACTGCCTGTGTCATATTATCTGGTGAAAGGAACTTATCATCATTGACATCTACTCTTGATGGGAAGTCCTTATTTTCCTGTGCTAATTCACATAACTGTGCGAATGAATAAGCATCATTGTATTCATGTCTAATAGACTGAATCATCCATAAGCCCATGATATTCTTTAAGAAACGGAATCTATGATCATATCCACCCTCATTAGTGAAGTTGGCAAGTCTTGCCTCATCATTAATAATGGCTTTCTTAGACTCAATCCCCATTAAAGACCAAGTTCCTGAACTAATATAAACACTTTCACCTGTACTTTCTGGGACTGCCATAACAGCTGAAGCTGTATCATGACTGCCACAAAGTACAACATCTAAATCAAATCCTACTTCTTTCTTAATGTCTTCTTTTAAAGAACCGACTAATGTCCCTGGCATTGAAATAGGAAGAAAGATATCCTTAGGTAATCCTAGAGATTCAATCAATTCTTCATCCCACTGGTAGGTTTCAGGACTGACTAACTGAGTTGTAGATGCATTTGTATACTCACACATCTTATTTCCTGTTAATAAGAATTGGAAATAATCTGGAAGCATGATGAATGTTTTTGCCTTTTCAAATAATTCAGGTGTGTTTTCTTTAACAGCAGTTAACTGATAAATTGTATTAAAGATCTGTTTCTGAATACCTGTTTTCGCATATAATTCTTTTTCATCAATTACCTTATTGACAACTTCATCCATACCATCCGTACGATGATCACGATAACCATAAGAATCACCTAAAACATGATCATTTTCATCTAATAAGACATAATCTACTGCCCATGTATCAATAGACATACTGACAGGAATCTTGTTTAATTCCTTACACTTCTTCATTCCATTGATAATTTCATTAAATAAGTGTTCTGTATCCCAAAGTAATTTACCCTCTACACGTTTCATTCCGTTTTCGAAACGATAGATTTCTTCTAGTTCAATTTTTCCATCCTGTATACGAGCTAACATATGACGCCCACTAGAAGCTCCGATATCTACTGCAAGATAATACTGGCTCATTTCGCTTACCTCCTTCATTTATGTTTTCTTTTGATGACTCTATTTTATGAGAAAGAAGAATGTAAAAAAATGACAGTCTTTGACCACTAGACTGTCATTTTTTGCATTAGAAAAGTCCACCGGAGTGGACTTATAGCTGGCTTAATTCATCCAGCATTGCGCTTCTGTTTTTATATTGAACCTTCCATCTCTTGATGATTTCATCAACTACTTTGTCACCACCAGTGATAGATTTCATGATTCTTAACTCTTCTACAATTTGGTAATAATGTTTTCTACTTCCTTTAGATTCAGCCTGCTTTTCAACATTTTCTTGATATACACGAAGCAGCTGTTCAGGATATTTCTCACTAAGTATATCAGTATATTGATGCAACAAATATTTATCATCACTTCTTAAGAGAACATCTATTAGCTGTTCATAGAGCTGTTCTGTTTCTAATATTTCACACAAGAACCTTCCAGGAGTAAGCTGTTCAATAATAGAATCTCTTTCCTTGATCCACTCTTTATCAGAATAGTGACTTCTCAGATCAATATAATCCTCTAAATTAGTATCATTGAAAAAGAGAATCAAATTCTTTAATTCTTTCCTATAAGCTTCTCTATTCCCCTGTTTTTTATAAACATCTTTCTTCATCATCATATCAAATTTCATAAGAGACTGGTTATCATAATCAAACTCAATAAATTTATCAATATAACCCAAAGCTTTATCAAATTCCTTATTATCCATACAAGTATGGATACAATCCATTCTAATAGGGGGATATCTCCAGTACTTTTCATGAACAGCACTTATCTCCTTCTTTGATGCAGGACTCTTTTTTAATAAATCAAGATACGTTGTCGCAAATCTTTCAAGTGCATATTCTCTATCTAAAATATCATTATGACTCTCTATGTAGTCTAACTGTCCTTTCATAAAATCAAGTTGATGTTTTAAAAATTCTTTACCTGGTAAACAATCAAAGAGTATTTCAAGAATCTGTTGTATATCGTAATAATCTTTTCTGCTGTTAAGATATTGTTTAAGTAAATTAAATGCCTCTATTCTTTCTAAGTCATCCATACCCATAATTATATTTGCCCATTCGCTTATAATAGTAATTGAAAGTATATGCGTTTCACCTTCATGATCTTCAATATCCAACTTATAGAATATATCATAAGCTTTAATCAGAAATTCAAATGCAAGAGAATATTGGTCCTTTTTCTTTAAAAGATCAAGCCACTTGTAAACAGCAGTTTCATAGTCATGACAAAAAACATCACTTAACTCATAATCAATATAATGATATCCATCACTATAAGAATCACAAATTCCTGTCAAATCATCAGTCATTGTAGTCAGAGATAATTCATTTTGTGTATATTGTTTAAAGGATTCTATTAAATTAGGATTATCATCAAGTAAGTGAACAAGAAATGATCTTACATCTTCTTCTGATGCATCTTTAACAAGCTGTAAATTATCTATCACTGGATAAGTCATATTTTGTTGCCAATTATATAATACAGCTGCCATATGCTCACAATTATGTCCATTTTGTGCATAAGGGCAATCACAGGACATCCCTATTATTTGATTTCCATTTAATTTAATTTCCACATAATAAGGATTTATGCCATAAACTACTGCATTAATCCTATTCGGCATAATACGTAAATCTTTTACACAATCACCTAAAAAATAATCATATCCCCTATCCAATATTTGTTTTTGAAAATAAGTTTCCCATTCCATACAGATACCTCCTCTATATAGTTCTATTATAATAAGGTAGACAATAAATAATATTATTTATGTGCGTACACTCGAAGGAATTGCGACAACACTTCCTTCACTCCTCACTTTATGGTAATGCCTTGTGGTCAGACTGAATGAGTGACATGCCTAACACACTATAAGAAAATCCCACAGAAGTGGACTTATAGCTGTCTTAATTCATCCATCATTGCAGTTCTGTTTTTATATTGAACCTTCCATTTCTTGATGATTTCATCAACTTCTTCATCACCATCAGTAATACATTTCATAACCCTTAAATCTTGGACTAATTGGCGATAATACGATCTATTGCTTGCACGCTCTGCTTCTTTTTCAACAGCTACTCTATACATATGAAGTAACTGTTTAGGATATTTATCTTTAAGCAGATGAGTATATTGATTCAACAAACGTTTATCATTACTTTTCACAATACTATCCAGTAATTGTTTATAAAGTTTCTC
>ENA-ORTS01002788-ORTS01002788.1-human-gut-metagenome-genome-assembly--contig:-NODE-2788-length-9982-cov-2.591317_pt1 | contig 9982 bp, 11 predicted proteins | sample MGYA00241911_ERZ509186 | MGnify/ENA primary metagenome ERZ509186 (study PRJEB26280, sample SAMEA2338852) | human gut metagenome | biome: human gut; feature: human-associated habitat; material: faeces...
GCGGCTTCAAGCTGTCCTACTTCCGCAAGCTGATGATGCGCCGCGTCATCCCGATGTACAAGCCGACAGGCAAACTGTGCTTCTTCAAGAAAGAGGATCTGGACGCTTTTCTCACGGGTGTCCGTATCTCATCGCAGGAAGAAATCGCGGAAAAGTCCATTGATGATCTTTTCGCAGATAAGGAGAATTAATAATGGCAGCTAGTAAGGTCGCGGCTACCAATGCCGCAATTGTTAACGCTGTGCGAAACAATGCGTCGGAGCAGTATCGCGCACGAATTCCAGAAACCACTGATAACAATCTGACTAAGACGCTTGCTCTTCTGCAAGAGAATTCTATGCTGTGGAATGAGTTCATCCAGGTACTTGTTCAGCGTATCGGTCTAACCCTTTTCCGCACTAATTCATTTGAAAACCGCCTGAAGCCATTCAAAACTGGCGCAATGGCCTATGGCGGTATTGTGCAGGAGATCGGCGCAAATTTGATTAAGGCTAAGGCGTATGATCCTAACGACACCAATGTTTTTGGTGCTGATAAACCAGACGTGAAGGCTATTTATCATGCCGTAAATCGCCGTGACCGTTACGATTTGCGATTGAATGAGGACATGTTGGAAGAGGCTTTCGTACAGGATGGCCAGCTTTCTGCATTTATCAATAGCTTGCTTGCGCTTCCACAGCAGTCTGACGAGAACGACGAATATTTGATCATGCGCGACATTTTGCGCAAGGTGCATGACGGTGAGGGAATGGCGACTATTCGCGTCCCTGACATGTTCGCTACCGATATTACGGCAGATGATAAGCGCGTTGCTGGTGAGGGAATTGCGGCAGCACTTCGCGAGCATTATTTGCAGATGAAAAACTTCTATAACACGCGCTACAACAATGCGGGTATGCAGGTTACGAGTGATGATCTGGTTTTGCTAGGAACTCCGCGTTTCTTTGCAAATTTTGATGTTTCCGTTTTGGCTGCTGCTTACAACATGGATAAGGCAAACTTTATTGCTGATCGAACCGTTGTTATTGATGATTTCAATATCCCTGGCGTAGATGTTGCATTGCTTGATCGTGATTTTTATGTATGCACCGATACCAAGATTAAGAGCGCTTCTATCTATAACCCCGCCACGCTTGACCTCGATTATTATTATCACCATTGGGGCGTATATTCGGCATCGCCAATGCGAAATGCATTGCTTCTGTCTACTTTGGAGGAGAGCAATATCACGGCAGCACCTGCACGCACGGTTACCAAGGTTGCCGTTACCTTGCATGATACCGTGGCAGAAAACAAGGTTGTTGAGCCAGGCGCCGAAATTGCGCTTGATACCGTGGTAACCTATTCCGATTCGTCTACCGATGGACGCGCCTACACTATTATCACTGGTCAGACCGCAGCAGACGTAGCGGCGGGGGCTTGGAATGTGGTACTTCCCGATACGGGAACCTATATTGACCGTATGGGCGTTTTGCACATATCGGAAAATAGCAAGTATACCGGTATCACGGTTACGGCAATTTCAAACGCTGATAATAAAAAGTCTGCTAACATTGTCCTTGTAGCTAAATCTTAGGGAGAGTGTTATATATGCCAACTAACGTAACACCGTTTAGTTGGGCGATTCAGTCCCGCGTCACCCTTTGCAGGGTGGCGTGGGACGATTCATATAAGGATGTTGTTTCCTTTGAATCGCCCGCGAAGAGAAATGAATATCTCGATTCGCTTAAAAGTGAATCAATTGTTTTGGATAATTACACGTATTTGAAGCCAAATGAGCCTATTAATATTGATGTTCCTTTCCACAAGGCTTATACATACAATTATCTAATTGTTGATAATCCAAAAACAGCTGATCCTGACGACGTAACGCCGCCGCGCTTTTTCTATTTTATCGAGGGAGCGGCTATGTTAAATCCAAGCACTACGGCGCTCACTTTGCAGCTCGACGTTTTCCAAACGTATTTATGGCAATTCCGCTTGGGCGTTTGCTTTGTAGAGCGTGGGCATTTGGCTATGGCGGCAATGCATAACCGGCTGGAATCGCGCGATTATAATGCGGCGGAGACATTGCGCGTTTTTGGCGTTGCAAGTGAAGGGCTTGACGTTGGTAGCGAATACACAATTGCGCGCACTGAAATGTTCGATTTGAGCGCCAAACAATGGGCGGTTATCGTACAAAGCAATACCGACCTTGCAGCCGATTGGGGAACGCGTGATAATCCCTCGCTTAAAACTGCCGACGGACAAATGACTGACGGCTTAGCGAGCGGCTGCAATGTATATGCCATTGAATCATGGGATTATTCCGAATTTATGAAAAAAGTTCGTGACGCCCCGTGGGTAGCAAAGGGCATCGTTTCTATATCGGCATTCCCAAAAACAGTTCTGACTGATGGCCCAAGCGTAACACTAAATGGAGTTAACGCGCACTTTTTAGGCGAGACACCAGATGAAGGCGTGTATTTTACTTCTGACGAGCCAATTCTAGAGCAGCTAGGCTGCCTTACGAACGCTGATTTTAAATACGTGGATAAGTTAAAATGCTTCCCTTACGCTGTTATTGAAATTGTTAATTACCAAGGTAATTCATTATTGTTAAAGCCTGAAATGGTCAATGATAAAAAATTGACGTTAAAGCAAATGGCTTGTGCCGCCCCGCCATACCAGAAAATTGCTTTTTTCCCTGCGCATTACGGCGAAGTGGTTGGAGATTCTGGCTACGGAAAAGCTGGCTATTTCACGATGGACTACACCGAGGGGAATTATGCAGAAAAAACGCATGAAGTTAACTATGGCTATTGGCTCGATACGGCGATTTGGTTTCAGAACTTCCCCCAAATGTCAATCGTTAATGACGAGTATATTAATTATTTAGCAACCACCACCAACCGCCGCCAATTCACCTACAATGCTGCTGGTTGGTCGCAGCAAAAAAGCTTAGCGGGCAATCAATTGACGTATGACCAGGCACAACAGCAGTTAGGCACTAACCAGACAAACAAGGATATTGAAAATCGCGCCGCGATCACTGCCGCCGGATTGGGCGCGATTGGTAAATTTCCTGTTTTACCAAGTATGGCTTTGGGAATTGCTGGCGCTTACAACCAGTACCAGGCTTCTAACGAGCAATTCAACGTAAATCAGGCGCAGGCAAATCAATTTGCAACGCAAAATAAGACGCTTGCAGACTGGGCAGCTAGAGGGGATTATCAGAACGCCGTTGCTGGTATTGATGCTACGGTTCAGGATGCCGCGCTGTCGCAGCCGAGCCAGTCGGGGCAGATGGCTGGCGATGGTTTTAACCTGTCAAATGGTATGATGATAGTGCAAATTCGCTATAAGACAATTACTACTCAAATGCAGGAAATTGTGGGTAATTACTTTTTGAAATATGGCTATGCGATTCGACAATATTTAGTGCCGCAAAAAGACTTTATGTGCATGGAAAAATACACATATTGGAAGATGCTTGATACGTCTATTATCTGCTCCACTGCTGATGAAGGCGTTAAAAACGCTATTCGCGGCATTTTTGAAAAAGGCGTTACCGTGTGGCGAAACCCTGGCGATATAGGCCGTACATACGGAGCGGATAACGCACCTATAAATGATATTTATGGTTACGATAGAGAGGTGAAATAATGAGCACGAGCTTACCAGATTACGCGCAATCAGTTTGGATTGACGAATCGGAATTGGCGTTAGGCAAAAAGCACGTTCGCGAGCTGCTGGACAGCGCTCAAGCCTATGATCAATTGCAGTATCGCTTCTGGCGCACCTACCTAGAGAACATTGCCATTGCTGGTTTTACCTGGGTGAACGTCCCCGCTGGAATTGATCCCCGAGCAATTGAGTATATCCTGCTTTACTATGGGATGGGCGCTTTATTTACGGAAAGCGGCGGCGTACTTTTTGCGCAGGCTGCACCAGCTGAAAACATCAACATGTTTTACAACCCAAATAAAATCAACCTGTTTTCACCTGCCGGGCAATATTGGCAACGGCATTGTAATTTTTGGGTCAACGCAGAAAATGAAGTTATGCCACGCGATGCCGTTATGCTTTTCGATAACATGATGCGCACCCCATTATGCGGCTTCATTAATAATTACGCAAAGCGCCTTGCTGCTATTGATCGCACTATTGATATTAACGTCGGGGCGCAGAAAACGCCCTGGATCATCACCGGGCCAGAAGAAGCGAAGGCAACAAAAAAGGGGATTATAAAAGACCTTAAAAACAATAAGCAGTTCATCAGCCAGAACACTGGAATGACTGATATTGTTAATTACGAGGTACTAAACACTAACGCGCCTTTTGTTGCCGATAAATTGCTAGATGCAAAAAAGCGCATACTAGATGAAGCCATTACCTTTTTAGGCGCTGACAATGCCAATACCGATAAGCGCGAGCGCGTAAACACTCAGGAGGTTCTATCTAATAACGAACAGGTTATGTTGATGCGCAATTCGCGCCTAAAATGCCGAAAGGAATTTTGCAAGGTGGCTAACGTTGTTTTTGCTGAATATCTTGCTGCGCCTATTGATGTAGCGTGGTCAGTGCCGCATTTGCGCGAAGCCGAAGCGCCCGAAGTATTGCCTAATAAAAATATTGATGGAGAATAAGCAATGTTAATAACAGACGATACCCCCACGTTGCGCGATGTCGTACATTTGTACGGCAACGACCTATGGGACGCAGAGCGGCCTTACCCGATTTGGGATGAATCAGAGCGCGAGGAACTGCAAAACAAAATCTATGATCATTTCGAATTTCGCAAAATTGCGCAAGACACCCCCGCACTATTTGTTGCATATCTAAATAGGCGGATGCGTGAGATGATGCCCGTAATTAATCCGATTTTTGCCGCGCTTGCAAATGAGAAGCTAGACATTATGGCAACATACAGCACAGAGGATACGAACATTAGTTCGTCTGAATCGAACAGTAGTGCGCGGCAGCTTTTCAGCGCAACGCCGCAAGCGCAATTATCAGGCGCTAAGGATTACGCTACCAACCTGACCGATAACACGGGGCAGGGAACCGATACGGGAAAAAGCACTAGCACGCATAAAGGAACGCAGGGACAAGCCGCCGAAGTGTTGACAAAGTGGCTAACTGGTGTTAACAATGCACTATACCTAGTTTTTAATGGCTTAGAGCCATTGTTTAATCAACTCTATGATGATGAGGGTTTTTAATATGGCTGTTTTTGATGGTCTAACAGGCTTAGACTTTGCATATCAAGGATTTCAGTATCCTTTGCCCCCGGCCTGGAAAAGGGCTATCCGCTTAGAGGATCAAATTAATTGGCTGCTCCAGGCGCTAATGGCTGTAAATGATTCAGGCATTAATGATGAAGAATTGAAAAAAGCTATTAACGAGCTTGATAATGATTTGCAAGGTCAGATTAACGACTTGCAAAGCGGTTGGGAGTCTGGTGATTCGCGGCTGCAAGAGCAGATAAAGAATATTACCGCTGGTCTTTTCCTGGTACATAATCCCATCACTGGCAGTTATGATTATCACCAGGTCGCATTTCGCCAGCTTTTTGACGCGTGCCGCCCGTATGCTGCTACCTATGCTGACCTTGACTATTTAGGCATCGGCGAAGCTACCGCGCATGGCACGGCGCAGACTGCGCAATATCTAACGTATGATGATCTGGACGCGCTTACGTATGGATCATTTGCAAACCGTGATGGAGCAATGACCGAGGGTGCAACTCTTTACCCGGCCCCCGCACCTGATGCTACGGGGCGAATGGTTACCGCTGAATTTGCAACCACTGATGCAGTTTGCTATTTCTCGCTTGACTTTTATGGTCGATTTGTTCTTAAAAACGCGTGCGAAAAGGCTAAGAAAGACCAGACTCTTATTGCGATGTTCAATGATGCTTTGAACTGCGCTATCACCCCGGCGGCAGCAATTCAGGATAAAGAACCTGGATATGATTATTCGCCTATGATTTTTAGCACTTACGGCGAAATGGACGCTAACGGCGTTCTCGGTTATAAGGAGAATTTATAATGCCAACACCCAATTTTAATTTGCCATTGATTAACGGCGCTTCACCCATTTCTATTGTAAATGATATGAACGCCCTTGCAACCGCTGTTGATTCGGCCATGGGAAGGCTAGCGACGCAAGGCGACATTTCTGTCGCAAACACTAAGGCGCAGACTGCCCTAGACACTGCTACAAAGGCTCAGACAGGTGCAGACAAGGCAAGCGCCGCAGCTAAAACAGCAAACGACGCGGCAGCAACAGCTAACAGTACCGCGCTTGCAGCGCAATCGTCAGCTAATGACGCACAGCAAAGCGCAAATAGTGCTTATACTCTTGCCAACTCAATTCAAAACCACATTTCAGCTGCCGAAACCTACACAAAGGCTGGGTCATACCATCTTAGCGACGCCAACTATACCGTAGCGCTTTACGTAGCAGATGATAATAAGCATTTCAAATTGATTGGTGACGCTGTAGGCACAAAATCTAAAACCGCAATTCCTGGATTAGCTGGACTTTACGGCGCAAAGCTTACAACCGATTCACCGTTAGGTCCCGTACGCGATGCGCTAGAAATCCCTGGCGTTGGTTTTTTGCGGCTATCAGATGGCGGGTCATACACCGCTAGAATTGCCGTAGGAACTGATGGCAATATATATCTTGACCCAACGAAGTCAAACTCCACGCTTACCACGCCTCATTTTGGTTTCCTTAATATCGCGTGCAATTATAAGACACCCCTTCCTAACTAATGCCAACGCTTGCTAACACATCACTATATGCAATGTACGTTATAGGTGCGGTAGAAAGTGAACACAATTGGGGAGCAGTCTACCGCGTCGATCCTATTACTATAGGCATGATGCAGGAGTACGGGCAAAACGCGTCAAACCTGCTAAAAATGCTGCGCACTGGTGACCCCGAGGGGTACGCTGCTTTTAAAGCGGCGGCCCCTCAATTAGACGCAGACGTGGACGCTCACGGGGATAGTTGGAATTGGTGGACTTCGCGATATTTGACTGATTCAGAAGCAAACGCCTGGGTTGAGTTCGCCAAGCGTGACGCAAACCACAAAACACAGCAACAAAAATGGTTTGATCAATTTCAAAATGAGTATGTCCCTGCTTTGGAAAAGTTCGGCCTATCGCAGGATAGGCCGCAAACGCTTGTTTTTGCGGCTTGCATGTATCACCAAAGCCCCCGCAGTGCGGGGCAGGTGCTTAGAGCGTGCGGCGGTAATGCTACGCTTGAAACAATGCGTAACACGGTATTGAATAATGGTGTACTTGGCAAATATAAAAACCGCTATAACCGCACTTATGACATGCTAAAGGATTGGGACGGCAACAGCGCGCCGCCTGACTTCGGGCAAGTCGGTGACGTTGAATCGGGCGGGGATTCGCCTACACAATCGGAGCAGCAAGCGAGCCAGGTTAGCTATTGCCAACTTGTTAATAATGAACTGGTTATTTTTGGCCTTTCTGGCTTCGCTAATGGTCTGGTTTGCCACAAAATGGGGCCTAATATTTGGGCGCCTTCTGCCAATGTTGCGGGGCACGGCAATACTACCGACAACGCCACCACTAACCAGGGCAACGACACAGGCAGCGATGCGGCACGCAAGGTTGTTGAGCTTTATAAGTCGTGGGAGGGTAAATTTCAGTACAGCCAGGGGGCGGGGCGGCTTGATCCCGTACATAGCGGGGTAGGAGATTGCAGCTCTACAATCTATGCCGCTTACAAGCAAATTACTGGCATTAATGTCGGCACCTGGACGGGCGACATGAGCAGCAAAGGAACGTTAATTACACGCGGTAAGGGTAAAAACCTACCGTTTGACCAAATGCAATTAGCCGATCTGGTGCTGATATCGTGGGGCGGTTCATCGGATGAATCGGGCGTGGGCCATGTTGAATTATACGTGGGAAATGGCCAGATCATGGGCCACGGCGGAGGAAGTCACCCTAAAGGGCCTTGGCTGAAAACTGACCCAGCTAATTATTTATCGAACAAATGTACGTGGTGGATTAGGCGCTATCTATAATGACTGAATTTTACTTGCAGAAATATATGGAGAAAACTCTATCATACAATGCGGCTATGACCATTGCCGTCGGTGGTAATTCTATTGGTAAAACCTATAGTTTTACGTATCAGGGAGTAAAGGAATTTATCAAAAGTGGTAAAGAATTCGGGTGGATTCGCCGATACGAAACTGAGCTTAAAAAAGCAGCTGCAAACTTCTTTGACGATGTCGCCGAACATGATGAATTCCCTGGGTACATTTTTAAGACTGACAAAGAACGCGGCTACATTGCTAAAAAACCGTCTGGCAAGGCTAAACCAGATTGGCAAGTGTGTTGCCACTTCTTCGCCTTGAGCAAGCAAGGCACTTACAAGGGCACGGCGTACCCTCGCGTTAAGCGTCTTATTTTTGATGAATATATTCGAGAGGTAAAAACACCACCGGGTTACCTATACGATGATATGGGCAAGCTTTTTAAATTGTGGAAAACTATCGGGCGTAAACGCGACGATTGCCAGCTATATTTACTCTCTAACGCCGTTGATCTGGTCAATCCTGCGTTTTTGTGGCTTGGTATTACTGACGAGCCTAAGCCTGGCTATTCCTGGCACAACAATAAAACGGTTCTTTTGCATCACATTAAAGATGCTGCATTCGCACAAAGCGAACGCGATACACTGGTAGGCAAGGTAATTGCTGGTACGGCACTGGAAAAAGTGATGATTGATAATGCGTTTGCGGCTTCAAATGATTTGTTCATAGCAAAGAAAACTGCAAATGCAAAATATCGCTATGGCTTTAAATATTGCGGAAATGTATATGCGGTTTGGCTTGACAATTCAAACGGGCTGTTTTACGTAAACCGCAAGGCGCCTAAAGGTGGTTTAGTGTACTCACTAACGACTGAAGATCATAGGCCAAATATGTATTTGGTTGAATCGGCAGGGAAGTTTGCGCGGCAGATCGGGCGCTTATACGGCAACGGCGTTGTTCGTTTTGAGAACAACGCCGCTCGTGAGGGCTTTTTGAAGATGCTTAGAATGCTTGGGTTACGCTAATCGAAAATCCAGCATACCAATATTAATATAAGCATTATGGCGCCTAATGCTACCGTCACAATATCGCCCAATGTAAAAACAAACATTCTAATACCTCAATCTATCATCGCTCGACTGCCAAACCTTTTGGTTAGCTAAATGCCACCCTGGCGCTTCTGCTAGAATTTTTACCATTGCGCGGTAAATTCCTCGATCGGTAAGGCCAATAGTTCGTAAGTGCAAAGAAAGTTTCGTTAGAGCTTTAGCAGCTTCAGCACTGTCTAAGTCTGCTGGTTTAGCCGTGAATACATAATTGCCTTTATTCACATATTCGCAAATTAAATAAATCGTATGATCGTGGAACTTCCAAACTTCCTGCATCAAAACCACCCATCTGTATTAATTACCAGGCTTAGCAGCCAACCAATACCAATCATACCGCATGGTAGGGCAGCGCACCATATTAGGCCGCCTACAATACCGCCTACAGACCAGCCTAAGGCCATTAGCAGGCAGCAAAGGAGGGTAAAGGCTAACACCGCTATTAGTTGCTTGGTCATGGTTACCACCTACCTATACATACCACCAGCAACGTACACAGTTACGTCAAATGCAACGGTATTAATACCCTGGTTGTATTTGTCAGCGATGAAGTCAACGCCAGCACCGAACATATCTAGGTTTTCCTTACCAGGAACCATAAAACAAGCAAGCCACTCAATTGCCTTCTTGTACCCCTGCGCATCAAAACGGTTTTCGAAATTGCGCTTTACTTCTTCCGCGTAGTTTTTCATCTTCCTCAATCTCCTTAAATCTTTCGTTCCCTTTCGAACAATTACATTATGCCATGCATGCGCGTTTATGTCTAGTGCTTTGGTTTAATTTGTTTGGATTTTATTCATTGGCA
>ENA-ORTS01002789-ORTS01002789.1-human-gut-metagenome-genome-assembly--contig:-NODE-2789-length-9978-cov-7.220196_pt1 | contig 9978 bp, 8 predicted proteins | sample MGYA00241911_ERZ509186 | MGnify/ENA primary metagenome ERZ509186 (study PRJEB26280, sample SAMEA2338852) | human gut metagenome | biome: human gut; feature: human-associated habitat; material: faeces...
CAGCCCGCCCCACAGCGGGGCGCGCAGGGGTGCAGGCCGGGGCTGCTCAGACTGTACCGGCTGCTGTTGTTGTTCGCGGCGTTCCAGCACCCGCCGCAGCGGCACAAACAGGCTGCACAAAGCTGCCGTAAGGGCAAAGCCCAGCACCACCGCCGCTGCCAAGGCGAAACGCTCCATAGCTCAGACACTCCATTTCGCCAAATAGTTATACTTCCGCTTCTTTATGCTCTTCGTAGAAGATATCCAGCACTTTTTCCAGTGCCATGCCGTGGCTGGCCTTTACCAGAATGGCATCGCCGGGCTGCACCCGATCCAGCAGAGCATCGGCGGCCTCGCGGTAGCTGTCCGCGTGCAGGGTCTCTACCCCCTTGGCCGCAGCCACCACAGCGGTGCGCTTGGCTTGCTCGCCGTAGGTGATCAGGCAATACAGCCCGCTCTCGGCGGCAAGGCGTCCCAGCTCCTCGTGTGCTTCGCGGCTCAGATCGCCCAGCTCCAGCATATCGCCCAGCAGGGCAAAGCGGCGCTTGCAGGGGAAATCTTTAAACATCGCCAGCGCAGCCTTCATGCTGTCCGGGTTTGCGTTGTAGCAGTCCTCAATGACGGTCACGCCCTCGCTGTCCACCACCTTCTGGCGGCGTCCGGTCTGCTCAAAGTTGGAAAGACCCCGGATGACCCTCTTGGCGTCGCATCCCAGACGGGTGGCGGCGCAGTAGGCAGCCAGAGCGTTTGCCACATTATGGCGTCCCATGGCGGGGATGTTCACCACAAAGGTACCGTGCTCCTGATCTTCCAGCACAAAACTCATGCCGTCGGTCTCCTGCCGGATGGACAGGGCGCAGACGTCTGCGTTTTCATCGCTCAGACTGAACCACACCGGGCGCACATGAGCGGGCAGCGCTGCCTTGCGCAGGAAGGGGTCATCGTAGTTCAGCACCAGCGGCGCACCCTCCGGCAGACCGTTGCAGATCTCCAGCTTTGCCTTGCAGATGTTCTCCTGACTGCCCAGATTGCCGATGTGAGACACGCCGATGCAGGTAATGATGCCCACATCCGGCCGTGCTGCCCGCGCCAGACGGTCAATTTCACCGGCGTGGCTCATGCCCATCTCGATGACCGCGTACTCGGTGCTGCTTTCCAGCCGCATCAAGGTGCGGGGCATGCCCAGTTCATTGTTCTGGTTGCCCTCGGTCTTGATGGTCTCGCCAAAGCCGCTCAGGGCGGCGTAGGTCATCTGCTTGGTGGTGGTCTTGCCCACACTGCCGGTCACGCCCACCATCTTGGGGTGGTACTGGCTGCGGTAGTTTGCGCCCATCACCATCATAGCGTGGTAGCTGTCCGGGCAAAGGATGGCCTTTTCCTCCGGCACACCGGGCACGGGGTGGTTGACCACCACATACGCCGCGCCCTGCTCCAGCGCACGGGCGGCGAAATCATGGCCGTCGAACCGCTCGCCGGGGAAGGCCACAAAAATGCAGCCGGGCTTTACCTCGCGGCTGTCGGTGGTGACCAGTGCCACCTCCGGGTCACTGGTCAGTTTTCCGGCAGGCACCAGCCCTGCCAGAAGCTTGCTTGCATGGATCTTTTCCATTGTTCTATCCCCTCTCGTTCTATTGAATGCTGCACCCTCATCCGTCACTACCTTGCGGCAGTGCTTTATGCTGAAAGCTCTGGTCAAGGATGCCGAAAAAGCTGTTTTACCCGCAGGTCAGGGTGATGATGGTGCCGCGCTGCACGCTGGAGCCGGGCTCGGCGCTTTGCGCCTGCACCGTGCCGCTGCCCTCCACCACGCAGTTCAGCCCGGCGGCGCTCAGCATCTGGCGGGCAAAGTCCGGGCTCTTGCCGGTCACATCCGGCACCTCGGTGCGGCTGCCCTCGTAGGTATCGGTATACAGGTAGATGGTGGTGCCGTAGGGCACCTTGCTCCCCGCGTGGGGGTACTGGTAGGTGACCGGGGCAGCGGACTGGCTGCTCTGGCTCTCCTGCAGCTGATGCTTCAGGCCCTGAATGTTCAGCTGCACCTGCGCGTTGCTCCACTCGGTGCCCACAAGGTTCGGCACGGTAACGATGGTGCCGCTGCGGTCCTCGCCATCGGTGGCGATGCCCAGATAAGGGGCTACCTCGCTGATGATATTGCCCGCCACAGGGGCTGCAAGGATGGAGGAATAGTCCGTCCGGGCGTTGTTGGGATCGTCCAGCATGACGTAGACCAGAATTTCCGGGTCGTTGGCGGGCAGCACCGCCACGAAGGAGGCCACCTTTTTATAGTCGCCGTCGGCGCGGCGGTGCATATTCAGCTGCTCGGAAGTGCCGGACTTGCCGCCGATGCGGTAGCCGGACACATAGGCGTTTTTGCCGCCGCCGGTGCCGTTGCCTACCTCGTACTCCATCATCTGCCGGATGACCTCGCTGGCACTCTGGCTGATGACCTGACGGCGCACATTTGCGCCGATCTCCTGAATGACATTGCCGTTGGCATCGGTGATCTTATCCACCACATGGGGGGTGACCAGATACCCGCCGTTGACGGTGGCCGCAATGGCGGTGCACATCTGCAGCGGGGTGATGGCCATGGCCTGACCGAAGGAGGAGGAGGCCAGCTGCACCTCGCCCAGCTGGTCGGCGCGGTAGTACTGCATAAAGTTGGTCTCGCTGGGCAGGTCCACCCCGGTGCGGGCGGTAAAGCCGAAGGCATCGAAGTAGTTATAGAACTGCTGCGAGCCAACGCGCTGCCCCAGCTGGATGTAGTAGATGTTGCAGCTCTTGCGCAGTGCCTCGGCCATATTGAGCAGGCCGTGCGCCTTGCGCCCTGCGCAGTGGTAAGTCTCCTTGGCTACGCCGTAAGCGCCAGAGCAGGTAAAGGTGGTGTTCATGGTGGCCACACCGGAGTCGATGCCCATGGCGGAGGTAATGACCTTGAACACAGAGCCGGGGTAGTACAGCTCGGTGATGGTCTTGTTTTTCCACAGGATATCCCGGTAGTAGCCGGAATAGTCTGCTTCCTCGTCCAGAATTTTGTTGCCCTGTTCATCGGTGATGTAGTTGCCGTCGGCGTCCTTTTTATAGACGCCGTAAAGCTCCGGCTCTGCGTGCACCAGCTCGTTGAGATAAGCCTCGTTGGCGGTGTAGTTCAGCGGGTCGTTGGGGTCAAAGTCCGGCTTGGAGGCCATGGCAAGGATGGCACCGGTCTTGACGTTCATTACAATGGCGCAGCCGCGGTTTTCCACCGTATTGGCTGCAATGGCTTCGTTCAGGTACCGCTCCGCGATCTCCTGCACGTTCACGTCCAGCGACAGCACCAGATTGGAGCCGTCCTTGGCGGCAAAGGTGGTGGCGTTGGCGTCTGCAATGGCGTTGCCCACCGCGTTGCGCTGGGTGATGGTGCGGCCATCCACACCGGCCAAGGTGGACTGGTAGGATTTTTCCAGTCCGTAGGTGCCGACGCCGTCCGCATCCGTAAAGCCCAGCACCGCTGCGGCAAAGGCACCGTAGGGGTAGTTGCGCTGGAAGCTTTTTTCCGAGGACACCGAGATGCGCCCCTTGCGGGAGGTATCGGTGGCCTTTTTGTGCGCCTTGTTGAAGCTGGTGACGTATTTTTCAATGGAAAGCTTCACCGCGTTGTTCACCTTGGTGGCAAGGGTGACGTAGGCAGAATCCAGCCGGGATAGTGCATCGTAAACGGTCTGGTACTGCTGCTGATACTCTGCCGAGGAGGTGTCCACGCTGTCCAAGCTCTCGCCGTCCCCGGAGAGCAGACGCAACGTCAGCTCCCGGCTCACCTCGGCGCACATGGCGGGGTCCAGCGTTTTGGTCACGGTGTCGTCATCGTTGGTCTTGCTGGTATAAAGGATGCTGCTGTAACTGGGGTCTGCCCAGATAGTCCACACCACGCTGGTGGAGGCAAGGGTGATGCCGGAGGCATCGTAGATCTCGCCGCGGGTGGCCTTGATGGTGGTATCCAGCAGCTGCTGCTGGGCGGCGTACTGGCGGTACTCTGCCCCGTGGATGATCTGGATATTATACAGGCTGCGGATGACGATGGCGGCTGCCACCACCACCGCAAGGATGCCCAGACGGCTGCAAAGCCGCCGCACCCGGCTGTCCAGCCGATCCCGGCCGGAGGCCGGACGCAGGCGGTAGCCCCTGTTTTTTTTGTTACGGAAAGGTTCTTGCATTGGTTCTCTCCTGCGGGGCGTGCACTGCATTCCGCGCGCCCTGCGCTGTTATTTATTCAGACTGCGGTGTCCATAAACCGAAAAAAGCGTGCGCTACCGCACGCTTTCTTCGGTTATCTCACGGTGCCCAGAATGTTCACCGCACCGGTGTACAAAAAGTCGGTCCATTGCCGCACGGTGGACTCCCGGCGCACCAGTGCGCCGCTTTCGCCCAGGCGGATGTAGGTGATCTGGCTGGGGTCTACTTTCATCAGACCCAGCCGCCCTGCGGTCTCCTCCACGCTGGCAATGTTGGTCTTGCTGTTCAGGGTGCTGTTGTAGTAGGTATACTGGCTCTGCTCGCTGACCAGCTGCGCCTTAGTGGCTTGGATCTGGTCGTTCAGCTCCACCAGCTGTGCCTCGCTCCACAGCAGACTGATGGCAAAGCCCACCAGCAGTGCTGCCGCCACCAGATTCATGGCGTTATGTACGGCGGCCTGCAGCGGGTTCAACCGCCGCTTGCCGCCCTTTGCTACCCGCAGGTTTGCTTTGCGCTGCGGCTGCGGTGCCCTGCGGCGGCGCACCGCGTTACGATCATATGCTGGCTGACCCATGGTTTCTCTCCTCCTCACAATGCCGGTGCTTCCGGCATCTCAGCATTTTTCCAGCACACGCAGGTGGGCGGAACGGCTGCGCCGGTTCTCCTCCAGCTCCTGCGTATCAGCTTCAATGGGTTTGCGGGTGATAAGCTTTGCCTTTGCCTTGCCGCCGCATACACACACCGGAAACTCCGGCGGGCAGGTACAGGCTGTGGACCAGCGGCGGAACTTGTTCTTGACCAGCCGGTCCTCCAGAGAGTGGAAGGTGATCACGCACAACCGGCCGCCCGGTGCAAGGTGATCGAAAATGGTATCCAAGCCCTCCTCCAGCGCATCCAACTCGTGGTTCACTGCAATGCGCAGTGCCTGAAAGGTGCGGCGGGAGGGGTTCTTGTTCTTGCGGCGCTCTGCCGGGGGCATGGCGCTTGCTACGATATCTGCCAGCTGCAGGGTGGTCAGGATGGGAGCGGTTTCCCGCGTCTCCACGATCTTTCCTGCGATCTGCCACGCATAGGGCTCCTCGCCGTAATCCCGCAGGATGCGGGCCAGTTCCTCGCGGCTTTCGGTGTTCACAAGGTCTGCGGCGGTCTCGCCCTGCTGGCTCATGCGCATATCCAGCGGCGCGTCTGCCCGGTAGGAAAAGCCCCGGGCGGCATCGTCTAGCTGGTGGCTGGAAACGCCAAGATCCAGCAGTGCGCCGTTGATCTTTTCAATGCCCAGCTGCTCCAGCGCCTGTCCCGCATAGCGGAAATTGATCTGTACCACGGTGGCAGGCAGCCCGGCCAGACGGGAACGCGCGGTCTGCACCGCGTCCGGGTCCTGATCCAGCGAGATGAGCCTGCCGCCCTTGGCGGCGTCCAGCCGCAAGGCGATCTGGCGGGAATGTCCCGCGCCGCCGGCGGTGCCGTCCAGATAGGTGCCCGCCGGGTCGATGGCAAGCCCCGTCAGGCACTCGTTCAGCAAAACGGGGATATGCTCAAACGAGGCCGGGTCAAAGGGCTGCTGTTCTTCAAAGGCCATTGGCACGGCCTCCTTTCTCGGTTTAGTTTTTTTGCATCAGAGGTGCAGCTTGCGCAGCCGCTCGGCGCGCTGGTCGTTGGTCACGGCGGCGCGGCGGGCATTCCAGACCTCGGTGGCCCAGATCTCAGCATGGTTGCGGTTGCCGATGATGGTCACGTCCTTTTCCAGTCCGGCGTAGGCGCGCAGCTCTGCGGGCAGCAGGATGCGTCCCTGCTTGTCCGGCGCCACCTCGCAGGCGGTGCTGAACAGGTCGCCGGAGATAGCCCAGCTGTCCATCAGTTCATCGCTTTCCAGCTTGTCCGCCAGCCGCTCCACTTCTTCCATGGGCAGTGCGAACAGGCAGCTGTCCACCCATTCCAGCACCACGAAACTCTCGCCCATGGCATCGCGGAATTTTGCGGGGAAGTTCAGCCGCCCTTTGGTGTCGATGGTGTAATCATAACGGCCAAAAAACACGCGCTGCTCCCCCTTTCAGGGGCGTTTTCAGGGCGTGTGCCCTACTTTTACCCACTTTGCCCCACTGATACATCTTTATTGTAGCAAATCAAGTTCGTGAATGCAAGGGTTTTTGGGCGGCTTTTGGCCGCAAAAATCCACAAAAAAAGTCCCTGTGAGCCGTCATTTTTGCTCGCAGGGACTTCGTTTTCCGCAATCTGTGGAATTTGTGTGGAAAGTTGACCGTTATCAGCCGTTTTTCTTGGCGTTCTGGCGCAGGCTGGCACGGATGTTTTTGACCTGTGCGGCGTTTTCCACCATGGTGTCCTCGGTGGTGCGCAGCATGTTCTCGCAGTAGTCGGTCACGGTCTGGCGCAGGGTGCGCGCCTCGGCCTGGGCTGCGGAGGTGATCTCAGAAGCGCGCTGCTGGGCGGCCTTGACGATCTCGGCGTCGCTGACCAGAATGCGGGCGCGCTCCTCGGCCTTTTTCACAATGGCCTGTGCCTGTGCGTTGGCGCTGTCCACGATCTGTGCCCGGTCGTTCACGATCTGCTGCGCCTGCCGCAGCTCACCGGGCAAAGCCGCCCGCACCTCGTCCAGATAATCCCGGATCTGCTTCACATCCACGATGCGCTTGCCGCCGGAAAGGGGCACATTTGCGCTCTCTTCCAGTGCATCCTCAATGGTATCCAAAAGCTCGTTCACGTTCATAAGGCTTCTCCCTCCTGCCCAGCGGCGGACTGCATGGGCTTTGTGTACTTCCACAGCAGCACCTTGCCGTATTTATACTGTTTCTGCAGGGTCAGACTGCCCGCCTGCGCGGGCAGCACGATGCCTGTTTCACTCTCGCACAGCACGATGCCGCCGGGGGCAACGCACTTTTCCACGGCGGGCAGGATCTTTTCCAGCGTGCCGCCACGGAAGGGCGGGTCCAGCAGCACCAGATCGAACTGTTCCCGGCAGGCCGACAAAAACCGCGCAGCCTCGCCGATATTCACCCGGCTGCGGTCAAACACGCCGCAGGCCTTGCAGTTGCGCATCACGATGCTTACGGCCTCCCGGTTCTCGTCCAGAAAGACGCACCGGGCCGCACCCCGGCTGAGCGCCTCGATGCCCAGCTGGCCGCTGCCGGCATACAGATCCAGCACCCGGGCCCCGGGCAGGTCGAACTGTACGATGCTGAACATCGCCTCCTTCACCTGCGAGAGGGTGGGGCGGGTGACATCGGTGCCGGGCAGTGCTTCCAGCCTGCGGCCCCGGGCTTCTCCTGCGATCACGCGCATGATGTTACCTCCTTGCCGTAGCTGCCGCCCCCGCGGCAGCCGGTTTGAACTCTTTCGTATCCTTTATTATCTCCCAACTGCATAGCATTGTCAAGAGCCCGCATTGCGCTGCGGGCGGCTTTGTGCTACAATCATAGCAGCAATATTGCGCATTTTACGGCGCATTTCAGCAAAGGAGAGTATACAGCATGAAAGTTCTGCTCATCAACGGCAGCCCCCACGAGAAGGGCTGCACCTACACCGCCCTTTCCCTCATTGCCGGGGAACTGAAGACACAGGGCATCGAGACCGAGATTTTGCACGTCGGCGGTCAGCCCGTGGGCGGCTGCATCGGCTGCGGCGGCTGCCGCAGCGGCAATGGATGCGTGTTCGGCGGCGTGGTCAACGAGGCCATCGAGAAGGCAAAGACCGCCGACGCCTTCGTGTTCGGCAGCCCGGTGCACTACGCCTCCGCTGCGGGCAACATGGCCAGCTTTATGGACCGTCTGGCCTACGCGGGCGGCAAGTATCTGGCCTACAAGCCTGCCGCCATCTGCTGCTCTGCCCGCCGCGCCGGTACCACCTCCACCCTTGACCAGCTGGTCAAATACCCCCAGTTCTTCCACATGCCGCTGGTCAACGGCTCCTACTGGGCCATGGTGCACGGCTCCAATGCCGAGCAGGTGCTGCAGGACGCCGAGGGCTGCGCCGTGATGCAGGAGCTGGGCCGCAACATGGCCTGGCTGCTGCACTGCATCGAGGCCGGCAAGGCTGCCGGGTTCGACCACCCGCAGAACCCGCCCCGCCCCATGACGAACTTCATCCGCTGAGCAGTATGCTCCCCCATTCCGGGGGAGCATTTGTTGTTTTGGGCAGCGCTCTTCCCCTTCTGCTGCCCAAAAGGTGTGCAAAAAGGGCGGGAGGTGCTTTTTTCGTTCATAACTTTGTGCTACTATAAGAAGTAAAGTAACTTTGCTATGGACGGAGACCCGACTATGGAACACTACGACTGGAACGACGGCTGGCTGTTTTGCCCCACCTTCGACCCCGCGCTGGTGCGCCCGGAATGCACCGGACTGGAGCTGGAGCCGGTGCGCATCCCGCACACGGTCAAGGCCCTGCCCTACAACTATTGCAACGAGAACGACCACCAGCGCCTGTGCGGCTACCGCCGGGAGTTCTTTGCCCCTGCCGAGTGGGCAGGCCGCACCGTCCTGCTCACCTTCGGAGCCATCGCCCACGACGCCACCGTGTTCTGCAACGGGCGGCGGCTGTTCCATCACGGCTGCGGCTACACCGCCTTTACGGTGGACCTGACCAGCGCCCTGCATCTGGGCAAGAAGAATGTCGTGGCTGTGCGCTGCGACAGCCGCGAGGACCTGAACATCCCGCCTTTCGGCGGTTCCATCGACTACCTGACCTACGGCGGCATCTACCGTGCCGTAAGTCTGGACATCAAGGAGCCCGCTTACCTGCGGGATGTGTTCGTGGAGGCCCGGGCCGAAGGCGACTTTCGCATTTACACCGCCACGGTGGGCGAGACGGTGGGCTGCACCCTGCAGGCCGAGATCCGCAGCCCCGCCGGAAGCAGGGCTGTCTACCGTGGGGAACTTGCCCTGCCCATCACCGGCACCCTGAACGGGGTGCATCCGTGGAGCATTGAGCACCCCACCCTGTACACTCTTACCGTAAAGCTCATCCGTCCCGGCACCAGCGGTCTGCCCGACCGGGTGCTGGACGAAAAGACGGTCCGGTTCGGCTTCCGCACGGTCCAGTTCGTGGCCGGTGGCCTGTACCTGAACGGCCAGCGGGTGGTGCTGCGGGGCATCAACCGGCACCAGAGCTACGCCTATCAGGGCTACGCCATGCCGGACAGCCTGCAGCGGCTGGATGCCCAGTTCATCAAAAAGGACCTGGGCTGCAATGCCGTGCGCACCAGCCACTACCCCCAGAGCCCGGCCTTCCTGGATGCCTGCGACGAGCTGGGCCTGCTGGTGTTCACCGAAATGCCCGGCTGGCAGCACATCGGCGACGAAGCCTGGAAGGCGCAGGCCCTGCAGAACTGCCGGGAGATGGTGTGCCAGTGCCGCAACCATCCCAGTGTGTTTTTGTGGGGTGCACGGGTCAACGGCAGCCCCGATGATGAAGCCTTTTACAAGCGCACCAACGAGGCCATCCATCGGCTGGACCCCACCCGCCCCACGGCGGGTGCCCATATCCGCCGCCGCGAGCAGCTGCTGGAGGATGTGTACGCCTACAACGATTATTCCTACCGGGGCCGAGGCCCCGCCTGTGAGGCCCGCGCCTCCGTCACCCCGGACACCCGCAAGGGCTACCTCATCAGCGAGTTCGGCGGGCAGAACTTCCCGGCCAAGCCCTTTGACGATGAGGCCCACCGGCTGGTGCAGGCCCTGCATTTTGCCGCCGTGCTCAACGATTCCATTGCCCAGCAGGGCGTGGCCGGCAGCTTTGGCTGGTGCCTGGCCGACTACAACACCCACCGGGAATTCG
>ENA-ORTS01002794-ORTS01002794.1-human-gut-metagenome-genome-assembly--contig:-NODE-2794-length-9962-cov-2.341375_pt1 | contig 9962 bp, 6 predicted proteins | sample MGYA00241911_ERZ509186 | MGnify/ENA primary metagenome ERZ509186 (study PRJEB26280, sample SAMEA2338852) | human gut metagenome | biome: human gut; feature: human-associated habitat; material: faeces...
CGGCTTACATCGTCGTCATCGCATCCCTCGTAACCATCCTGGAAATGCTGATGAACGCCTTTGTTCCGGCCCTGTATGAATCTCTGGGTGTCTTCGTTCCCCTGATTGTAGTTAACTGCATCGTTTTGGGCCGTGCAGAAGCTTTTGCCTGCAAACACGGCGTTGTTTCCTCCGCCCTTGATGCCATTGGTATGGGCATTGGCTTTACTTTCGCCCTGAGCCTCATTGCCCTCTTCCGTGAACTCATCGGTTCCGGCAAACTCTTTGGTCATGTCGTGCTTGGCAGTGCCTACACCCCGGTCCTCATCTTCATCCTGCCGGCAGGTGCCTTCCTGACCATGGGCTTCGTCTTTGCTATGGTTAACTACTTCCGTCAGAAAGGAGATGCTCGTTAATGGGAGACAGTATCTTTGGAATCTTATTCAGTTCCATCTTCGTCAGCAACATCATCTTATCCCGGTTCCTGGGCATGTGCTCCTTCTTGGGCGTTTCCAAGAACTTCAATAACTCCCTTGGCATGGGGGCAGCCGTAACCTTTGTTATGCTTCTTGCTACCATGCTTTCCTATGCCCTGTACCACCTCATCCTGGTCCCCTTCGATCTGACCTACTTGAAGACCCTTGTCTTCATCCTGTCCATCGCGACCTTGGTCCAGCTCGTTGAAATGTTCATGAAAAAGACGATGCCCGCCCTTCATAAGGCCATGGGGATCTACCTGCCCCTGATCACCACGAACTGTGCCATCCTGGGTATCGCCCTTATCAACGTTGAATCCAACTATAACTTCCTGCAGTCTGTTGCCAACTCCATCGGCACGTCCCTGGGTTACACCATGGCCATCCTGCTCTTCTCCTGCATCCGCGAAAAGCTCAATGAGGATATGATCCCCAGCTGCTTGAGAAACCTGCCGATTGCCTTGATTACGGCCGCCTGCATGTCCATCGCCATGATGGGAATGAGCGGTATTCATTGAGTTAGGAGCTGAAAGATATGGAAACTGCTGTTATTATCATTGCCATCCTAGGCGGCGTCTTCGGTGCCATCCTTGCCATCGCCGGCAAGAAACTGGCCGTTGAAGAAGATCCCCGCAAGGATGAAATCCTGGCCCTCCTGCCGGGCGCCAACTGCGGCGGCTGCGGCTATGCTGGCTGTGCTGCCATGGCAGATGCCATTGTCGCCGGCCAAGAAGAAGGCGCCATGAAATGTGCAGCCTGTGCTGCCGAAAACAAAAAGGCCATCAAAGCGGTGATGGGCCTTGCAGCTGACGACGACGAAAATGCCGTCCGCATGATTCCCCGTCTCCACTGCAATGGGTGCAAAGAAAACCGCCCGGCCAAATACAAACGGGAAGGCGTCAAGAACTGCTTCCTCGCCGCGGCTACCGCTGGCGGCCCTGGCCAGTGCAACTTTGGCTGCTTTGGCTGTGGCGCCTGCGTTGATGCCTGCAGCTTCGGCGCCCTGGCCATGGGAGAAAATGGCCTGCCCCAGTTCGACTATGATAAATGCGTTGGTTGCGGTGCCTGTGCCTCCACGTGCCCGCAGTTCCTCATTGAAATGATGAAGGCTTCGAACAAGGTTCTGGTCCAGTGCAACAACCGTGAAAAAGGCAAAGCCGCTATGACTGACTGCGGCGTTTCCTGCATCAGCTGCGGACTGTGCGCAAAGAACTGCCCGAAACAAGCCATCACCATGGAAGACGGTGTCAATGGCAGCATCCCTGTCATCGATTACGATAAATGCGTTAGCTGCGGAATGTGTCTAGTTAACTGTCCATTTGGAGCTATTGTAGATAAAGGACAAATTTTCCAAACAATCTATGCCATGAAAGAAGGCTATGACGTCATTGCGGCTGTTGCCCCTGCTTTCGTTGGTCAATTTGGTCCAGCTGTAACGCCAGACAAAGTAAAAGCTGCATTAAAAGCGGTAGGTTTTGCGGATGTTGTGGAAGTTGCGATTGGTGCTGACTTATGTACAATTGAAGAAGCTGAAGACTTCTTAGATAAAGTGCCTGAAAAACAACCGTTTATGGCTACAAGTTGCTGTCCTGCATGGTCCGTTATGGCGAAGAAAAACTTCCCTGACTTTGCACCATACATTTCAATGGCATTAACTCCAATGGTATTAACGGGTCGTTTGATCAAAAAAGAAAAACCAAACGCTAAGGTTGTATTCATCGGTCCTTGTGCTGCTAAGAAATTGGAAGCAAGCCGTAAATCAATCCGTAGTGATATTGACTTCGTATTAACTTTTGAAGAAGTTATGGGTATGTTCAATGCGAAAGGTATTGCATTAGACCAAATCACTACTTCTGATCCATTAACAGAAGGAACAAATGCTGGTCGTGGATTTGCTGTCAGTGGTGGTGTTGCCAAAGCCGTTAAAGACTTGATTCAAAAAGAACATCCTGGAACAGAAGTAAAAGTTCAGGCTGCAGAAGGATTAAAGAACTGTAAGACAATGTTGATGATGGCTAAAGCTGGAAGACTAAACGGATACCTACTTGAAGGTATGGCTTGTCCTGGTGGATGTGTTGCCGGTGCTGGTACTTTACAACCAATCAACAAATCAAGTGCATTAGTTAAAAAATACGCTACTGAAAGCGATAAGAAAGATGCAGATGAATCTGCATATGGAGATCGTCTTCACGAACTAAGTGAACATTAATCAAAGACGTCCTTAAAATGGACGTCTTTTTTTGATATAATCATGTTTGGAAATGAGGTATGAACATGCATCGTTATTCATATTATAAAACGGCTGCCTGTACTTTAAATGTTTCAATTGGAGATCCACAGGCAAATAAAGAAGAAATTTTAAAATGTATCCAAGAATTGGATTCAGATACACAACTTGTAGTATTTCCAGAACTATGTATTACAGGATATACATGTCAGGATTTATTCTATGAACATACATTATTAAATAGCGCAAAACAAGTTCTATTTGAAATTGTAGAAGAACTACCCGAAAACCTAGTTACAGTTTTAGGCTTACCTTTAGAAATCGAAAACAGGCTTTATAACTGTGCCGCCATTTGTTTCAACCATGATATTCTAGGTATTCAAGTAAAAACATATATTCCTAGCTATAATGAATTCTATGAAACAAGGTGGTTCTCGAGTGCTAGTGAATTAAAAGAAAACACAACTTTTACATACAAAAATAAAAAGGTTCCCGTTTCAAATCATATCGTATTTAAAGATACAACAACATCGGCTTGTTTAGGTATTGAAATCTGTGAAGATCTATGGGTGACAATTCCAGTAAGTTCAACACATGCATTAGCTGGAGCGAATGTATTATGTAATCTAAGTGCTTCCAATGAAATCATCTCAAAAGCAAATTACAGAAGAAATCTAGTCAAAGATCAAAGTGCTAAATGTTATGCGGGATACGTATATGCCAGTGCAGGACCTACAGAAAGTTCGAGTGACTTGGTTTTCTCTGGACACAATTTAATTTGTGAAAACGGGGCTATATTAAGTGAAACTAAAACAGACAAAATCATTTATGGACAAATCGATTTAGACCATTTAAATCATGATCGCTTACACTATAAAACTAGTATGCAGGATTTATTCCATGTAAACTATACAACCGTGGAATTCACATCAAAACCCATCGAAGAAATTGAATTTGATCGCTATATCGATGCTTATCCTTTTGTTCCAAATAATCAAGATGAAAGAATTGTTCGTTGCTTAGAAATATTACATATTCAAGCACAAGGCTTGGCAACACGTCTTTCAAAAATTCATTGTAAAGATGTTGTGATTGGAATTAGTGGAGGACTCGATTCTACTTTAGCTTTGCTTGTATGTCATGAAGCCTTTAAAATCAACAATTATGATTCAAAAGGAATTCATGCGATCACAATGCCTGGTTTTGGAACGACAAAACGTACTAAATCTAATGCGCAAATCTTAATGGACCTACTTCATGTATCTAGTGAAGAAATTTCTATTGTGGATGGTGTAAACCAGCACTTTAAAGATATTCACCATAATCCAGAAGTTCATAATATTACGTATGAAAACTCTCAAGCTCGTGAACGAACACAAATTTTGATGGATTTAAGCAATGCCTATAATGCGATTGTTGTTGGTACTGGAGACTTAAGTGAACTTGCCTTAGGATGGTGTACATACAATGGAGATCACATGAGTATGTATGCGGTAAATGCTAGTGTTCCTAAGACACTTGTTCGTTATATTGTTGAAAGTGTTGCTTTAAAAGATGAAATATTACATGATGTATTGATGGATATTTGTGATACACCTGTATCCCCAGAGCTTTTACCACCAGATAAAAATGGTAAGATTGCTCAGAAGACAGAAGAAGTATTAGGTTCTTATGATCTTCATGATTTCTTCCTATATCAAATGTTAAGACATCACGATGAGCCTAAGAAAATCTATGATTTAGCTTGTGTTGCATTTAAAGATGTAGAAAAGGAAACAATTAAAAAGGCCATCACAACATTCTATAATCGTTTCTTTACCCAACAATTTAAAAGAAACTGTATGCCAGATGGTGTTAAGGTTGGATCTATTTGTTTCTCACCTAGAGGTGATTGGAGAATGCCAAGCGACGCATCAAGAAATCTATGGACAAAACAAGTGGAGGAAATTTAGTTCCCCCACTTTTCTTATACTTTATCCATATTATTTGAAAAGATATCTGCAACTTCACTCATGATAATATAAGCACCCGAATCGATTTCATGAACTTTTTCTTTCATTCGATTAACTTGATATCGATTGATCACAAAATAAACTATGGATTTAGACCTTTTTGAATAACCACTCGTGGCATCCACACGAGTAACACCACTTCCAAATATATCACTTAATGCTTCACATATTTCTTATTGTAAGCATTAATAAATTCATAATACGAGGTGTTGGTTTTTTTTCATAAGCTCAGCACTCCTTTTTAGGGCTTCATTTTAACATACTCATACACCAAAATCATTTCATTCTCAAATCTTTTAGACAATTTAAAAGAACAGACTATTTTTTAGCCTGTTCTACAATTTCATTGATTCTTTCTAAGACAGGTTCAAAACCTGTTTTTTCTGTACTACTGATACCGAAAATATTCTTCATTGGCAAATGTAGCTGTTGAGAAATATCTTTCAACGCACGAACACGTTTTGTCTTAGGAATCTTGTCAACTTTTGTAGCTACAATAACGATTTGAATTCCAAGACTTTGAATCATTTCGATCATATCTAAATCATCATGCGTGGCGCCATGTCTTGCATCGACAAGTTGTACAACGCAACAAATCTGCTCTCTTTGGTTAAAGTATGTATCCATCATTTTACCCATCTTGATCAGCATTTGTTTAGACATTTTCGCATAACCATATCCAGGAACATCCACTAACATCCAAGTATCATCAATCTTAAAGAAATTGATCAAACGTGTTTTACCTGGTGTATTTCCTACATAGGCAAGTTTTTTCTTATTAGTCAATGCATTAATAAAGCTTGATTTTCCAACGTTACTACGTCCAACGACTACAACTTCTGGTAAATCAGATTCTGGCCATTGTTCTTTTTCAACAGCACTTATCACAAATTCACTGATCATACTATTTTACCAATGCGTTATGTAACACTTGTGAGACATTTGAACAAGGAATAAAAGTAACTGCATCTTTTACTTCTTGAGGAACATCATCTAAGTCTTTTACATTTTCTTTTGGAATCAAGAGCGTATCAATTCCAGAACGATGTGCTGCCAATGATTTCTCTTTCAATCCACCAATAGGAAGAACATTTCCTCTAAGTGTAACTTCACCAGTCATAGCTAAATTCGCCTTAACTGGAATATTAGAGAAACAAGATACCAATGCCGTTGTCATTGTAACACCAGCACTTGGTCCATCTTTAGGAACCGCACCTTCTGGTACGTGAATATGTACATCATTTTCTTCAAACAATTTAGGATCAATTTTGAATTCATTTGCATGCGTACGAACATAGTCTAGCGCAATACTAGCACTTTCCTTCATGACATCACCTAATTGTCCAGTAAGAACAAGTCTTCCTTTACCTGTAAAGCGAGTTGCCTCAATTTGAAGGATATCCCCACCAAAACTTGTATAGGCAAGTCCTGTTACAGTTCCAACTTGATCTTTCTTTTCTTTTTTACCATAATCAACTTTTTCATTACCCAACCACTCATGAACTAATTTTTTAGTCAATTTAATGCTACGTTTGTTGTTTTTTAAGATAGCCAATACTGTTTTACGGCAAATTGTCGCAATTGTACGCTCTAAAGAACGAACTCCCGCTTCACGAGTATAGTAACGAATTAAATATAGTAACATATCATCATCAATTTTTAACTGAGACGCTTTTAAACCATTTAATCCTAATTGTTTAGGAACTAAGTGATCCTTGGCAATATGAACCTTTTCTGCATCTGTATAGCTTGATAATTCGATAATTTCCAAACGATCTCTTAATGCAGGTGGAATATTCTCTAAATAGTTTGCGGTTGCGATGAATAATACTTTTGATAAATCATAAGGCTCTTCAATATAGTGATCTGAGAATACTGAATTTTGTTCAGGATCCAATACTTCAAGCATTGCACTTGATGGATCTCCCTTATAATCACTTGCCATTTTATCAATTTCATCAATCAAGAACACTGGATTCGTAACGCCTGCCTTTTTCATACCTTGAATGATACGTCCAGGTAAAGCTCCTAAATATGTTCTTCTGTGACCACGAATCTCTGCTTCATCGCGAACACCACCAAGTGACATTTTCACGAATTTACGATCTAAAGCTCTCGCAACACTTTTTGCCAAAGACGTTTTACCAACTCCTGGAGGACCTACCAAACAAATAATTGGTGCATTCAATGAATTTGTCATTTGTTTAACAGCCAAATACTCTAGAATACGTTCTTTTACTTTTTCCAGACCATAGTGATCTGCGTTTAAAATAGCTTCAGCTTCATTTAAATCTTCATTGTCCTTCGTTTCTTGCCACCAAGGAAGATCCATTAACCAATCAATATAAGATTTAATAACACCTGTTTCTCCACTTGCCATAGGTAGCATTTCATAACGACTCACTTCATCCGATACCTTTTTCTTAATGTAGTCTGGGTATGGATTTTCAGCTAAACGCTTACGAATCTTAGCCGCATCTTCATCTTGGGCAACTGTATCCCCTAATTCTTCACGAATGACATTCATCTTTTCACGAAGATAGTAATCTTTTTGTCCTTGATCAATTCTTTCTTTGACAGTTTCGTTGATTTGTTGTTCAACTTCACTCATCTTTTTCTCTTTAGCCATATCTTGAAGCAACATCATTAGACGATCATTTACCCCTAATGTTTCAAGATACTGTTGTTTTCTTTCGATATCTAAAGGCAATCCTTGAACAGCTTTATCACTTAAGAATTCACCGCCCATACCCTTTGAAATTTCCATAACAATTTCTTTAGTCACAAAACGATCTTGACCTTGCATACGATCAAGCTCATCTGCGATCATACGAATCAAAGCTTCTTCTTCAACAGCATCCTGTTTTTCACTTTCAAGAATTTCAACTTCGGCTAAATCACTTAGGCTTCCATTGATCCAATTATTTAGCTTAACACGCTTAATTCCACGAAACTTTACACGTAAAAAGTTATCAAAACGACGAATATGACGAACTTCACATAAAGTTCCTACAGAATATATATCTTCTTTTCCAGGATTTTCTTGTTCAAGTTCTTTTTGAGAAAATAAACAAATCTTTTTATCATAATTATCCTGTGCATTTTCAACAGCATGTACAGAAGTATCCCTTCCTACATCAATCACAATTTCTTGATTTGGATATAGGACGACTCCTCTTGTACAAACCAAAGGATAGGTATTTAATTCCATACGAAAACCTCCTTATATTAAATATGGAAAAAGACGCTAAGCGTCTTTTTTCTTTTACATTATACTACTTTACAGAAGTTTTAATGAAGTCTAATGCTTTTTGATTTGCTAAATCTGCTTTAATACTTTCTGGAGAAATCAATGATTTGATTTTTTCTACTTCCATGTTATACATTTCAGACATTGTAGTAAATTCTTTTTCTACGTCTTCATCACTAGCTTCAATGCTTTCAGCTTTAACGATAGCTTCTAATACTAACTGAGTTTTAACACGAGCAGCAGCTTCTGGACTCATTTGAGCACGGATTGCTTCTTCAGTTTGGTGAGTAGCTTCTAAGAATTGTTTAGCAGTGAATCCAGATTGTTGCATACGACCTTCGAATTCTTTGTACATACGATCAACTTCAGCATCGATCATTACTGCAGGGATTTCAACATTAGCGTTGTCACAAACTTTTCCTAACAATTCATTTGTGAAGTTTTCTTCAGCTTCTCTTTCTTTTTGAGCAGTTAAATCAGTTTTTACTTTTTCTTTGTAAGCATCTACTGTTTCAACATTTTCAATTTTTAATTTTTTGATTAATTCATCATTTAATTCAGGAAGATCTTTATATTTTACTTCGTGAACTGTGCAGTGGAAAGTTGCAGGTTGACCAGCAAGTTCAGCTGCTTGGTAGTTTTCAGGGAAAGTAACTTCAACGTCTTTTTCTTCACCTTTCTTAACTCCAACTAATTGTTCTTCAAAACCTGGAATGAATGATCCTGAACCAAGTTCTAATGGATAGTTTTCTCCAGATCCGCCTTCAAATGCTACACCATCTTTTGTTCCAACAAAATCGATAACTACTTGATCACCTAATTGGGCAGCATCGTCATCTTCACGAACAACCCAGTCAGCATAACGATCTTGAACACGTTTAACTTCGTTTTCAACATCTTCTTCTGTAACTTCTACATCCGCTTTTTTGATATCTAATCCTTTGTATTCACCTAAAGTTACTTCAGGAAGTACTGTACATGTAAATACTAATACGGCTTTTTCATCATCAGCTTCTTTAACATCTAAAGTAGGACGAGCTACTAAATCGATGTTGTGTTCTTTGATTCCTTCTGATAATGCTTCATTAGCTACTTCTTCACTAGCCATATCATATAATGCTTTTGAAGAAAGTTGTTTTTTAACTAAAGCATCAGGAATTTGTCCTTGACGGAATCCTTTCAAATTCATGTGAGATTTAGCATAGTTTAATGCTTTTTTCTGTGCTTTTTTCCAAGCTTCACCTTCTACTGTTACTTCTAATTCACCAGTAGAATTTTCTTTCAAAGTCCAAGTACTAGTCATTGTTTTCTCCTCGCTTTTCAATGGATAACTCAATATCCTCAATTCTTTCAAGACCTTGTTTTTTGACAAAACCAGGCCATTCATCGGATTTCTGCATTGCATCATACACAAGTCTACAAATACCTTTCGCAAGCTGGTAAGGATCTTTGTCTTCTTGATCGAATGGTCTTTCATATAAAACTAACTGCATCAAAAGTGACATACAAAATTGAATCATAGTAGGATCCTCATTTGTAAACCAACTTTCGAATAATGAGCTAGCCTCATTGATTGACTGATCTTGCTCCATAGGTAAAATAGCACTTGGTATAAACGTAATGTTCAACCCGGATTTTATCAAATCAAACGGATCATCAATTTTCTGCTCCATTAAAGCTTCAATCAATGTACCCTTATATTCATCAGGTAAATCTGAATCTAGTAATTCCTGAACTTCATCATGACACATTCTTAGATTCGTGTTTTCTAAAATAGAAATCGCATAGATTTTTTGTTCTAGAGTACCATGAACATAATCCTGTAACTTGCTGAAATCCATACTCTTACTCTTTTGTTCCAAATAAGGTTTACATTCAGACTTATAATATTCCAATAACTCCAATGCATCTTCTGGAACATAAGGCATGTTCAGTTCCTGACAAATCAATTCGTACGCCTGGGCATAACTTTTTTCATCTATCTCTTTTTTTATTTCTTCGATTAAAGAATGATAATA
>ENA-ORTS01002796-ORTS01002796.1-human-gut-metagenome-genome-assembly--contig:-NODE-2796-length-9959-cov-2.008582_pt1 | contig 9959 bp, 8 predicted proteins | sample MGYA00241911_ERZ509186 | MGnify/ENA primary metagenome ERZ509186 (study PRJEB26280, sample SAMEA2338852) | human gut metagenome | biome: human gut; feature: human-associated habitat; material: faeces...
AAGATCATCAATGCTTGTTCCATGATTCAGATGAATTCCGATAGTCAGCGGATTCGTTGCTGTACTTGCAAATGTAAAGGTTGCAGTCTTACCAGACCAGGATGTCTGAACAGAAGCATTATCTGTCTCGGCCTGATCTACAGTGTCATTGAAAGTAACATTTAATGTAATCGTTCCGTTTATATCAGACCAATCGGCCATTGCAAGTCCCTTGCCGCCATTTGTTCCCCATCTGTCCCAAACACCATAATAAGTCACATTCAGGGTTCCTGCAGCACCACTGGCTGCATACACACCCTCTGCCATTCCGGAATCTACAGATACTACAGGTTTCTTATATGTGTTCATCATAAATATCTCCTCTCTTTTGAAATACTTTTTTATTATTCTGATGCCTTTTTTTATGTTTTTATAATAATTACTAAATGTCTCAAAGTCAAGTATTTATAGGAATTTCTCACCATTTCCATATAATTTTTGTCTGTTTTTCAGACACGCTCCATCCCTTTTCTTGTGAATTCTTTTATCCAATGCTATAATGATCCTATCAGAATCTCCCTAAAAGTTTTAGAACATATTTGAAAGGACAGCTATGAATACAAAAGACAGCTCAAACCAAATAGATATGGAACAGCTTCTTCAGGATGGAAATATCCTGAAGCTCAAGCCTCAGGGCTACAGCATGTACCCTCTTTTCATTCCCGGCAGAGATGAAGCTCTGATCCAACAGGCAGCTTTGGAATCCCTTCGTAAAAATGATGTGGTTCTGTATCGCCGGGATCATAGTATTCTTGTCCTGCACCGCATCTGCCGCATTGCGCCTGAGGGGATCTACATGGTAGGTGACAATCAGTCTGAGGTGGAAGGTCCTCTTCGCCCGGATCAGATACGCGGAAAGCTGGTAGGCTTTATCCGGAATGGAAAAAATTTTTCTGTCAAAAATCCACTTTACCGTTTTCTTTCCTTTCTCTGGCTTACCATGCTTCCCATACGGCCTGTATGCTTCTGGCTGACAGCCTTACTGCGCAGACTGCTGCAGCACGCCCCTTTTGCATAAGGTTTCCACTACCATTTGCACATCCTCCAGAACCTCTTCCTTTTTTATTCCATATTCACGGCTCACCAGATCAGCCAGCTCTTCCACAGAAGCTGCCTGATCTGCATGCAGATAAATAAAGCCTGCTGTCTCGCTTAAAGAGATTACCTCATTTACCTGCTCTGCCAGTTCTCCTGTGGGCAGCAAAACATATTCCTCTTCCAGTTTTTTTATTACATACCCTGCTTTTTTTTTCACAACCTCTACCTCTTTATTTTCATAACATTGCCAGTTTCCGGCAACCATGATATACTTTACTATCATGTAACTTAGGAGTCCGCTATGCAGTCCATCTACGAAACTTACCTGAAAATCATAAAAAATACCTGTTCCAGCTCTGCACTTCCTGTATGTGTTTCACCGGAAGACAAAGCCGATATAGCCCGTCTGGCAGAGGAACACTGTACTGTACCATTTGTGCTTCCATACTGCCGGCACACCAGCATCTATCCGGTCATGCTTCAAAGAACCAAAAGCATGATGCTGAACTACTATCAGATTGAACAGTTCACCAGACGCACCCTTTCTCTTCTTTTGGAGCATAACATCAGCTGCATTCTCCTTAAGGGAATCAGTCTGGCAAATTATTATCCGGTTCCGGAATACCGAAAGCTTGGAGATCTTGACCTCTATCTTCCAGAACCCGGCGATCTGGCCAAAGCCAAAAAGCTTCTTGAGGAAAATGGCTACAGAGATGAGCATGAACTCAGTGATCACCATATAACCTACCGTTACACCTTTCCAGCTACTGGACGAAGCTTTACCCTTGAGCTTCACTATCGCGTAGTAGGCATTTACCAGTATGCTCGCGCTAATCAGATTGTAGACCAGGTATTCTCAGCTGAGAATCTCCAACCTGATACAGACATCATAAACGGCCAGCCATACCCGGTTCTTCCCCCTACCCAGTATGTGTTTTACATGATCCACCACATGCTTAAGCATTACCTTTACAGTGGTTTCGGAATCCGTCTGCTCTGCGATTTCGTATTTTATCTCAGAAAGCATGAACAGGACATTCATTTTGATCAGCTTCATGCGTGGTGCAGGGAATCCCGGATCAGCCATCTTTATGAAATTGTTTTGGAAACCTGCCGCATCTATCTGGGCCTTCCTGACACAATAGATTCTCAGGTTCATTACAGTCCCCAGGACTGCGAAGCATTCATTTCCAGAATTCTGAAGGATGGGGATATGGGTACAGATGTTTCCACCACACTGGTGGGAAGCACCTCCTACCAGAAGGTCAACCTGATCACCTGCTTCCGGGAAGGTCATATACAGATGAAGGTCCGCTTTCCAAAAGCCAGCCACGTTCCGGTTCTGTGGCCAGCTTTGTGGATAATTACTTTTTTCTGTTTCATGAAAAACACTTATCTTGTAAGAAACACAACCCTTCGGGAAACACTCCGGGATTTTAAAAAAAGCAATCAGAAGACAAAGCTGATCAAAATATTTGAGAACAGTGATTCCTGAAACGGAGTCACTGTTTTTATTCTCTGAGACCGGTATCCGACAGCCGTTCATCCACTCTGTTATTAACCAGTATCTTAATACCAAATGCCAGACTCAAATAGCATTTTAGCTTCATTCCCACAGAAAATCCACGTACCATGATTCTCCATAAGCCTTGCTGCAAATTTCTTTTCTCCGCTGCAAGCTTTGCAAAGCTCTCTTTGGCAAGCTTATCCTGACCATATAGCTTCAGTATTTTTCGAATACGCCACACAGAGGGCTTTCCTTTTTGATATTCCGCTTTGGCATCAAAAAAAGAAGCAAAAAGAATCGTATACCATATCAGATCCTCATAGCGGGACAAATACCCTTCCCTGCCCTTCAGCCATTTCTTAAGTGTCCCGGCAATTCCCAGCCAGCACTTTCCGCAATCCGGATCATAACGATAGGAAACAGACGCCTCATTCCTTCGATAAACATATCCCACGTCCTCAATAAACCCATATCTTGCACCAGCGCAATAACACTGCATATTAAACAGCTTATCCTCCCCATACTGAAATTCAGAAAATTCCAGCTGCTTTTCTTCCAGGAATGCTCTCCTGTACAGCTTCCCCCATACATAAGAAAGGGTTCCCACTGAAAAAAATCCGCAAAATCGAAACTCCTCCGTGTCTCTGCTATACCTTGAAAATGTTCTGTGTGTTGCCGCCGGAAGAATTCGCTCCTTCCATAAACGTACGTAATTACTTACCAGAATATCGGTATCCGTCTGCTTTGCAATATTCACATAACGATCAAAAACCAGTTCATCAGGCAGATAATCATCGGAATCCAGAAACAGGATATACTCCCCTTTGGCTGCCTGCAGTCCCAGATTTCTGGCACTTCCGATCCCTTCGAAGCCATTGTACAGCGCATAGATATTTTCATATTTTTCTGCATAGGCCTGGGAAATTTCCAAGCTTTTGTCTTCGGAATCACTGACCACCAGATAAAGCTCCCAGCTTCGGTATTTCTGCAGGCGCACGCTCTCCACAGCTTTTTCCAGATACTGCTCGCAGTTATATACTGGTACGATCACAGATATCATTCCCTGTTCCCCTGTCATGACCTGCATTTTTAATACATGCTCCAGCTCTTCTTCTGTCAGCTCCGGCAGGTATTCCATATCTTTTGCTGCCAGCATCCCGCAGAAATCTTCCATTTTTTTCCAGTTTTCTGTTTTCCTGTAAACCACCCAAAGCAGCAGGTTTGGCACGGTCACACAGATAATCCCTCTGTAGATCAGGGAGACAAATGGCCCGCCTGTAAAAAGCCTGCATATAAGCTCTGTTATCCACCATACGAAAGCCATTACGGCAAGATATACACCATATTTTATAAAAAATGTGGATATCGGTTTTTTCAGCCTGTATTTGTATATCACATAGGGCTCTACCCACACGGAGGTAAGCACAGTACTGAAAAAGGTTCCTACAAAAACGCCAACAACGCCAAAGTGCGTAACCAGGGCAATTGATATTCCCAGGTTCAAAGCAGCCTCAGCAACGGCCTTATACCGGTCATACCAGAACAATCCCATGGATTCTTTAAAAATCAATACTGCACGTCTTGTTCCATTGATAAAAAAGTTAATACACAAAACCAGCACGATTTCCCGCTGGAACAGATACTGACTGCCAAATGCCAGCTCCACAAACGGATTCAGCATTTCAAACAGGCAGATTCCTGCAAAACCAAAGACCCAGTAGCCCATGAAAAACAGCTGGTCAAATACTTTCCCTACACGTTCCTTATCCTCTGTAACTCCCAGGTTTCCCACACTGGCTGCCACTCCAAGAAGTGCCTGCTCCAGCACCTGTCTTATGGAACCGATTACCAGATAATAGTTTGAATAGATTCCGGCAGTCACAACACCTACAAAGCTGGAAATCAGAAGGTTATCTGTATTATTGACAATTACATTTCCCAGCTTATGCATCAGCATAGCCTTCACATTTTTCAGAATATCCTGGCGTTCTTCTTTGGGAAGCTTTTTGGTACAGGGCTCCTTAAGATAGGGAAACAGTGCATCCGCCTTTTTGGACATACATATATTGCCGGAAATGGTACATACTACAGCCACGATCAGAAACAAAACAAAATTCCCGGTAGTCAGAAGCACAAGAATCTGACAGATATCCTGAAGTACCAGAAAGCCATTATGATTCAGGACTGTAATATAATTCATCTGATGAGCATCCACCAGCGTTTTTTTGTAAATCAGCAGATAAGAAACTACAGAATTCAATAAATACAGCAGATAAATCAGTACAAGATGATCAACATCCGGCCGGTCCTTCATCAGTACATTGAGAAATGGAATGAGACAAAGACCTGCTGTCAGCACAAAAGCTGCTGTCATCCTGTAGAAGGTACGAAACATCCGCATCAGGATTTGCTGCTTTTCTATGTCCTTTTTCGCAATAGGTCCATAAAGGGCATAGGTAATAGCAGTCCCAACGCCAAGCTCTGACAGGGACAATATATTTAATATGTCCGTAAACAGGCCGTTAATCCCTACATATCCTTCACTTAAGGTTCTGGTAAAGATTACCCTGGTAAAAAAACCCATAAGGATTGCCGCGGCCTGCGCTGCAAATGCAACGGTTGTATTCATAACAGAATATTCTGTTCGGGATTTTGATTCCAACTTCTTCAATCCTTTCGTCTAAGCGCTGACACCGCCTAAAATTTTTTCAGATTACCTACTTCCTTGGTATCCATCTTCAAAAGCTTCTCCCGAAGCCATGCAGAGGATATGGAAAAAGTCATTCGAAACATATAGAGAAACGGTTTCAGTCCTGAATGCATACTTACTCCTGTTGTCCGCAGATGCATTACAGCAGGAATCTCCCTGATATGAAAACCAAGCAATAGCATCTGCATCAGCATATTTGCATCCGGATACTTGTCATCAAAATGATTATACTTGGAATAATACATCACCGCTTTTCGGCTAAGCCCCTGAAGTCCTGTGGTAGGATCCGCAATCTTTCGTCCTGCTGCAATTCGCATCATAAAGCGAAACAAATGAAATGCCAGACGCTTCGCAGCAGAAATCTGGTATTCCCCGCTTCCGTCCATAAAGCGCGCACCCAACACAATATCTGGATAACGGCCATCCTCATCCTTCTGGCGCAATCTATTATAAAGCAGTGGAATATTGCAAACATCATGTTGTCCATCTGCATCCATCTGAATTACGTATTTGTATCCTCTTCGCACCGCATACTTATATCCAAGTTGGATTCCACTTCCATATCCAAGATTAAACACATGTGTGACAACTGCATGGTTTCTCTTCTTTACAACCCAGTTTGTAAAATCCGATGAAGCATCATTCATAACCAGTATATCTGCAATAGATGCAATTTCCGGCTGCTCAAGCTGCTGAAGAAGATTTACGATTGTCTTTTCTTCATTATAAGCTGGAATTATAATTAATAACTCTTTCTTGGTTTCCATCTATGTTCACTTCTTTCGTTAAAATTCAAAATATTTCATTACATCCGTCTGCTCCGGCATTAGCTTCACAGATGCCCGTTTCCCCAACTCTTTACGCTTCTTTTCGTCTTCCAGAAGCAGTTTTATCTGCGCACATACCGCTTCCGGTGTCAAACTGCACATCATTCCGTCAACACCTTCTACAACCTGCTCCCGATTTCCGCTGCAATCTGAGACAAGGATTGCACATCCAAGAACCTGAGCTTCCTGAATCGCAATGCTCTTCCCCTCAAATCTGGTTGCATGGACATAAAGATCGCACTGTGCATAATATGGGTAAGGATTCGCTGTTGCTCCAAGCAAAATAAATTCCTTATCTAGACCAAGCTTATGTATTTTCTCCTGAAGCTTTTCCCGCAGTTCTCCTTCTCCAAGCACATACCACCTGGCCTTTATTCCCTGATCCTTCAAAAGCTTCATAGCATCTATAGAGATCTCATATGCTTTCTGAGCTGTCAGCCTGCCAACAGTAAGTATTCTTTTTCCATCATAGACATCTTCAAAGCCACCTGGAAGAAGCGATTTTCGTTTTATCTCTTCCTGATCGATCAAATTATGAAATACTCTTGTTTTTAATGTACATTCCGGATAAACGGCAAGAAAGCTTTGCATTACTTCTTTCGACACTGTAAAAATCCGGTCAAAATCCAGATAACATTCCCTGTCCAGTTCACGCGTATAGCCTGCATATCCGTAGTCTACATGCAAAAATGTGCACTTTTTGTCTGCCTGTACATGGTCATGGACAAAATAGGCAGAGCCACCCTCCAGATACGCAATTGCTATATCATAGTGTTCTTTCAGCTGCTGTCCGCTGTCTGACATTACCCTCCACAAAAGCTTGTCCGGATATATTTTTCTTTTTTTCCCCATTGTATAAACAGCTTTGATAAGATAAGAAAAATTTCGAAATACTGCCCCTCTGATAAAAAGCCGCTTCAGTATATTTTTATTCAGGATTTTTTTCCCTGAGCGAGATAAAACAGAAGCATCCCGATAGCTTTTGTTCAGAACCTTGACATACTCCGGAAGCTGGTGGATCAGCTCGCCCTGGTCCATGAGAACATACAGTGACGTTTCATACTGATCTGGTGTAAATTTTTTCAAAAGCTCCAGAAGGGCTTTCTCGGCGCCTGCGCCTCCCAGTGTATTGATCACAAACAATACCTTTTTCATACTACTGCTCATCACTCCTTAAGGATTCTTTATTCATCGCTTCTTTTATCTCTTTTAGTTCTTTCATAAGCTTCTCGCTGTCCTGGTTCAGAAGGGACAGCTGCATAGCCAGCTCCTGATTTCTACGCATGAGAATGGATACCTGGGTACTGATAAACCACAAGCCCCACACAGCGCTTAAAACCATAAGCAAAATCAGGATCAGTACTCGTTTACTCACATAATGATCCAGCTGATATGGCTGCAAAAGTAATCCGGCTATGATCATCAGGCAGGACAAAATAGCCCAGACCAGACAAAATGGTTCTGTCATTTTTCTTTTTGCCAGAGAGAACACAGCCTTCATAAGGAGAACAACTCCCAAAATAATTATAAAAGCCTTCAATAAATTACCAATATCCACTTCCTTATCCTCCTTTATCCTTCGTATCGGTCAAATACCTTTGGCGACGGGCACTCACCCTTCTGCTGCTTCAGCAAATGTCCGCTGCAAAAAATATGCACATCCAGATTTTTCTCCATCCAACGCAATCTCCAATATGCTACCGTCCATCCCGTAAAGCTTCCCGCAGTTAGTCCCATTCCATACCACACCTCCGAAAAATGTGTGGAAATCAGGCTTCCCACAAAGGTCACTGCACAAAATAACAATGCAGTCAGTACAGAACCTGTCAAGTCGTTAAAATAATATAGAAAAATAATTTCCGCATACATCAAAAACAAAATAAAATATCCTGCAGAAAGGCACGGATAAATCCTTAAGCTCATTCCTCCAAATCCAAGCTGTGGAAGAAAAATCATGCACAGCAGGAAAATCACAAGTGTAATAATAAACTGCACTCTGGCAAGACTCATCAGTTCTTCTGAGAGCATTCGGAACATTCTCTTTTTGGTAATCTCAATATCTGCCCCTCTGCCTCCAATCACCGCTTCTGAATACGCCTTATATCTTTCATGAAAATTCATTTCCACCCTGCTGATAAAAATAACACTGGCTGAAATATTTGTAAACATGGCAAGACAGGTGGCCATATCATATGTTGTCACACAAACAAAGCTTTCGACTACTATTTTGCGAAGGTCTGTTGTCCAGAATACAAAATTGTGCACGTATAGTCCTAAGGTATAAAGAAAATTGGTAGCCACCAGCGGCCAATAATCTCGGAAATATTTTAAGACCTCCCTGTATTTCCCGCTGTTTTCGCGGAAATAGCTGCGCACCACCGAAAATTCCAGGCAGGCAATCAGCCAGAATCCAATGGTTAATGCCAAAAGCATCCCATAAGTAATACTCCAGGAAAGAATCCTTACAAACCAAAAGGAAAGCAATACAGTAACTGTCATACCGATTATAAAGAAAAAGGAAATCTTCTTATAATCCTTGCATATGGAAAGATACAACATGGAATAAAACACCAGAACTAAGGCAATATAGCCGCAATACCCTGTAAACACATAAATAATGTCTACTTTTCCCACCAGATATTCATGTACACAGAAAGCAATTCCCACTAACGAGCTAAGCGTAATGTTCAGTATCATCCCAACATAATAACAGGGTAAAATATCCTCAAAGGTTTCCTGATAAATCACATCTGACATATAGCGGGACAATACAGAATTAAAAGGAGAGGCTGTAAGCAGCGCAAATATAAAAATGTAAAGCACCGTGCAGGAGAACAATTCTCTTGTTGTATAACCCACGGAATCAAATCCCAGAAGCTTTTCCATAAAACAAAGGGCACCGATCACGGTCAGCATAGGTGCAATCGTCACTACTGTACTATATCCAATTCCTATAATATCCGTTGTCAGTGTATTTTTTCCATATATATTATTTAACTTAACACCAATTCCAGCCATACATGTACTCCATCCTGCACTTTGTCAGTTTTTTATCTCAAAAGGCTCTTCTGACCAGGAAAGCCCGTGTTTCTTTGCAAACTCTTTATAAATATCTTTGTAAACCTCTTTCATCTGCTCAATCCTGTAAAATCCGTTTACCCGCCGCAAACCGTTTTGCCCCATTCGCTCGCGTTCTTTTGGATTCTCGGCAAGCTTTATCATTGCCTGCTCAATCTCCTCAATATTCATAATGTGGGTAAGAATTCCGGCGTCACCCAGTCCGTCATTATTTCCAAAAATCAGTTCCCGGCAATTTCCCACATCCGTAGCAATTACAGGTATTCCTGCTGCATAGCTTTCCAGAATCGTAAGCGGCTGCCCTTCACTGATACTGGTCAAAATGGTGAAATCCATTCTTCCAATATAATCCCTCACGTTGATCCTGCCGGTGAATATAATATCCTTAATTCCAAGAGTTTCTACCAGATCAAAGCATTCCCCGGCATATTTCTCATCCTCATCGGTTGGGCCCATAATCCATAGCTTCAGCTTCGGTACCTTTTTTTTCGCAAAGGCAAACGCCTGAATCATCGTCTTTACATCCTTAATCGGTGTTACCCTAAGAACTGCTCCCACATTTATTGCATCCTGATCCTCTTCGGTTTTTCCCGGAATTTCAAGAAAACCGTTCACATTTATTCCATTTGGAGTTATACGTATCTTCTCTTCGGGACATCCCAGATCCATCTGAAGCAGTCTGGCGCGAGCATACAGGCAGGTAACAATATCTGCCTTTTCATAGGCAAGCAAAGACATCTTTTTAAATTGTTCAATCCAG
>ENA-ORTS01002803-ORTS01002803.1-human-gut-metagenome-genome-assembly--contig:-NODE-2803-length-9940-cov-2.432372_pt1 | contig 9940 bp, 3 predicted proteins | sample MGYA00241911_ERZ509186 | MGnify/ENA primary metagenome ERZ509186 (study PRJEB26280, sample SAMEA2338852) | human gut metagenome | biome: human gut; feature: human-associated habitat; material: faeces...
CCACGAAAAGGGAAACCCATCCGGCTCCAACTCACCAGCCAGCATGTTCCTGCTTCTCCGGAAGGATACATGATGGAAATTAATGAAAAAGGAGTCTGTATATCAGCCAGAACCATGACAGGTATCTTCTACGGTTGCCAAACTTTAGAACAATTAATGGAAGACAGCCGGGATTTCAACATACTTATTCCAGCCATGCTAATCATCGATTATCCGGCCATTTCCTATCGGGCCGTGCACTTTGATGTAAAACATCATTTAGACCGCATGGAGTATTATTATCAGGAAATAGACAAACTGGCCCGATACAAAATAAACGCAGTTATTTGGGAGCTGGAAGATAAACTGCGTTATACCCGACGCCCCGAAATAGGTGCCCCCAATGCCATCAGCAAGCAGGAAATGCAAGCCTTATGCCGCTATGCCAAAGAACGGAATATTGAAATAACCCCCTTGGTCCAAGGTTTGGGACATGCCGGTTTTATTTTAAAACATCATTGGGAACTACGTGAAAACCCCGACAGCGACTGGGAGTTTTGCCCATCTGACCCTCGTACCTATGATTTGCAATTCGACCTTTACCGGGATGCTATCGAAGCCATGCCTTACAGCAAATACTTACATATAGGAGGAGATGAAATTACCGCCATAGGCATAGACCAACGCTGTAAAGCCACCGGAAAAACTCCATTTGAACTACAAATGATCTGGTTGAAAAAAGTATGCGATTTCGCAACAGCTCACAACCGCATTCCTATTTTCTGGGATGATATGCCATTAAAATACGGCGGTGTATGGGATTTGGTCAACAGTAATGAAACCCAGGATGAAATAGCAGCAAAATGGAACGATAAAAAATTGAATGAAAGCATCAAATTATTCCCCAAAGAATGTGTGTATATGCGATGGAACTACAAAGATGCCACCCAACCGGGGCATCAACGCATTTTACAATGGTATCATGACAAAGGACTGAAAGTAATGGGAGCTACCGCTGCTTCGTGTGGCAGTTCTCCATTTATACCGCGTGAAAATTCACTGGCCGGCTATATCAAAGGATTCAGCAAATTAGTTGCTCAAAATCAACTGGAAGGAATTTTGGCCACAGCATGGGATGATGGTTCCCCACACTCTGAAACGGTGTGGCGTGGATACATCGCACAGGGAGAATATGGCTGGAACCCAACAGCACGGACAGTCGAAGCCTTCAAAGCCGCACATGCCCAACGAGAATTTGGCTTTCATCCAAATGACAACCATATGGCTTTTCTGGATGAACTGGAACAAGAAGCATTTTTCTTTGATGATGCCCTGGTCAATTCGGGAAGGCGCAATCCGGCATGGGGAACTACTGATTTTACTTTAATCAGCCTACCGGATCCAGACGCACCGGGAGCATGGAGCCGTACCTACCAACAAAAAATAGCCCAAGCAAAGGTGGAACAAAAACGATATGAAAAAATATGCCAAGGCATAAAAGAGGCTAAACAACATGCTTTACGCAACCGCTATACATTAGAGGTATACGAACAGACAAATCACTTGTTCAACTTCCCTGTCCGTCTGATTCTAGCCTTGCACAACTATGATATCACTATACATGAACAAGACAAACAGACAGCATTGCAACAAATAAATGAAGTGTGCAATGACTTTCAGACCATGAGAAAACAATTGGAAGAGACCTATTCACAGACCCGTTTTATGGAACAACCTGACGGTTACATTGCTGACCAAAACCACCACAACCATCTTGCCGCCAAAACCAACAACAGCGACTGGTGGTATTATTATGAAATTCCAATGATAAGGAAGACAAGAACATGGATGAACTCTCAGACCGCCCGACAGAAAAACATTCCATAAGAAACAACGAATGAAACTTTAATATAAAAAATAATATGAACCTTATAATACAACACTACTTTATGAAACAACATTTTTTATCTTATCTCATCGCCCTGCTGCTATTTCCTCTCTATGAGATGCAAGCAGCCTACCAGTCTGAGTTTTCTACTGCCGGTTTCTATGAACTGGCAAACTCCGGACGTGAAGTATATTCCATGAATCCGGCATGGCGATTCCACAAAGGAACCGCTACAGGTGCGGAAACCACCGACTTTAATGACCAGGACTGGAAAGTGGTTTCCCTGCCCGACGGAATTGAATATGTACCGACTGAGGCCAGTGGATGTATCAACTATCAAGGTGAGGTATGGTACCGCAAACATTTCACTCCGGCAAATGAATTGAAAGGCAAAAAACTTTTCCTGCATTTCGAAGCTATCATGGGAAAAAGCAAAGTTTTTGTAAACGGCAATTTATTGACCGAACACTTTGGCGGATACCTGCCTGTAGTCATTGATGTCACCGATGCACTGAATTGGGGGACAGACAATGTGATAGCTGTATGGGCAGACAACAGCAATGACCCCAGTTATCCTCCCGGCAAAGCACAGGATGTACTGGATTATACTTATTTTGGCGGCATCTATCGTGACTGCTGGCTCATAGCCCATCGTCCGGTTTTCATCACCGATCCCAATTTCGAAAACGAAATGGCAGGCGGCGGGCTTTTCGTGGCATACGACAAAGTTTCCGACACTTCCGCAGAAATAATCCTGAAAGCCCATATACGTAATGACAGTAAAAAGAACTTCAAAGGAGTAGTAGAATATGAACTTCAGCAACCCGACGGCACACAAGCCGCATTTCTGAACGATGTCATTCAAGTACGTCCGGGCAAGGCAGTCACTTCAAAAGATAAAATAACGTTGAAGTCTCCTCTGCTTTGGAGCCCTGAAACGCCTACGTTATATAACCTGATTGTCCGTATCCGCGACAATGAAGGAAATGTAGTGGACGGCTACCGCCGCCGTATCGGTATCCGCAGCGTAGAATTCAAAGGCAAGGACGGATTCTGGCTGAACGGCAAACCTTATCCAAGCCCGCTGATTGGCGCCAACCGCCATCAGGATTTTGCCGTAGTAGGCAATGCCGTTGCCAACAGCATTCATTGGCGCGACGCTAAAAAGCTACGCGACACAGGTATGAAAGTTATCCGGAATGCTCACTGCCCTCAAGACCCCGCCTTTATGGATGCATGTGACGAACTGGGGCTGTTCGTCATTGTAAACACACCGGGATGGCAATTCTGGAATGACGCTCCTGAATTTGCACAACGGGTTTATAGCGATATCCGCAACCTGGTACGGCGTGACCGCAATCACCCTTGTGTATGGTTATGGGAACCTATCCTGAATGAAACCTGGTATCCGGCAGACTTCGCCAAAAATACCCTCGATATTGTCAATCAAGAATACCCTTATCCGTATTGCTATTCCGGTTGCGACAGCGAAGCACGGGGACATGAGGTATATCCGGTACTCTTCACTCATCCGGCCAATGCAGACAAGGACTGGGCCATCAAAAGCCTCGACCCTAAAATAACCTATTTCACCCGCGAGTGGGGAGATAATGTAGACGACTGGAACTCGCACAACTCCCCCAGCCGTGTGGCACGCAACTGGGGGGAACAGGCTATGCTCATCCAGGCACAGCATTATGCCGCCCCCCGTTATCCTTTCACCTGTTACGATGTACTCTGCCGTACTCCGCGCCAACACGTCGGCGGCTGTTTGTGGCACTCGTTCGACCACCAGCGCGGCTATCATCCCGATCCCTTCTATGGTGGTGTGATGGACGTATTCCGTCAACCCAAATATGCTTATTATATGTTCAAAGCCCAGCGCTCGCCCGAAAAGCAAGACCGTCTTTTCGAAACAGGACCGATGGTGTACATCGCCCATGAAATGACTCCCTTCTCACCCAAAGACGTTACTGTGTACTCCAATTGTGACGAGGTGCGGCTTACTTATAATAAAGGTGGCAAGACATGGACTTACACCAAGCCGGCAACAAAAGAAGGAATGCCCTCACCCGTTATTACATTCAAAGATATATACGACTTCATGATAGACAAAAACATGTCTATGAGAAAGAAGAAACAGGACGAGGTGTTCCTACTGGCCGAAGGCATCATAGATGGAAAAGTAGTTGCCACGCACGAAGTACGACCGGCCCGGCGTCCCGAGAAAGTGCTACTTTGGGTTGACAATGAAAACACCGACTTAAAAGCTGATGGCTCCGACTTTGTAACCGTAGTAGCCGCCATAGCCGATAAAAACGGGAACATCAAACGTCTGAACAACTATTATGTGAAATTCCATGTAGAAGGCGAAGGACGTATTTTGGGCGGAGCGAATATACTGGCCAATCCGGCTCCGGTAAAATGGGGAACAGCCCCCGTGCTGATACAATCCACCTTGAAGCCGGGTAAAATCAAAATCACTGCCAGCGTATTGTTCGAAGGCTCGCAAATGCCTGCCAGCGCAGTGTTGGAATTAGAAAGCAAGCCGGCGGCTCATCCTCTCATCTACACCGAAAGTGAAGCTGCGCTGATTTCCATGAACAGCGACTCACCTTTCGGGCAATCAGCCGCCAAATCGGCTTCCGAACTGGAACAGGAACGTTTGCTGAAAGAACGGAATGCACAAAAGCTGAAAGAAGTGGAAAAACAGCAAGCTGATTTCGGTGAAAAGAAGTAAACCTTTCCATCCGGTGTGGGGAAGAGGCAGAAAAAGAAAAGCAATTCAAAGCCTCTTCTACTCCATCCCCACAAGGGATGGAACAAAATGAAAAAACTAAAATACAAATCACCCATGACATATAAGTTAACCGTTACAACCCTGGCACTAACTGCCATAACCTCCACTGTAGCAGCCACTCACGCCAAACCAGACACGGAACATCCCCATATCGTATTGATTTTATGCGATGATATGGGATTCTCTGATTTATCCTGCTACGGAGGAGAAATACATACCCCCAATATAGATTATCTGGCCGAACAAGGCATACGTTTCAGCCAATTTAAAAACACAGGACGAAGCTGCCCCAGCCGTGCCGCCTTACTCACCGGACATTATCAGCACGAAGCGGGAATGGGATGGATGACCGCGGTAGACGAACATCGTCCGGGGTATCGGGGACAGATTTCGGATCACCTGCCCACCCTTGCCGAAGTACTGCGCGACCAAGGCTATGCCACTTACATGAGTGGCAAATGGCATGTTACCTTAGATGCGGCCTTTGAAACCCCCAATGGAAGTTATCCAGTTCAACGGGGATTCGACAAATACTACGGCTGCCTGCATGGAGGGGGAAGCTATTACAAACCAGATCCCGTTTATCATAATCTGCAACGGATTACCGAGTTTCCGGATGATTATTACTATACCACCGCTATCACAGACTCTGCCGTTAGTTTTATCAAACAACATCCCACGCAGACTCCCATGTTCATGTACATAGCACATTACGCACCTCACTTGCCCCTACAAGCCCCTCAAGACAAGATAGATGCTTGCCGTGAGCGCTATAAAGCCGGCTACGATGTTCTACGCCAACAACGTTTCGAACGTCAAAAAGCCTTAGGACTGATAACGCCGGAAATGGTTCTTCCAGTCTTCCAAAAAGAATTTCCGGACGGTAAACGACCCGCCTGGACCGAACTTACTCCACAGCAGCAAGAAAAATGGATAACCGATATGGCTACCTATGCCGCCATGATCGAAATCATGGACAGCGGCATAGGAAAGGTAATACAGACCTTAAAAGACAAAGGAATGTATGAACATACCCTGTTTCTGTTTATGAGCGACAACGGCTCTACCAGTGAAGGGGGATTCATCAAACAGCATTCAGACCTTCCTGATGAGCACAATGCACTCTCAGCTGGTGCGTTCTACCCCCTATCGCAGTTACAAACAATGGGTATTCCAAGGAGGAACCAGTTCCCCTCTCATCCTTACAGACGGAAGAAGCAAAAGCCAGACAGAAAAAGGCAGTATCTGTCGGGAACCCAGTCATATCATTGATATTTTTCCCACCTGCCTGGATATTGCTTCCGCACATTACCCCGACACGTTTCACAATCAAAAAGTGAAATTGGCCGGAACCAGTCTCCTGCCGGCTATACGAAAACAAAAAATACAGCCGCGCGATCTTTTCTTTGAACATCAGACCTCATGCGCCATCCTGTCTGACGGTTGGAAACTAGTACGGGCCAACGGCAGACAGCCTTGGGAATTGATTCACCTCACCACCGATCCTTTTGAGACACAAGATCTTTCCGAACAATTTCCTTTAAAAGCAAAAGAATTAGAAAACAAATGGACACGATGGGCAGAGCAACAACACGTTTATCCTTTTGAATACCGTCCATGGACAGAACGAATCAATTATTACCAGTCACTATATCCCGATCAAAAAGGCAAAGAAAACTAAAAAGTTTCCATAAAAATCCCTGTTTAAATTTTCATTCATACAATTCCCTTCATTCAAAACAACAAAAAACTATGATTTTCAATGAGAATTTAAACAGGGAGACAATGCCCCCCCCCTGCCATCTCCTCAAATTTCCCCTTATTCCCCTAATTTATCGAAAAAAAATCAGCTTTCGCCGAATAGATTAGAAAAATCGGCCGAGAACATTTACCTTTGCTGTCTAAAATTAAATAATAAATACCATTCAAGTTTTAATCATAAAACAGCAAAACGAAAACGATGATGAAAAAGACAACAACTATTCTCTGTTTGGGCATCGCTCTATGCATGTTGGGGTGTAGCGATGACGACGATCAAGTTACGACAACCTCCACCGTTCCTTTTTCTCTCACAGCATCTCTGTCTCCCCGCTCTTCAGATGCAGAGGATACAGGCATCCTGCAAGGCAACTGGGACGCCAACAGCCAACTGGCCGTAATAAAAACCGGTTCCAGCGGCGTTCCCAAAAGCATTCTCACAAGAAAAACCGACTCTTCTGACACCTTTACGGGCAATCTTTCGACACTGGTAAAGAATGAGAATGAAATTGCCGTATTTTACCCGGCGGCAGCCATCACCGCGAACAGCAGTGACACCCTGACCCAAACCCTCAACCTGAGCGGACAGGACGGAACACTGGCAGGTATAACAAATTATGATTACTTATGGGCACAATGTAAAGCCGGCATGAACGAAACCACAGGCTCTTCCGCCTGCGAAATGACCAGTTTGGTCACTATCGGTAAATTCCAGTTCACCGTCAACGGTGGCAGTCCTTTGAACAACATCACAAGAATTACCATAACCGCCACTGCCGGAACCCTCTACTCCAGTGCCGTTATGAAACTAAAAAACGGAGAGTTCAGCAGTACCCAAACAGGAAATATCACTATTAAAAACAAAGCCGGTATTTCCGGAACCACCTACATCTCCTTCTTCCCTTCCGAAGCACAGTTGCATTTCACTCTTGTTACCACCACCGGTGAAGTGTATGAGGCAGCTACTTCGACAACCATCAAATTGGAGAAAGGCAAAGTATACGAAGCTCCGGCACTCACTTGCACTCTTTTACCTTCTGCCAAGGTAGGCGATTATTACTATAGCGACGCTACTTTCTCCAGCGAGAAGAATGAGAATAAAACCTGCATCGGTATTGTCTATGCCCTGGATGATGCGGACGGCAATCTCTCGCCCACCCTGTCCACTTCTCCATTCGGACGCATCGTGGCATTAGGCGACAACCAGTCCAGTACCAAATGGATCAGCAAAGCAGAAGATATAGAAGGCATCGAAAACTATACCACCGCCGACGGCACATTGACAAGCGGTGTCCTCCCTTATTATAACGGAACCGCCGATTCTTTCTTCTCCGATAAGGACGAGGAACGCATCAAGGGGGCAACCATTCATGTTGAAACCGGACAACCTGCCACCTGGGTGTCAGAAGGAGCCATCAGCGACTTCAATGGAAAGGCTCACACCGCCTACCTCGGTAAAAGTTCTTCCAGCTACCCGGCAGGAGGCTACTGCTACCAATACAGTACCAGCGGCAAATCGGCAGGTGAATGGTATTTACCGTCGGCAGGCGAGTTGACTTTGTTGTGGGAACTTCAAAAAGCCGGAATCATTTGTAAAGACAAACAAGATTGTTTCAATGATTTTGCACGCAAAGCGTACTGGTCTTCTTCCGAACACTCGGCAGAATCCGCCTGGCATCTGAATTTTGTAAGTGGTGCGATAGTTGCTAACAGTAAAGCCAGCAACTACGCCACACGCCCTGTCGCACAATTCTAAAGGTCCGATGGAAGCACAGCAGTTCCCATTGGCTATAAATGGTTGACAAATTGATTGTAAAGCCCGGTCCGTTCACCACCAAACGGACCGGGCTTCTTTTTTTTCATATTTTCCACTCTTCCTTTATCAACCCGGACATTTTCCGATCTTTGCAACACACTAATTCTTATGCCCATGAAAATACGCCCCACCTGTAAATTACAAGCAATCATGAAGAAAGCGGAAAGATTGGCAACAAGCATGGGAACCAGCCTGAAGAGATGTAACGTATCATCGCCCGCAAACAGAACATGCCCGTATAGAAAATGTATGGCATGGTTACTTGCTATACGTTCTTTGCCATGATCCCCAAAGGAAAACATCCCATCTCCGTATGCATGGGAACGGTCTGCCGTGTACGCGGCTCCGAAAAACTACCGGAAGAATTTAAACGGATATTGGGAATAGAAGCAGGAGAAACAACTCCCGATGGCAAGTTCTTTCCGGACTGTCTGTGGTGTGTAGTCGCCTATGGATTGCTCCCTGTAATAATGATAGAAAGTCTATGACCAACTGCAACCTGTGGATGTGGAGAAGATTATTGAAGACTTGGAATGAAATGCAATCCTTTTTTCTTATTATTAAAATCTTTCTTTTTAACCATTAAGCGTTTTCTTCCTTTTATGTTCTATCTCCCAAGCTTGCGGAGTTAACTCCATAGCCTTTGGAGTTATCTCCATAAGCTTGGGAGTTAACTCCAAAGGCTATGGAGATAGAACACATCCTTTCAAAAAGGCTTACTCTTACGGTCAAAAAGAATTAGCTATTCCTATACTATCACTAAACCCTACAATAAAGTTAAATGAGGAAAAGCCGCATAAACAACGAATAATGCAAAAGTTTGATAAACCGGTGAAAGAATACCACAAGATATCAGAAGAGTTCCCCGCTTTCCATCTGTTTGGAAAGCGGGGAACTCTTCTGCATTAATAAATGCATTCAGTTCAAACAGATTATAAAAACAAGTATAAACTATTTTATAATGAAACGCAGACAAGTTATTCTTTATCCTTGTCTGCCGGAAGCCTTTCTATCCGAACTCTGCCTGCCTTGCCCTTGTCTGCTTTGAGTCTGTTTCTTCCTGCGCCAATAATCACCATCGCTTTTGCTGCCCCGGTACACCTTATTGGCTTTTGCTTTTTCTTTCAGTTCTTCGGTCTTGCCGGCCTGCGCTTTTTCCCCTTCCACGGTCACCCAAGGATGGTCTTTCACAACAGGAATCTGTAGTCCTATCAGTTTTTGGATATCCTTTAAATAAGGCAATTCTTCCGATTCACAAAAAGAGATGGCTATTCCGTCGTGTCCGGCACGCCCGGTACGACCGATGCGGTGCACATAAGTTTCCGATATATTGGGCAGCTCATAGTTGATAACGTGAGAAAGCTGGTTCACATCAATGCCTCTGGCTGCAATATCTGTGGCTATCAGCACTCTTGTGGTATGATCCTTGAAGTTTGTCAACGCCCTTTGGCGTGCGTTCTGCGATTTGTTTCCATGAATAGCTTCCGCCCCGATCTCACTCTTGTTCAAAATCCTCGCCAATTTATCCGCACCATGCTTGGTACGGGTAAAAATCAACACTGACTCTATCTCAGGATTCTTCAGCAAATGCAGCAACAAGTCCTTCTTTTCCTTCTTCTCTTTCTTGTCCTTCTTGTCTTTCTTCTCCTTCTTCTCCTTCTTCTCTTCAGACTCCTCCTTCACAGGCTTCTCTTCCTCC
>ENA-ORTS01002809-ORTS01002809.1-human-gut-metagenome-genome-assembly--contig:-NODE-2809-length-9923-cov-5.272193_pt1 | contig 9923 bp, 6 predicted proteins | sample MGYA00241911_ERZ509186 | MGnify/ENA primary metagenome ERZ509186 (study PRJEB26280, sample SAMEA2338852) | human gut metagenome | biome: human gut; feature: human-associated habitat; material: faeces...
TGAAAATTTGTGGCCACGGGACGGTTCTTGCCCTCTACCGCTGCGCTCAAAACGCTTCATCAGCAAATGTTTCCGAATTGTTAAGACGCAAAAAATAAGTAAAAGGTCTCTGCTCATGTATGGGAGTCACCGTTTGCTCTGAACGAAGTTCCTGCCCCTGTTTGTGCAGCGGCGTTGTCCGGCTCGCTCACGGAAAGTGTGAGGTCATGGCACGGTATCACGTTCAGACGGCTTATGAAGGATTCAAGGTTCAGTATGAAGAAAGCTAGGCGCAGTGCGGACACTACGTCCGGCTTCTTTCAAGCACAAGAATAACACTTTGAGGTTGTGCAGTCAACAACTGAAAACAAATTTCGGAGAACTGCATAACTACAAAAGGTTCTATTTGTAAAAAATACCGCCCACGCAGCGCAGCGATGATTTTGTCGGGTGAAACAGCGGCAAAATTGATCGGGTGTGTTGCGGGGCGGTAAATCTTTCAGGGATAATCCACGGTGAGGCAGTGTTCAAAATGAACACGACCACATCTTGTGGATGGCTTGTAACCAATCCACAAGAGCAGTGGGATTTACAAGAAAAATACCACGGTATGTAGGATACGTCAAGATGGTTTTGTAAAATTTATTGTGCTAAAGCAGTGATAGTAGGACTTATCTACTGGAAATTGAAGCATCTAGCAAAGAATTTATGCGCACAAATTGGAAAATCAGCACATCTGTGCTATACTCAGAGCAGAATTTGTTGAGCTAAAACGGAGGTATTGAACCATGGCAGAGAAAAACACCGCCGACATTGGATTTGAAAAACAGATTTGGAACGCTGCCTGCGTGCTTCGGGGCAATATGGATGCTTCGGAGTATAAGGGCGTTGTCCTTGGTCTTATTTTCTTGAAATATATTTCGGATCGTTTTGAAGATAAGTACAATCAGCTGGTTGCAGACGGTGATGGTTTTGAGGAAGATCGTGACGAGTACACATCGGAAGGAATCTTCTTTGTGCCTGCTGGTGCGCGTTGGAGCGATGTTTCTGCAAAGGCACATGATCCCGAAATCGGTCAGGTAATCGATGATGCAATGCGCGCTATCGAAAAAGAAAACGTGCGCCTGAAGGATATCCTGCCGAAAAATTTCGCGCGCCCGGAACTGGATAAACGGCGGTTGGGTGAAGTCGTTGACCTGTTTACGAACATCAAAATGATTGAACACGGCAGCGAAAAGGACATTCTGGGGCGCACCTATGAATATTGTTTGTCCATGTTTGCAGAGCAGGAAGGCAAACGCGGCGGCGAGTTCTTTACGCCGTCCTGTGTTGTACGAACATTGGTGGAAGTGCTGCAACCGTTCAAGGGGCGTGTGTATGACCCTTGCTGCGGCAGCGGCGGCATGTTTGTGCAGTCGGCAAAGTTTGTAGAAAACCACAGCGGCAATATCAACAACATTTCGATTTATGGTCAGGATTCCAATCCTACAACGTGGAAGCTGGCGCAGATGAACCTTGCCATCCGTGGCATTGAGCCTGACCTTGGCAAGTATGCAGCAGACACTTTCCTTGACGACCAGCACCCCACCATGCGCGCAGATTATATCATGGCAAACCCGCCGTTCAACCTGTCCAACTGGGGTGCAGAGCAGCTCAAGGACGATGTGCGCTGGCAGTATGGTATGCCACCGGCTGGCAATGCCAACTTTGCATGGCTTCAGCACATGATCTATCACCTTGCGCCCGGTGGTCGGATGGGCATGGTTCTGGCAAACGGTTCCCTGTCCTCCCAGTCCGGCGGCGAGGGCGAGATTCGCAAGAACATTGTGAATGCTGATTTGGTGGACTGCATTATTGCCATGCCGACACAGCTTTTCTATACGACCCAGATTCCCGTTTCGCTCTGGTTTATCTCCAAGCGCAAAAAGCAGCCCGGAAAAACACTGTTCATTGACGCTCGAAAGATGGGCGTTATGGTAAGCCGCAAACTGCGCGAACTGACGGATGGAACAAAAGAAGAATACAAAAATGAAGATGGCACATTAAAAAATGAGATCAAAAAGATTGCCGACACCTACAACGCTTATGTTTCGGGAACATTGGAAGATGTCAAGGGCTTCTGTGCTGTTGCCACCACAGAAGAAATTGCAAAGCAGGACTACATTCTGACACCGGGGCGTTACGTTGGTATCGAGGAACAGCAGGACGATGTCGAACCCTTTGAGGAAAAAATGGCACGCCTGACTTCGGAACTGTCGGATTTGTTCGTGCAGTCGCACAAACTGGAAGCGGAAATCAAGGAGAAGCTGGGGGCGATTGGATATGAAATCTGAGTGGGAATATCGCAGGCTGGGTGAATTGGTTTCTTTTTCATCCGGAGGAACGCCAAGCAAGAAACGAATCGATTATTGGAACGGGGATATTCCATGGATCAGCGCAAAAACATTGAAGTCCGAGAAAATTACAACCTCTGATTTATTTATAACGACTTCCGGTCTAAGTTCTGGAAGCAAAATTGCACCCAAAGGCAGCATATTGCTTTTAACCCGCGGCAGTGGTCTTTTTAATGATCTCCCGATTGGGATGGTAGAATCCGAAGTCGCTTTTAATCAGGATATCAAATGTCTGAATTCATACGGTGAGATTGAAAATGAGTTTGTGTTTTATTGGTTACAGTCTCAAAAGAAATATTTAATGGCAAAAGTGGATGTAACGGGTATAGGTGCCGGAAAATTTGACTTGGATTTTTTGCAAGAACTACAAGTTCCTTTTCCTGATAAGAAAGTTCGAGAAAAGATTATTGCTATTGCTACAGCTATTAGTGAAAAGATTGAGGCCAATAAAAAGATAAACGATAATTTACAGAAGCAACTTTATGAAATATATAAAGCGTGGTATCAAGACTTTTTATGCGTTGATGATTTAACTCTGATTGAATCGCCTTATGGAAAAATACCACAAGGCTGGCATTATTCTATGCTCGGAGATTTATGCAAAAGTGTATCTGTTACCCATAATTTTAATACAGATCGGCTTATTTTCTTGAATACGGGTGATATTGAAGACGGACAGTTTCTTCATTCGGAGTATATGGCTGTTGCTGATATGCCCGGTCAAGCAAAAAAGACAATTATGCCAAATGATATTTTATATAGTGAGATTCGTCCAATTAACAGACATTTTGCATATGTTGATTTTCAAGCGGATAATTACGTTGTATCAACTAAGCTTATGGTTATCCGAGCAAACTCATTCGATTCTCGCCGGTTGTATCACTTTCTTACATTACAAGACACACTTGAAGAGCTACAAATGCAAGCTGAATCGAGATCGGGCACATTCCCTCAAATTCGATTCGAGAACATTAGCAAATTGCCAATATTGATTGCAGATAGCAACACCGAAACCGCCTTCATTACATTACTTCATGCGGCGTACAATCAAATAGAACACAACAATAGCGAAAATAAAAAACTTTCGGAGTTACGGAACAGCCTTTTGCCTCAGTTGATGTCTGGCAAAATCGATGTATCAAGAATTCGGCTCTAAGCTGCTAAATTATCGTTTACCAGAATTTTAATAACTCTCACCAGTGGCGGGAGATTCTACGGAGAAACTGCCACTGCCGTCGTTCTCTGAAATCGTGATAAGGAGATACGGCGATGAAAAATCAAATTATCAACGAGATACAGCGAAAAATGCTGCCGTATCTCAATAATGAACAGCTTTTACAGCTGAAAATGGTGCTGGAAACATCGTTTCAAGGGCTAATTCTTGATAAGGGCGAAGAACTGCCAAAAGCTGATGAACAGAACGCGGTAAAAGCGTTTATTACCGCAAAACGAATCGAGGGATGCTCAGAAAAAACGCTGACATACTATTCTAAAACCATCGAAGCAATGCTGAATGTTGTTGGAAAGTTGCCGCAGCAGATTACAACAGACGATTTGCGAAAGTATCTGACTAACTATCAGACGCAGCGGCGCTCAAGCAAGGTGACGATTGATAATATCCGGCGTATCCTTTCCAGCTTTTTCTCATGGCTGGAGGATGAAGATTTCATAGTGAAAAGCCCTGTCCGAAGGATTCACAAAGTAAAAACGGCAAAAATCATCAAAGAAACATATACGGATGAAGCACTGGAACTGATGCGTGATCACTGCTCGACGGTGCGGGATTTAGCAATCATTGACCTGCTGGCTTCATCGGGAATGCGTGTTGGTGAGATGGTGACGCTCAATCGGGAGGATATCAATTTTAATGAGCGTGAATGCGTGGTCTTTGGCAAAGGCAACAAGGAACGGTTGGTTTATTTCGATGCAAGGACAAAAATTCACTTGCAGAATTATCTGGATGAACGGAATGATAGCAATCCAGCCCTTTTTGTGACACTGAAAGCCCCGCATGAAAGGTTAATGATCGGCGGCGTGGAAACCATGCTTCGGGAGTTGGGGCGGCGATTAAATCTTAACAAGGTGCATCCGCACAAGTTCCGGCGAACTTTGGCTACATCAGCAATCGACAAGGGAATGCCGATTGAACAGGTGCAACAGCTTTTAGGACATCAAAAAATCGACACAACAATGCACTATGCAATGGTAAAACAACAAAATGTGAAATTGGCACATAGGAAATTTATTGGGTAGGTATTTAAAATGAAAGAAATGTTTTTAAGAGAACTTGCAGATATACAAACCGGACCGTTTGGAAGCCAGTTGCACAAAGAAGATTATGTAGAGAATGGAACACCAATTGTTACAGTGGAGCATTTGGGAAATAAGGATTTCTCGGAGCAGAACTTACCAAGAGTGTCGAATAGCGACAAGGAAAGACTTAAAAAGTATGTGTTAAAAGAGGGCGATATTGTATTTAGTCGAGTGGGTTCGGTGGATCGATGCTCTTATGTGGACAAAACTCATGAGGGTTGGATGTTTTCTGGACGGTGCCTTAGGGTTAGACCCAATACGGAAATCGATTCAGAATACCTATATTACTACTTCTGCTTGGATGAAATAAAAGAGTTTGTCAGAAATATAGCCGTTGGTGCGACAATGCCATCAATCAATACTAAATTGTTAGGAGAAGTCACAGTACGACTTCCCAATTTGGTTCAGCAGAAAAAAATTGTGGATGTTTTGTCTGCAATAGACGGAAAAATCAAAGTGAATCGAAAGATAAACGATAATTTAGCAGCTTAAAGTTGGATGTTGGAAACATCTAATTCACCAGACATGAGTTTCGGAAGAAGTTCATCTCTGAGTGCAGCCAATTTATGGGCTTCAATCCTATTTGAAATTATTAAGTCAAATATAGGGGCAATAATAGAACGAATATTTTGATAGTCTATATCTGAGGGAATAAGAACTTCAGCTTTTGCGAGTTCTTCACGCTTGATATGTCCCATAGTTGTTGCTTTATCAGCAGCAATGGCAATAAATCGGTCAAGGTGGTGCGCAGTCCACAAATAATAGAACCACTTGTCGTAGATCTTAGAGGTGACTTTGAAGAGATGCTGATTCAAGCCGCAGGTTCCCCCACACCAGATATCCACAAGCAAGCTACCCGACCAAGAGAATACAACATCACCGTCTTTGATGATGTACTCAGATTTGATACCGGGAGAACAAAGTTCACTATCAGTATCGCAGAAGCCCTGTCGAAGTTCTTTAATCTTCAGTACAGGAAGCCCTGTTTCACTCTCAGATGGGCGAAACTTCTGCATTGCAAGGCCATTTAGATAGCTGGCAATATCCAAAAGACTACCCTTTTCCCACCCAGTTGGAATTGTGTCAATATTGATAAAGTAATTAGAGAAAATTGCTTTAGCTTGGGCATATAAATTATCGTTTATAAAAGATATGAAGGGATAATATGGAAGATTTTGATAATGCTAAGACAAGAAATCCGAGGGAATGCGTTGTTACAAACCTTAATAGCTACCTGACCTACATTTCTGATATAAAGGAAAACATAAAGAAAGAGGAAGGCGCGGAAGTAAGCGCAAAGCATTATTTCTTCCGTGGACAGGCCAGCAACGAATGGAACGTCATGCCGGGAGTGTTCCGTGGTGGGATGCTGCCACATGAAGCAGAATTAATAAATGCGGCTTACACACGAAATCCCGATGACTTCCGGCAACTGACAACAGATTTTGAAAAACTCGCAAAATTGCAGCACTACGGGTTGCCGACAAGACTGTTGGACGTGACGGAGAATCCGCTAGTAGCACTGTATTTTGCTTGCCAAAAAAATCAAGAGAAAAAGATAACTGACGGGAAAACTACATTATTGCCGCCGACCGATGGAAAAATCTATTATAAGCGTGATTACGGAAAAAGTTATAGCGACATAGAGATCAAAGTGCTGACATATTTAGCAAGCTATGAAATTTCGGGCGATTATACATTAGAAAAGCTGCTTTCGGATTTGAACAAGTACGGGATTTATACGGATAAAGAAGCAGAAGAGTGTAGGGCAAGTGAATATAAAAGCTTGCTTTCAATTATTCAAAGAAATTATTTTGTGATTTCCAACTTAAATAATGAAAGACTGGTACGGCAAAGTGGCTCTTTTCTGATCTGTGGAAAATATAATGTTCAACTCAAAGAAAAAATTGGACAGAGCATCGTTAAACGGGCATATAGTGATGTTCAAGATGAGTTTGAACTTCAAAGTTTCAGAATACCAGCGGGAAGAAAAAGTGCAATTTTAGAAGAACTAAGTTTTTATAATATCAATGAAGGAACACTTTTCCCGGAACTTGAGCACCAGATGGCATATATTAAAAGCAATTATGCGAATATACAAAAGCCTATGGCCGACAAGTTTGTGAAAATAGAAGTTCCGGTAACAAATGTTAGAGAAGTATGCGATTCGGATATTTCAGACGACAAAGTGGATGAGATTATTCAGAGGGTACTGCGGGATGAAATAAATCCAGCATTTTTTGATGAGTGCTATATTGCAATTCGGGAAAATCTGATGCAGGATTGGTATCGTAAGGAAATTGGACTCAGTAAAGTTCGATTGGCACTGACGGACACATTGGATAATGGTACGCCGATAGGACGTGCGATGGCAAAAAGAGCGGCACAGTCTATCGTCACAAATATTATAAATGCTATTGTACAAGAATTGGATACAGCAACTTCGGATAATAGTTGAGGAGAAAAAATCATGCTTTCATTTACCGAAGATACCTTTGAGCAAGCAGTCATAGAACTATTTGAAAATATGGGTTATACCCACATTTACGCTCCTGATATGAACCGAACAGATTACAGCCGCCCTCTGCTGGACGATGTTTTGCGGGATTGTCTGGTGCGGCTGAATCGCAGCCTTCCGGCTGTGGCAATTGATGAAGCCATCCTGAAACTGAATGATTTTGATGCGGGAAGCCTGTTGCAGAAGAATATTGTCTTTATGGACTATCTGCAAAACGGCATTACGGTCAAGTATGCGGTCAATGGCGAGGAACGGTCTTCGGTGGTGCGGCTGATCGATTACACAGACGCAGCAAAGAACGATTTCTATGTGGTCAATCAATATACCTTCGTGGAAAACGGGAACAACCGCCGCCCGGATATCATTCTGTTTATCAACGGAATGCCGCTGGTTTTGATGGAACTGAAAAGCCCTTCCAAGGATGAAGTAGGCGCAGAAAACGCCTACAATCAGATTCGGAACTATATGCAGGACATTCCCTCCATGTTCTACTATAACGCAATCTGTGTGATCAGTGACCTGTCCACCAACAAAGCGGGTACGATTACTTCCGGCATTGACCGCTTTATGGAGTGGAAAACAAAGGATGGCGATTATGAGAACACCGCCTATGCGCAGTTTGACACCTTCTATGAGGGAATGTTCCAGAAAGAGCGGCTGCTGGACATCCTGAAAAACTTTATCTTGTTCTCTGGCGATGGGCAGAAGCAGTTCAAGATTCTGGCGGGGTATCATCAGTATTTTGCGGTGCGGAAAGCAATCGAGAAAGCCAAAATCGCCACTAAATCGGACGGCAAGGGCGGTGTGTTCTGGCACACGCAGGGCAGCGGAAAATCGCTGTCGATGGTGTTCTATGCGCATTTGCTGCAAGAGGCTCTGGACAGTCCGACCATTGTTGTGATGACCGACCGCATTGATCTTGACGACCAGCTTTACACGCAGTTTGCCAAGTGCGCACCCTTCCTGCGCCAAACACCGGTTCAGGCGACCAGCAAGGAAAATCTGCGTGAACTGCTGGATGGACGGCAGGCGAACGGCATCATTTTTACCACGATGTTCAAGTTTGAGCGTGGCGAGCGTCCGCTGTCGGAGCGGCGGAATATTGTGGTGATGGCAGACGAAGCCCACCGCGGACAGTATGGCTTTGATGAAAAAATCGTCGTGAAGGAAAACGAGCAGGGCGAAAAGGAAGCGTATACCGTGGTTGGCAATGCGCGAATCATCCACGATGCCCTGCCCAACGCAACCTACATAGGCTTTACGGGAACACCCATTTCGGCAAAAGACCGAAACACTCGCGAAGTTTTTGGCGATTATATTGATATTTATGACATGACGCAGGCGGTGGAGGATGGCGCAACCCGACCTGTCTACTATGAAAGCCGGGTTATCAAACTCCACCTCGACCAGAATACACTGGCCTTGATTGATGCGACCTACGACGCACTGGAACAGCAATCGGACGCTTCAACGATTGAAAAAAGCAAAAAGATGCTGGGGCAGATGGAGAGTGTGCTGGGGGCAGATTCTACCATTCAATCCCTGTGCGAGGATATTGTCATCCATTACGAAAAGTACCGCGCTAATCTTTTGACGGGCAAGGCGATGATCGTGGCGTATTCGCGCCCGATCGCCATGAAAATTTATCGGAAATTGCTGGATCTCCGTCCGGCATGGAAAGAGAAAATTGGCGTGGTCATGACCAGCGGCAACAATGACCCGGAGGAATGGAAAGCAGTTATTGGAACAAAATCGCACAAGGAGGAATTGGCACGGAAGTTCAAAGACAACGACGACCCAATGAAAATTGCCATCGTGGTGGATATGTGGCTGACCGGTTTTGATGTTCCTTCACTGGCAACGATGTATATCTACAAGCCGATGCACGGTTATAATCTGATGCAGGCAATTGCCCGCGTGAACCGCGTGTTCAAGGACAAAGAGGGCGGCTTGATTGTGGACTATGTGGGCATTGCGTCTGCCCTCAAAGCCGCCATGAAGGAGTATACCAAGCGCGACCAGTCCCGGTATGGCGATATGGACATTGCAAAGGTGGCCTACCCGAAGTTTCAGGAAAAACTTCAGGTGTGCAAGGATTTGCTGCACGGGTTTGATTTCAGTGGTTTTATTGGCGGTTCGCCGCTGGTCATGGCAAAGCTGGTAACCGGCGGTGTGAACTTTGTGCTGGATGCAAAAGCATCCAAGCGCAAGGACTTGTTTCTGAGGGAGGCAATGTTGCTGAAGCAGTCGCACTCCTTGTGTTCCAGCATGACCACGGAACAGGAACGTCACGAAGCCGCTTATATGGAGGCCGTGCGTTCTACCGTGGTGAAAATCACCTATGGCGGTAGCGGTGGAAAGACACTTTCTTTGAAAGAAATCAATGCTCAAATCAATGAGTTGCTAAAGGCGAGTATCCAGAGCCAAGGCGTTATCAGCTTGTTTGACAGCAAGCAGGCAGATGAAAATATCAGCCTGTTTGACCCGGCGGTGTTGGATGAAATTTCCAAAATGAAAGAAAAGAACATTGCCGTAGAAATTTTGAAAAAACTTATGGCAGAGCAGGTGTCGCTGTACAAACGGACAAATGTTGTGCAGTCTCAGAAATTTTCAGAGAAGATCACACAGTTAATGAACTCCTATTATAATGGTCTGATTACAAACGAGGAGGTTATCAAGGAACTTCTGAAAACGGCACAGGAAATCACAGAGCTGTACAA
>ENA-ORTS01002812-ORTS01002812.1-human-gut-metagenome-genome-assembly--contig:-NODE-2812-length-9914-cov-2.206512_pt1 | contig 9914 bp, 8 predicted proteins | sample MGYA00241911_ERZ509186 | MGnify/ENA primary metagenome ERZ509186 (study PRJEB26280, sample SAMEA2338852) | human gut metagenome | biome: human gut; feature: human-associated habitat; material: faeces...
GCAGCGGACCGCCACAACGCGCTTGTCAGGCTTCTGTAGGAACAGGGTGGAGCCGAGAGCGTGCTCGAGCGAGAAGAAGGCGAGTGTTGGCGCGGCGGGGTCCACGAGGGGCAGCGAGAAGTCCCCGCACAAGGGGAAATCGAAACAGATTTTAAAACCGGAATAGCTTATGTATTCCAGGAACCCGAATTACTCAGCCAGTTGACAATTGCCGAAAATATCGCCTTACCCTTGGCTGCCTATCTGAAAAAAGAAATTGCTTTCGAACAGGCGATTTCAATATTGCAAAAGATGGAGTTGGACGGCTTTGAGAACCGTTTTCCGAATGAACTGAGTTTCGGGCAGCAACAACGAGCAGCGATAGCACGTGCCTTGACTTACCCTTCTCCACTCCTGCTCATGGACGAGCCTTTTAAAGGTTTAGACGAGGCTTTAAGCCGCCGTATTATCAAGCGTATCCGTGAACGGCAAACAGAGAATGGGCAGACGATTCTCTTCACTTCCCATAATCCCGGAGAACTGCATTTGTTTGCAGATAAGACAGTTCGTTTGGATCCAACCAGCCATTAAGAGACTTTTACCGGTGAGCAAGGGATGGTAAACCAAAAAGTAGACCCCTTGCCTTCTTCCGATTCCACTCCTATTTCCCCTTTCAAGATAGAAATGATTGTCTTGCAGATGGAAAGTCCGAGACCTGTTCCCTGTTTGAACATATCCAACTTGACAAAGCGGTCGAATTTAGGTTGACAAAATTCTTGAATTTAAACGTGAATTGCAAATGTTTAGATAAAGAACTCGCCGGCTGGAGCAAAATAAATACCAAACAATTATCTTTGCGATTCAAATATAAAGAAACAACCCATATGGTAACATCATTTCATGCGCAGATTTCCCGTATCCTGAACATTCCTGCCGGACAGGTGGAACGAACCATCGGGCTATTGGGAGAAGGAGCGACAATCCCCTTCATCAGCCGGTACCGCAAAGAGGTGACCGGAGGACTGGATGAAGTTCAGATCGGCAATATCAAAGATCAGTTGGACAAGTTGACCGAACTGAAGAAGAGAAAAGAAAGTATCTTATCCTCCATAGAAGAACAAGGCAAACTGACTCCCGAACTGAAAAAGAGGATCGAGGATTCGTGGGATAGTACCGAAATAGAAGACCTTTATCTGCCTTACAAGCCCAAACGGATCACCAAAGCGGAAATTGCCCGTAAGAAAGGACTCGAACCTCTTGCCAGAATCGTGATGATGCAAAACGAAAGAGACTTGCCAGCCCGCGTGGCAGCCTTTATCAAAGGGGAAGTGAAGAACGCTGAAGAAGCGTTGCAAGGGGCACGCGACATCATCGCTGAATGGGTGAATGAGAACGAAGAGGCCCGCAATGTCGTCCGGAATTCTTTCTCACACACGGCAGTCATCACGTCCAAAGTCATCAAAGGAAAAGAGGAAGAGGGCGCTAAATACCTCGATTATTTCGAATTCAGTGAAACTCTGAACCGTATAAGTTCACATCGTCTGTTGGCCCTGCGCCGAGGTGAAACGGAAGGTATCCTGCGTGTAAGCATTTCTCCCGACACGACGGGCTGCCTGGACCGGTTGAAACGCCGTTTCGTGAAGGGACGGGGCGAAACATCCGACCAAGTATCGATAGCTGTAGACGATTCTTTCAAGCGCCTGCTGAAACCTTCCATCGAAACCGAATTTGCTAATTTGAGCAAGGCAAAAGCCGACGAAGAAGCGATCCGTGTATTTACCGAAAACCTGCGCCAGTTGTTGTTGGCTCCGCCATTGGGACAAAAACGTGTGTTGGGTGTCGATCCCGGTTATCGTACTGGTTGTAAACTGGTTTGCCTCGACGCGCAGGGGGCATTGTTACATAATGAAGCGATCTATCCTCACCCGCCCCAGAACGAAAAAAGCAAAGCGGCTGCCAAAGTGGCACAACTGGTAGCCACATACGCCATCGACGCCATCGCTATCGGGAACGGGACAGCAAGCCGCGAGACGGAACAGTTCATTACCAATATCCGCTATGATCGCAAAGTACAAGTGTTCGTGGTCAGCGAGAACGGAGCATCCATCTATTCCGCATCCAAGATAGCCCGCGACGAGTTTCCCGAATATGACGTGACGGTCCGTGGCGCCGTCAGTATCGGCCGTCGCTTGATGGACCCGCTTGCCGAGTTGGTCAAGATTGATCCGAAAAGCATCGGTGTCGGGCAATACCAGCATGATGTCGAGCAGGGTGCCCTGAAAAAGAGCCTCGACCAGACGGTGGAAAGCTGTGTAAACTTAGTCGGCGTGAATGTCAATACGGCAAGCAAGCACCTATTGACCTATATTTCCGGATTGGGCCCGACGTTAGCACAAAACATCGTCGACTACCGAACCGAACACGGACCTTTCCAGTCTCGTCGCGAACTCCTGAAAGTACCCCGCATGGGAGAAAAGGCTTTTGAACAAAGTGCTGGTTTCCTTCGTATCCAAGATGGTAAGAACCCATTGGACAACTCGGCCGTCCATCCGGAAAGTTATCCGATCGTCGAACTGATGGCAAAGGACTTGAAATGTACTGTCACCGAACTGATCAGCAATAAAGAACTGAAGAAAAAGCTCGACTTGAAAAAATACGTCACGGACAAAGTCGGAATGCCGACTTTGTTGGATATTATGGAAGAACTGGATAAGCCGGGACGCGATCCTCGCCAGACCATCCAAGTATTTTCTTTCGATCCAACGGTGAAGACGATCGAAGACCTGAAAGAAGGGCAAGTGCTGCCGGGCATCGTCACCAATATAACGAATTTCGGCTGTTTTGTCGATGTCGGCATCAAGGAGAATGGGCTGGTTCATATTTCCGAATTGGCAGACCGTTTTATCAGTGATCCGACACAAGTCGTCTCGATCCATCAACATGTGAAAGTAAAAGTGTTAAGCGTCGACCTCGTTCGCAAACGGGTTCAGCTTTCTATGAAAGGAATAGAAGAAACAGTTTCTTAATAGCGATGAAAATTAACAAAACAAACGTAGCACGCCTGCTGGACAAAGCCAAAGTGGCTTACCAGTTGGTTCCTTATGAAGTAGATGAAAACGATCTGAGCGCGACGCACGTCGCCGACCAGTTAGGCGAGAATGTCGCGCAGGTATTCAAGACGCTTGTCCTCCACGGCGACAAAAGCGGCTACTTCGTCTGTGTCATTCCCGGCGCCGACGAGGTTGATCTGAAAAAGGCCGCTAAAGTCTCCGGCAACAAAAGTTGTGAAATGATCCCGGTCAAAGAACTCCTCCCCCTCACCGGCTACATCCGTGGCGGCTGCTCCCCCATCGGCATGAAAAAGCATTTCCCGACCTATATCCACCACACCGCCGGACAGTTCGATCACATTTATGTCAGCGCCGGACAACGGGGTTTGCAGATACGGATCGCTCCGGGAGATTTGATTCGGGAGGCACGGGCAGAGGTGGCGGATGTCATACGTGAAATATGAATCAATACTGTATATCGAAACGCTTCTACGTTATTTTCAATACGTCCACAAAGATCGTGTTTTTGAATGATTAAGCAAAGAAAACTCGCACCCCCGTCGCACCCCTGCAAACCCATTTCAAGAAATCCTGAAGCCGTTTCTCACTGTGCAGGGCGGTCTCAAGAAATCTTGAAATGGGTTTGCACCTTTGAAAAGCCGTTTTGAGAAATCTTGAAACGACTTTTTTCCATTCAAAAACGGCTTTAAGATTTCTTGAAGATATTTTTCACCGTTGGAACGGCATTTCAAGGTTTCTTGAAGACTTTTCCGGACAATAAAAGCAGAAAGCAATGCTAAATCAATAATTATTGTCTACCTTGCAGGACAATTTAAACATTTAATTCGAATGCCTATGGGAACATACACGAAAATCAAAGTAATCATGCTTTACACACTCAATAACGCCGAGTACCTGGCCTATATGAACTCCGTACTCGCTTTGCTCCCTCCCCCATCGGGCGGCGAGGAAGACCGTCCGGATGAACTCTCTTTGGACAAAGAAGTGCAAGCATCAGGAGCTCCGGACATCGGTCTGTCAAAAGAGTTTGTCAATGCAATGGAAAAGGACGTGCTTGCCCTGGCAGACGTTGTGGATGAAAGCCGTATCTCGCAGGAAACGGAAAAAGCCGAATTACACGAAAAGAATCGGGATAATTTAGTTGTTTACATCACGACACGTATCTCCCGTGCCGGGACATTGCCACTTGAGGCTGAAAGAGATGCAGGAAAATATTTATACAAGGTCATCAAGCCTTATATCGGTATCGCCCGTCTCCCGGTAGCACAGGAAAGTGCCAAGATACAAGGGCTTTTGATCGATTTGAGAAAGGACGAAAACATCTCCTACGTGGAGACGCTCGGACTGGCGGCTTATTTGGACGAACTCGAAAAGGAGAACAACGCCTATATCAGCCTGACGAGCCAACGGACACAGAACCGGGCAGCCAACAAGAAGGAAAGCGGTGCGGTTCTGCGCGAGCGGATCGACGGATATTATGAAGATCTGGTCATGCTGGCACAATCCTACAGCGTTGCCGTACCTTTGGAGGCGGCAACGGCATTTGTCAACAACCTGAATCAGCTGATCACCGAAACGACCACCGCCAACAACCAGCGGAAGAAAAGATCAGGGTCAAACGGCAACGGGGCTGACGATTCCGAACGTCCCGGAGAACTGTCTGTTTAAACAAAAAAAGAGCCGAGACTGGTAATTTTTACCGATCTCGGCTCTTTTCTTCTTTCTTTAATTTTATACACCTAAGACGATTCAGCATCGATATTCAATTTTCGGCTGATCTCACGAGCAACTTTCAAAGTCGGCTCGCATTTCTTATTTAATCTTTAGAACTTCCGGAACGTATATGTTTTCCCCTCGCGGCTTAAGATCAGTTGCTTGGATTCCAGTTTATCGATTGTATAGGTTTGTTTGGAAGAATTCCAGTCGGTATAAGGCAGGAATTTACTGATCGGCCTCGGATCATTCTCTAATTCCAGCAGCAATGTTTTTTCACCTTCCAACGTGTTGTAGCCATATTGATGGCGGAAAGAGTCGATTTCCGTAACGTACACCTGGTACATAAACAAAGAATGTTCAAAATTAAAATAAACCGTATCGACATTCTGCACGTTACCGCTTGCTTCTACCTTCTGTAATTGCCATTTACCGAACAACTTGGATTCCGTGTCCTTGCTGCACGAGACGAACAGGATCACACAAAATGCTATCAATATATTTCTAACCATACTCTTTTTTCTGCTTAAATCGGACATCAAAGGAAAGGAAATAATTTCAATTTTGTATATTTGTCACCACTTTATTATGTGTTTTTAATTTTACAGACATTCTATGAGACAAATGAAACAATTTGTAATACTGCTTTCAGCTGTATTAGCTTTTTCTTCCTGCGTACACAAAGTGCAGAAGGAACAACAGGAAAAGAGTATCGTGCATACCAATCCCCTTCCCGTACAGTTTGGTGATCCTTATGTACTGCTGGCTTCGGACGGCATATACTACATGTATGGAACAGGCGGAGGTGCTGTCGACGGCTTCAGTGTGTATTCCTCTCCCGACTTGGCCAACTGGAAAGCCGAAGGACAGGTATTTCGGGGCAATGTTCCGGGATCATGGGGAGTCGCCAACTTCTGGGCGCCGGAGGTGTACGAACGTGGTGGCAAGTTCTATATGCTGTACAGTGCCGACTGGAAAGAAAATCCGACTAACGAATTGGAAAATTTCCGTATCGGAGTGGCTGTTGCCGACAAGCCGACAGGACCTTTCAAGGAATTATCCGACAAACCTTTGTTTGATCCGGGCTATCCGGTTATCGACGGGAACTTGATCGATGACGAGGATGGACGGACCTACCTATATTTTTCCCGTTGTTGCTACAAACATCCGGTGGAAAGCGAAATTGCCGAAAAGGCTAAAAAAGAAGGGAAGTTCGACGAGATAGAGGAAAGCTGGATATATGGCATCGAGGTAAAGCCGGATTTGACAGAAGTGATCGGTGAACCGGTCCTGCTGCTCCGTCCGCCAGTAAAACTGGACGACACGCAATCCGAATGGGAAAGCCGCTCCGTTACTTCCGGTGAGATCAACCGCCGTTGGACGGAAGGTCCTTATACGATGAAAAAAGGCGATACCTACTATATGATGTATTCGGCCAACTATTATAAAGGAAAGAATTATGCTGTCGGCTATGCAACGGCAAAAAGTCCGCTCGGCCCGTTTGTCAAATCGAACGATAATCCTGTGCTACAAAAGAACGTGGAGCAGGGAGGCATCGTTACCGGTACGGGGCATAACAGCGTGACCTGGTCGAAAGACGGCAAGCAGATGTATTGTGTTTATCACGGTTACACTCAGAAAACAGGAAGCGAGCGAGTTGTCTTTATCGACAAGATGGGAATCGATGAGAACGGCAAGCTCTATGTGGACGGACCGAACGCGGAGTAAATTGAAAATTAAAAATTAAGAATTAAAAAATATCATCGACCGTAATTTTTTAATTCTTAATTTTTAATTCTTAATTTACAAAGCCCCCTTTGTACTCGGCAGTTCATACCTGTAGATGTCGCGGCGGATAGCCATCTTGATGGAGCGGGCCAAAGCCTTGAAGATTCCTTCGATCTTATGGTGCTCGTTTGTGCCTTCCGCTTTAATGTTCAGGTTCATGCGGGCGGCATCGCTCAGGCTTTTAAAGAAATGCAAGAACATTTCGGTCGGCATATCCCCTACTTTCTCACGGTGAAAGGCTGCATCCCAGACTAACCAGGGACGTCCTCCGAAATCAAGCGCCACACTGCACAGACAATCGTCCATCGGCAGGCAGTAACCGTAGCGTTCGATCCCCCTCTTATCGCCTAAAGCCTTTAACAAAGCTTCTCCAAGCGCAATAGCCGTATCCTCTATCGTATGATGTTCGTCTACTTCCAGATCTCCTTTCACCCGTACCGTCAAATCGATACCCGAATGTTTTCCGATCTGGTCGAGCATATGGTCGAAGAAGCCGAGACCGGTGGAAATCTCCGTCCGCCCATGTCCGTCCAGATTCACTTCTACAAAAATATCCGTTTCCTTTGTCGTACGTCGGATAGTGCCCCGGCGTTCTCCGGCAAAAAGATATTCCGTGATCCGGTCCCAATCGTCTGTAATCAGGACGGGAGAAATAGCCGTATTCTCCGTGAGCAACTGTCGCGCCTCGACGTCATCCGGACGAAGCCATATCCCTTTTGCCCCTAAATTGGCTGCCAGCTGCATATCCGTCAGCCGGTCACCTATCACGTAACTGTTTGCCAGGTCATATTCGCCGGACAGATAGCGGCCTAACATACCTGTACGGGGTTTCCGGTTCGGAGAGTTTTCTTCCGGAAAAGAACGGTCGATCAGGATATCGTCGAAACGGATCCCCTCGCCTTCCAAGGTCTTCAACATCTTGTCGTGTGCCGGCCAGAAAGTGTCTTCCGGAAAGGAATCCGTACCCAAACCGTCCTGGTTCGTCACCATCACAAACTCGAAATCCAACTGTTTACGGATAAAGTACAGGTTACGGAATACCTTCGGATAAAACACTAACTTCTCCAAGCTGTCCAACTGATAGTCCACCGGCGGCTCTATCACAAGCGTTCCGTCCCGGTCTATAAATAAGGCTCTTTTCATTTCATAAATCTTTACATTTTTTTAAGCGCTTCGAGCAAAGCATCGTTTTCATCCGACTTACCGACCGTGATGCGAAGGCAGCCGTTACACATGGTCACATTTGTCCGGTTACGGACGATAATACCCTGTCTGACCAGATTTTTATAGATCGTATCGGCATTCGTCACTTCGACCAGGATAAAATTTGCATCCGTAGGATAAATCTTGCGCACGCAGTTCAACTCCGGCAATGCAGCTTGCAGACGAATCCGCTCGGAAAGGATCGAACGAAGCTGTTTTTCCATCTGTTCCTTGTTTTCAAGCATATACAAGGCACGTTCCTGAGTCAGCAGATTTACATTGTACGGATATTTGATCTTATTGAGGATCGCAATGATTTCGGGAGAAGCAAAAGCCATTCCCAACCGGATTCCGGCAGCCCCCCACGCTTTGGACATGGTTTGCAGGACGATCAGATTCGGGAATTTCTCCAACTCGCCTAAGAAAGAAGGCTCGATGGAGAAATCGACATAAGCCTCGTCAATCACAACGATCCCCTGGAAAGTATTCAATACTTTGTAAAGGCGGTCACGGCTCAGATTATTTCCCGTCGGGTTGTTGGGAGAACACAGGAATATCACCTTCACCCAGTCGTTTGCCGCTTCCAGAAGGCTGTCGGTATCCAGGTCGAACTTTTCGTCCAGCTTGATCTTCCGGAACTCTACGTTATTGACATTGGCCGCGACTTCATACATGCCGTAGGAAGGCGCGATGCTTACGATGCTGTCGATAGACGGTTCGCAAAACGCACGGATAATCAGATCGATCGGTTCGTCACTTCCGTTCCCCAGAAAGATAGACTCGCGTTTCACCCCTTTGATCTCCGCAATCTTCTTCTTCAGTTCCCATTGCAAAGGATCGGGATAGCGGTTGTACGGTCTGTTAAACGGGTTTTCGTTTGCATCCAGGAAAACGGAGGCATTACCTTGAAACTCATCTCTGGCAGACGAGTAGGGTTTCATGTTCCAGACATTGGGTCTGACTAAATCTTTTAAGTCTTTCATAATGTGTTCAATCTGATTGTTACTGCATTCTTGTGCGCATCCAACTGCTCGTTGGCCGCCATTGTCCGGATCGTCCCGCCCAACAGCCGGATGCCGTCGGCCGTGATCTCCTGGAACGTGATCTTCTTGATGAAGCTGTCCAGGTTCACGCCACTGTAGGCTTTTGCATATCCGTTGGTCGGCAACGTATGGTTCGTACCGGAAGCGTAGTCGCCAGCGCTTTCCGGCGTATAGGATCCCATGAAGACACTGCCTGCATTTTCGACCTGCCCGGCAATATCTGCATAATCGGTCGTCTGGATAATCAGATGCTCCGGAGCGTACAGGTTGGTGAAGTCGATCACTTCCTGTTTATCCTTCAGCACGATAAGACGGCTGTGGCTCAACGATTTTTCCGTGATCTCCTTACGGGGCAGCCGGTCCAGCTGTTCCCGGATCGCTTGCATGATCGGTTCGACGATGCTTTCGGATGCCGTCACCAGCATGGCCTGGCTGTCCACTCCATGTTCCGCCTGGGAAAGGAAATCTGCGGCGATAAAGGCGGGATTGGCCGATTCGTCTGCAATCACTTCCACTTCGGAAGGACCGGCAGGCATGTCGATGGCCACCTCTTTCAGGCTGACCAACTGTTTGGCCGCCGTCACATACTGGTTACCGGGACCGAATATCTTATAGACCTTCGGAACCGATTCCGTTCCGTAGGCCATCGCCGCTATGGCCTGGATACCTCCTGCCTTGAATATCTTGCTGACGCCTGCCGTTTCCGCGGCAAACAGGATGGCGGGGTGTACCTTTCCATCCTTGCCCGGAGGCGTACAAAGCACGATTTCCTTACAGCCGGCAATACGTGCCGGGACAGCCAACATCAGGACGGTAGAGAAAAGAGGAGCCGTTCCGCCGGGAATGTATAAACCGACTTTTTCTATCGCTACCGCTTTCTGCCAGCAGGTGACACCCGGTGTCGTCTCCACCTTCTTTCCCGTAAAACGCTGTGAGGCGTGAAATATCTCTATATTGTTCTTTGCTTGACGGATAGCTTGCTTCAGCTCTTCAGGTACGAGCTCCTTCGCTTCCGCTAATTCCTGTTCTGAAACCTGCAACCTTTTGAAGGTAGCGGGATCTATCTTGTCGAACTTCTCCTCATACCGGATAACGGCGGCATCTCCTCCCTTCCGGA
>ENA-ORTS01002816-ORTS01002816.1-human-gut-metagenome-genome-assembly--contig:-NODE-2816-length-9890-cov-2.593594_pt1 | contig 9890 bp, 6 predicted proteins | sample MGYA00241911_ERZ509186 | MGnify/ENA primary metagenome ERZ509186 (study PRJEB26280, sample SAMEA2338852) | human gut metagenome | biome: human gut; feature: human-associated habitat; material: faeces...
GTTAGTGCCCGGAATCGGTTCCCAGATATTGCCGCCGAAATAAGAGCGGGCATTGTTGATGGGCTGTCCGTCTTTGCTCTCACGGATATAAAAATAATCGCCGTATTCACCCTCCGGGTCAGTCATGGCTTTTTTAAACCATTCGTGTTCGTCGGAACAGTGGTTGACAACCAGATCCATAACGATATACATATTACGGGATTTTGCTTCTTTTAACAGTTCGTCCATATCCTCCATGGTTCCAAATCTTGGATCGATATCATAATAATCGGAGATATCATATCCATTGTCATCCTGCGGCGACTGATAGATTGGACAAATCCAGAGTACATTGACTCCCAGTTTTTTCAGATATTCAATTTTCCCTGTAATTCCTGGAATATCCCCCATTCCATCCCCATTGCTGTCCGCAAAACTTCGAGGATAGATCTGATAAACGACACTGCTCTGCCACCATTTCTTCTCCATCTTATGTCCCCTTCTTGCTTTTTTTATTCGAACCAAGTATAATACAAAAAATAAAAAGATACTTTCATTATTTTATCAAAAAATAACACAATATTATGCAACAGTTCAGCTACGCGTCTGTACAAGAAAGGAGATCTCTCATGTCACGTTCCTTAAAAGAGACAAATTTTCACGGAACCCCTATGTTCCCCTTACAGATTTATTCTCATAAAGATAAGAACGGTTTCTATTCCGTTACTGCCCACTGGCATGAGGAACTGGAATTTCTCTATATCGAGGAAGGAACTATGCGCGGAATCATTTCCGGAACCCCTTATGAAATGAAAGCCGGTGAATTCTATTTCATCAACTCTGGTGAACTGCATGAACTAAGCGCACACAACCATTCCCTGCATCATGCAATTGTTTTCGATCCCAAATTACTTAATTTTGATTTGTATGATGCCTGTCAGCACAATTTCATCCAGCCAATCACACAGAAGAAACTACTCTTCCCAAACAACATCTCCAATGCCCTCAGTCAGAAAGAACGAGAAAGTCTCCGACAGCTTTTTCTTGCAATGATCTATAATTACCACCACCCGGAACGATGTGCACTTCTCAAAATTAAGATCTGTCTTCTGCAGATTCTGGAACTCTGTTTCCGCACAGAAATTCTTATACAGAACCAGACTACCGGAAAGCAGCTCTCCTCCATAAATCAGCTGAAGGAAGTGCTTGATTTTATCCGGTCACATTACGCCGAAGAAATTACATTAAAAGAACTTGCTGACATTGCCTGCATGAGCCCGACCTATTTCTGCAGATATTTCCATCAGGAGATGGGCAAGACACCGTTTGCCTTCCTGAATGAATACCGCATCAAAAAAGCTGCCATCCTTTTGGATGACAGCTCACTGTCTGTTTCTGATATTGCCATTAACTGTGGCTTTGACAACATCAGCTATTTCATTCGTAAGTTCAAAGAATACCAGGGAATCACCCCCAAAAAATACAGAAGCCGGAAGATGCCAGAATAAATAAAGCTATGTTGCAAAACTGTGAAGGCATTCGTATTGAAGTGCCTCCGATCCGGAAACGGCTGTTAATTTTTTTCATATTTTTTTCTTACCTCTCATATATTATCCTTAGTTTCATATTCTAAAGTATGTCTTAAAAATGCCTTCTGCAAAGCATACCACAAAGTATGACATGTAGATTGCAGGAATGATTTTTATATGTGTTCTAATTGCAAAACAATCGCATCCTATTTTCGTCTTGTTTATAAGACAAAAATAGGATATAATTGTTCTATATATTTTGGAGGTATGTTATGAATAGAGATAGTTTAAAACAAATCATGATTGACCAAAAAGAAATCTACCTTAATAATCCACTTATTCCAAGACATTACTATCTGGAAGAAAATGTCAATTACTGTTTTGTTGGCATTCGTAGAACCGGAAAATCCTATATGATGTATCAACAGATAAAACAATTGGAAGCAAATGGAATTCCATTATCACAAATCGTTTATGTTAACTTTGAAGATGAACGTCTTTTAGAAATGACCGCCGCTGACTTAAACCTTATTTTAGAAATCGGGTTAGAGATATCCAAAACTGACGTTAAACCATATTTATTCTTAGATGAAATCCAAAATATCACTGGATGGGAAAAATTTGTCCGTAGAATTGCTGATATGAAATATCGGATCAATATAACAGGCAGTAACAGTAAAATGTTAAGTAGTGAAATTGCATCTACTCTTGGCGGTCGTTTTGTGATTATGAATATTTATCCATATTCTTTCTCAGAATACCTGATTGCCAATCATATGAAAAAGAATTATCTGGATGTAATCAGCACCAAAGATAAAGCTGATGTGCAAAACCAATATAACCAATATGTAACATATGGAGCTTTCCCTGAATTAACGGAAATAAATAACAAAAGGATTTTTTTGAATAGCATCTACCAGACCGTATATCTTGGTGATATCATAACAAGAAATAAAATTACCAATGACTTTGCTGTGAGATTGATTTTAAAAAAGATTGCCGAATCTATTACGAAACCTTTATCTTTCAGTAGACTGACTAATATATTAAAAAGTACAGGAACATCTATTGGCAAACAAACTGTAATCAATTATGTTGGCTACATGACAGACTCCTATTTACTTTTTACTCTGCAAAACTATGCTGCAAAACTGGTAGAAAAAGAGACTTCTCCCAAATATTATTTCATGGATACAGGACTTCTTGGACTTATGTTACTAGACTGTAAATCTGCCCAACTGGAAAATCTTGTCGCCATCGAATTAATTCGGCGTTACGGAGTAGAAAATGTTTACTTCTTTGAAAATAATGTGGAAATCGACTTCTATGTTCCGTCAGAAAATCTGGCTATCCAGGTCAGTATGCAAGTATTAGATAATATAGATACACGAGAACGTGAAACCCGTGCTTTCGTCAAATTAAATAATTTCATACCGGACTCCAAATGTATTCTGATTACAAATAGTGAAGAGGCTGTTCTTGACTGTGAAGGAATTCGTGTTGAAGTGATTCCGATCTGGAAATGGCTATTGATGAATGATTTGTAGGAGCCACGCGGAACGCTAATTCCCTGCTTTTTTATTGTCCCCGTTGACTCTACCAGGAATTTTCACTTGACTCCAATTTTATTTTTCTACTAAACTATAAAAATTACAAATAAAAACTATATATAAAAGCACTTACAGTACTTACCAACTATAGTTTCCTGTAAGTGCTTTCCCGCAGGTGGCAGCTTCTTCCGTATCTTTTACTTTCTCTTGTATCTTTTATTCTTCCTCCGCCAACTCCCCAAACTCCGTCTTCTCAAATTCCTGAATGGAAATATGTCTCTTATTCGGGTTCGCATACACGAAAGTCTTATCTACATTCTCCAGATAGTTCTGGATCTTATCGTTCGTCGCACTGATGATTGCCTGGAAGCCAAGTCCGCGGATCAGTGAGATACAGCTTGCCACCTTCTCGGCATCCATCTTGGAGAACGCCTCGTCCAACACAACCAGACGCAGTGTCGGTGACCGGTGCATCTTCGGCGACAGATTGATCTTATAAAGCTGCGCAAAGCTTGCCAGAAGTGCCACGTACAGCGGGTTCTGCCCCTCTCCGCCGGAGTTCTTCTTGATCATCTTACTCAGTCCGATCGTCATCTCCTTATCGCCATGTACGATCTGCTGCATATCGAATGACAGATAGGTTCGGTAATCCGCATACTTATCCATGTTGCGTTTCGCCTCATCCATCTCGTCCTTCGTCGCATTCTCCGGCGGGATGAAGATATTGATCAGCTCGTTCATCATCTCCCCATACTGGTTCTCATGCTCCATCGTGAACATATCAAGCTGGTTGTCCATCGTATCATCTAAGTCAGACGGACGGATCTGCAGGGAATCATCCATGAACATCTTATAATATTTTCCATCTGCACCCTTGTTCTTCGTGATCACGAACTGATACTTATCCTTACCGAAGTCCAGTTTGCTGATGATCCGGTTCAACTCATCCCTTCTCTGATAAGCCTCCAGGATCGCACTCCGGATCTTGAAGATGAAGTCATCTTTGAAATGCTCCACAGCCGCTTTCGCCTGTGTCTTCGCCGACTCCCTGTAAGTCTCCAGATGATCGCAGGACAGCGAATTCAAAAGCTTCTCATACGGCGCGTTGTCCCGGATAGAAGTTGAGAATGTACGGTTCGGATATTCTCTGATATAACTGCTTCTCTCTTCCACCAGCTTCCGGTAAGCGTCTTCCTCTTCTTCCCTGAGCGTATATACCCGCGAAACCATCTGACGTCTCAGATACTCATAATTCTCGGATTTTCTACCAGACAGATATTCCTGGAACTCCTTCTCGTAACGCTTATCTGCTACTTTTCTCTTCACGTCCTTCATCTGTTCTTCCGATTCGAGAACTTCTGCATTCAGACGTTCGATTTCTTTCTTGTTCTCCCAGATTGCTTCCTGCACCTTGGATACGGATTCTTTCTTCGCATCCTGTGCCGCCTGCACTTCTTTCTTCTTGCCTTCCCATGCAGCAACGGATTCATCCTTTAACTTCTGCATCTGTTCCAGAAGCTGAGCCTTTTTCTTTTCTTTGGAAATGATTGCCTTGCTGTCAGCCAGCCATCCGAGATAATCCTCTGCCGGCTGCTTCAACATCTCCATCTGCATTGCCTGGCGGATCTCTTCTAACAGCTCCTGTACCGGCATTCTCTCGCCATTTAACTTCTCACATTTTTCTTCCAGCTTGCGGATTCTCTGGCGCATACTCGTCTCACCGATGTAGGCTCTTCTGGTGTAATTCTCCGGATTCATGTGCTGCAGTTTGTAGCTCTGGTACAACATACAATCCGGTGTCACACCGATCTTGCACTCACGCAGTTCATCCAGTGATTCGCATTTCTTTACATTTCCAAGGAAGAAATTAATGTATTCCTGCACATACGCTTCTTTCGCTTTTACTACTTCTGCCAGCGCGCCCGGCTGTACCTGATGCTTGTCCTTCGTAAGCTTCTCCGTATCCAGGACTGCTGCCCGGAAGAAACGTTTCGTATCCATCTCCTGGTAAATGTCCATCGCAGCCCTGGCATACTTTGGTTCCACGATCAGCTGCAATTTATTATTTCCAAGATAACCCTCCACTGCATTGTGCCATCTCTCGTCCTTCACATCCAGAAGATCCGCAAGAATATGCACATTCACGAACTTGCCGCAACGCTCATGCAGACGGTTACGCAGTTCGAATCTCGCCTCTTCCAGCTCTCTCGGATAAGCCTTCTTTCCCTGCTTCAGTTCTTTTAATTCTGCTCTTGCCTCTTTCTCTTCTTTCTTGATCCGGCGAAGGTCTGCATCCGCTTCCTGTCTCTGGTCTTCCAGCTCCTCCTGCAGATCTTTTAAGCCTTCCTGCAGTCGCACAAGCTCTTCTTCGGAAATGCTTCCGTCTGCGAATTTTTCGATATCCCAGATCACCTGATTTGGCGTAATGTCTTTCTCCGTCCATGCCTTCAGATGCTCTGCAGTCTGCTCCCAGCGGACTTTTCCATTATTCAGACGCTCCAGCGTCTCATTTAATGTATCCAGATCTGATTCCAGTCTTGCATACCCACTGTCTGCGATCCGCAGAATGATCTCTTCATACTCTTTCTGCAGATCCTTTTCTTCCTGCTCCAGCACCTGTTGCTGCTTCTTCAGATCTTCGATGGCTTCCTGCCTTACCTTGATCCGGTCTCTGGCTTCCTGACTCTTCACCTCATGGTTCATAATCTCCAGACGGTCGATTTGATAAGAACACACCTTCTCCTCATCGGATTTTTCTGCATACTGCTCATACTTTCCGCAGATCAGCTTCAGTCTTCTGATCTCCTCCATCGTCTCTTCGATCTTACTGCGCATGCGTCCATACTGCATGACACTTTCCTGCAGATCCTCAATATGGATATCCTGCTCCATACAGATATATTCTTTTACGAAATCTTCCAGTTTGATATTCATACGGAACGAGATCGCACGTTTGAATAGCTTTGGAAATTTTTCCATGTCCAGACCGCCAAGATAGATATCGTATAGCTGTCTCCGGAATCTTTCATTACTCGGACCGCAGTAGAACTGTTCCGGCGTAAAGGAACGCTGCAGGTACTCACGCATTTCCGCAGTGGTAAGGCACCGGCCTTCCGAACGGTAATGATTCGGAAGTAATTCTCCCGTATGCCAGAAGAACAGGCGGCTTACGTCATTATTCGACGTATCCACGTCAAACACAACACCAACACACTGTTTATCTCTGGTATTCGTCTGTGTCAGCTCCAGCACGATCGTACTGGAAAAATTACGGTTTCTTAAATACTGTGATTCATTATTTTCACTGATATTCACCATACCTCTTAAGTACTCGATCAGTGTACGGTCCGAATCATCTGCTGCCGCCTTGTTGAAAAATCCACGGCCATCCGTATTGGCATACAGCACGATCTGGATCGCATCCAGAACCGTCGATTTACCACTTCCGGAATGTCCGGTGAAGAAGTTGATTCCTTCATTAAGCGTCAGTATCTTTTTATCTATGTAATGCCAGTTATTCAGGCATATCTTCGAGAGTGCTTTGAATGGCTGCTTCGTCTCCAATTTGATCCTCCTCACTGAATGTTGCTAATAATTCCCTGATGTCGTCTCCTAAAAGTACCGTATGGATACAAGGGTAGATGACCAGGCGGGTCGACTCGTTTAATTCTTCCAGAACATCAAGCGGCTCGATGATCTGATACTTCTTCAGAAGTGCGATCGTCCGTCTCATTTCCGTAATTGACGGAAGACTCTTCAATACATGAAATTCTCCCGCTTTTCCGTTTACTGCACCAAGTGTTGTCACCACATGGCTGCTCGACGATGCAGTCTGCATCTGCTCATCATAGATAAGCTTCAGCACCAGTAAATAGATCGTCGCCAGACGCGGCAGCTTCTCACCCCATAACTGCTCTCCCTGGATATAGATCACACCCATATGTACATTTTCCCGCAGTATGATCCCCGCCACCTCAAAATATGCTTTAAAAAATTCCAGATGCTTCGTACAGGTACGGTATTCTTTTGTATACTGCATCCTTCCCGCACGTTTATCAAATTTTCTTTCCAGGAGAAATGTCTGACGGTACAGTGTCTGGATGACCTCTGTGACCTCTTCTTTTTCTTCCTGGGTTAGCTGTTCGTAGTAATCTATCATTATTCTTAGAACTCCTTTTATCAGAACTTCTTTATATTATGTTCATCACTTTTCTTTCTGTTTTGCATTACAAATTATTACACACTATTACGCCCGTCTCTTCACGAATCTTAATGCCGGATACCGGTATCCGGCCTTTTCCACCATCTCCGGTTCTTCTTCCAGCACCATATATCTGCTGTTCTTACGCGTACTGTAATCATAAGCCAAAATCAATTTTTCAAATTCTTCCTCATCCGCAATATTAATCTTCGACGCATCCATCACTTCATCTTCCATATTATTCTCGATGAATTCTTCGATCTGCTTCTTGCTGAACCGCATCTGGATCCGGTTCAGTCTTAAGATATCATCCTTATCCAAATCTCCCGTCGTCTCATCCGGAAGCAGCTGACTGATGAAGTCTTTTCTGGATTTTCTTCTCTTATATAAAGACTTCTCTGACAGGATCTCCAGAAGTGACAGATTCATGCGCTTTCCGGTCTCTGTGATGATCTCTTCCATCTGCTCCGGTTCTTCCGACATCTTATTCAGAAGCTGTACCACCAGACCTTTCGTATCTGTCTCACCGCTTAACAGATAATTCATTCTGGTTACCGTTGCCCGGACATATTTCGTATGTTCTTTGTCCATATTGGCAATGCGGTGCTCGATATCGTCAAATCCACGCTCGATCAGATCCAACAGATCCAACACATCATCCTGGTTATCTCCCAGCATCTTCGACCGTGCCTGTACCTTCATGATAAATGCTTCATCATCCCGGATCTCTCTCAGACATTTCTTAATATCCATCTTATAGATATAAAAGTTGTCCGATGTTTTCAGAATATGATACTTCTTCCATACGATCTCTTCCACATAACTGTCCAGATGTTCCCGCAGGATCCCACTGTAAGAATCCTGCTGCAAGAGCTTCGCAAAGAATTTATTCATATTATGAAGCATATCCTGCAGTGCCTTATTCAGCCGCCTCGTATTCACCAGAGCCGTCCTTAAGAGCCCGACACTTGCCCGCGGATCATTGCGGAACGCATACAGCGTTGCATACACATTCTGAATATAAATGTCCGTCTCCAATGCATCTTCCGAATTCAGCTTTTCAAATGCATCGATCATCACCGCCGCATAATCCGGAATGACAATATTCGTCACTAGTGTATTATAATCCTCGATACGCTTCAGCCATCCTGCCCGCAGAAGCCAGTTTAATATCCTTGATGACGGCGTCTCCAGCATATCAAAATCCGTATCATTTTCCTCCCGCTGTAACTCAAACCGTTTCTTCGCATTCATATCACTTAAGATCTGGATGCACACCTCTTTCGTCAGGAAATAGTTATTATATTCGTATTCTTCATTAATACATAAAAGTGCTTCAATATAAATATCCCGGTTGACCGAACGGAACAGACTCCAGAACGTATCCGGGATTTCATTCATTAACTGCATCTTGTTTTCCTCCAAATGATTCCTTACAATTCTACCATTTTTAGGGGAGTTTTTCTACTGCAAGTTATTTTCCAGAATTTTATGTACTCTTTATTTGTTTTTTGCTTTCATAGCTGATATGATAAAATAATAAAGATAAAATAAAAGACAATATAGAAATAAAGACGGAGGTAAAATTATGTCCGAAAATATAGAAAAAGCAGTACAGACCGAAGAATCGTCTGAGACTAAAGGAACTGACAACGTTGTGCTTTATCCTGTTTCTGATGAGGAGAAAACTGTATCTGCTGCGCAGGAAACTTCAGATACTGAAAGCAAAGCTACCGACGGTAAAACTGCCGATAACACTAACAAATTCAGTGACACCCAAAATACAAAAGAATCTTCACCAAAAGATGCGGAAGAAGAAGACGACGATGACTTGGAAGAGGATTTCTACGAACAACAGGAAAAATCCCGCTCCAAAGACGAGCATCCGTTCCGCGAATTTTTCTCCAATTTCCGTTCCAAACGCAAGATCGAGATGAACCGTGATGAACAGATTCTCTCCCGCATCAGTGATGAAAATCTGATGGAGTATCTCCGCATGGAACAGAAACGTATGGAACTCCTTCAGCAGGCGAAAGAAGTCCGCGAAAAAAGATTCTGGACCACATTCCAGCTCTTTATCTGTCTGTTATCCGTTATCCTTGTTATTTATTTTCTGAAGGATAACCCGGTAATATTAGTCTCGATCCTTTACACGGTCGGAATTCTCACTGCTCTCCGCATATGGAGCAAATCCCAGAACGGAAAAGACCACAGAGACAAAAAAGATTCCTCAGATTATCATAAGAAACCCTGGGAATAATTACATTTTCCCGTGACATTTTACCACATCACACGATCATGTCATCATACCCGCCAGCACTACGCTGGCAGTCACACCAGCCAGAGTTGCAAGCAGCGCACCCGTCAATGTATAGCGCATCTTCGTGACTCTGGCTGTCATATAATATACACTCATGGTATAAAAGATCGTCTCCGTACACGACATACTGATCGATGCAATCCGTCCGATATACGAATCTGTTCCATATTCTTTAAAAATGTCCAGCAAAAGTCCCGTCGCCGCCGATGAGGAGAACATCTTTACCACTGTAAGCGGAACCAGCTCTCCCGGAAAACCGATTCTGTCCGTAAATCTCCCGATTCCATTTGCAATCAGTTCAAGGAAGCCGG
>ENA-ORTS01002818-ORTS01002818.1-human-gut-metagenome-genome-assembly--contig:-NODE-2818-length-9888-cov-2.753687_pt1 | contig 9888 bp, 10 predicted proteins | sample MGYA00241911_ERZ509186 | MGnify/ENA primary metagenome ERZ509186 (study PRJEB26280, sample SAMEA2338852) | human gut metagenome | biome: human gut; feature: human-associated habitat; material: faeces...
TATTCTCCTCTGTATATAACTTCCGATTTAGATGTCATCTTTCTTACGGTGAACAGAAGCCTGTGTATCAAAACCGTTTGGGAAACGTCTGTGCAGTTTGTCAAGATTCTCTTTAAATACGGTTTCCAACGGCACATCCAATGCGGTAGCTGCTTCTGCCAAATACCATGCAATATCGCCAAGTTCCTTTACCAAATGCTCTTTATCCAGTTCATGTCCCTGCGCCATCCATTTTTTTACAATATCAATCGCCTCTCCGGACTCTCCACACAACCCCATAACACTATTGATCAAAACATCCTTTTTATCCAGCGCTGGATTAAGTGTTGTCATTGCCAGTTTTTGGTACTCATTTACTTTCATTTTCTGTTCCTCCATTCACAGTTCAAATTCCCAGATACTAAGTTTACCTTTTGCCGGTATCGGCTCGGTCTTTACTATATTTTTCAGTTTAAATCCATACCCTTCCCATTCGGTATGCTTGATAATGCTGGAATATATCTCAGCATTTCTTTCACTTAATTTCTTTCTTAATTCATCGTCCACTTTTATACAATCCGCCAGGGTAACTTTTGCAATAATACAACCGCTTGGATATTCCAAATTCAGATGTTCAAATTTTTTCATTGCTTTTTTGTCTACCCCTTTGCCGGCGTGGATAAGGATTTCTCCTCTGTATTTTGTTTTCCAAGTTCTAAACTCATATTCTTTCAGCCCTGCTGCAATCAATGAGGCAAAAGGCTGTTTTATTGTAATTGCTTTCATTTATACCTCCGTTTACGCAAATCCCCGTTCGTTGTGTTCCAAAATGGCAGCATCCTTCAAAGCCTGCCGATATAGTTCAACCGGGGACAACGGCACTTTCTTTTCACAATTTTCATAATATTCCACATATTTCCGATGTTCTTTAAATCTTATGTTTCCCATTATCTTTTTCAAATAGTATTCGGCAAGTCCTTCTGTCGCTTCCCAGGTATCAAATGTTTTAAAAGCATTTTCATCGGCTAAAACATTCATCAACAGATAAATGATAAATTCATGTCCAATAAAGTAAAACGCATCTTCAAAACCTCGTTCAATCCCGAAAACATCTTGGCTTTGGGAAATGTCAATTGCTTCTGCCCCACCTTCTACAGACGTTACAAATGTTACCGTGAATAAGTCACTTTGCAGCTGACAGCCAAGCCATTTTTCAGCCTTATCTGTAAATTGCGTGTTTTCAAAAGCAATCTGTAATTGAGCAATGTAATTTTCAATTTTATTTTTTTCATCCTGCCATATATTTTCGAAATAATCATCGTAGTATTTTACCATAATTTCTGCAATGGAAATAATACGTTCCGCATATTGTATTTTTATCGGATCTGTTATGTCTGACGCACTTCCATTGATTACTTTCTTCTCAAAATTTATGATTGAATAGTAGTATTTTTTTGCAGATACTTCTGCACAAGCCGGCTCAGACACCATTACCGCATACAGTGCTCCGCAATGTTCTCCACCGGATACGGTAAGCAGCTTCTCATTGCTTTTGAGTACCATTAAATCCTTTTCCAAATACCGCGGGCGGTAGTACTCACCATAGGCATTGTCATACCCACATTTTGCGACGGATAACATATGAAAAATATAATTCGTATCTTTATTCGCAGTAAATTTTATTTTGTTCACTTGTATCCCCCTTGATTGGTTTACAAAAATGGCACCATATATGTTTCTATCGCCTAGGGCATTCCTCCAACAAGCATATACAACCGGAAAATCCGCATAAGATTTCTATGCATTGCATTTCCAGCCGGTTTTTTGCTTTTTAAAAGCAGTTGAATCGTATCCGCTGTCATCTCATCGCCAATTGCCCATAAAAACTCTTCAAAATCCATAGGGTACATGGATATCTTATGTTCCTCACTAGGGATCAATATATCTTTCGTATTCTTTTTTATCGACAATAAAGACCCTGTCTCTATATACTTGTATCTTCCATCGGCCACAAGATACTTAATTGCCTGTCTGGCCTTTGGAAACAATTGCACCTCATCAAATATGATTACAGACTCTTTTTCGTACAACCGAATCCCCGCTTATGCAAACACAATTTCTACGCAAATCCCCGTTCGTTGCGCCTCATATTCCCGCGAAATCCCCATAAAGTTTTCTAATCCGGAATGATTTCTATGTACACCTGATCGTATTTATGCCGCAGTTCCTGCTTTATTTCGTCCCTTACACGATGCAGAATACTGATATGAATGACGTCGGTCTGATTTCCTATGTACACTTCCACCCAGAGTTTTCGCCCGGTCTGGATCACATCTAAAAAAGTCACTTCATACGGATACTCCTGCATATGTTTATTGACAATGGCATAAATCTGATCAAACACTTCCTGTTCAGGGGCAAAAAGCACCAGATTTCGGATGCTTCGGAAAATGACTTTGACCGGCTCTTTGATCAAAAACAATGCCATGATAACGGCAACCGTCGGATCGATATAAGGAACCAGAAACTTCCATTGTGTCTGAACCAATATCGTCTGAACGGCAAAGGCAGCCGCTACTCCCATACTGCTTACAATGTCGAGTTTCCACATATACAACTCTGCTTTGATCGTATCGGACTCGTATTTTTTACTATAATGGCTTAAAAGCAGATACATTGCCGCACATCCCAGACACACGATAAATTCAAATACCGCGATACTTCCCGCATCGACATCGTGTCCGCCCTGAACTAGCAGTTTTACATTTTCTACCAGCAAATTACAGGTCAGTGCCAATAATACGCTGTATTTCACAAGCAGAAACAACGACTCTACCTGCGAATATCCATAGGGATGTTTTTCCGTTACCGGCGTATAAAGCAGCGGAACGAGTACCAAAAAGGGACCGATCATAACCAGATCTGCCGCATCAAACAGACAGTCCGTTAAGAGCGAGTGCGAATGTGTGATCCACGCCATGATTCCTTCGGAAAGTACAAACAAAATACTTCCCATGAACGATAGCCGCAATATCAATTTTTCAATTTTCAGCTTACTTTTTTTCATTTTATGAATCCTCTTCCGTGATATCATTCATAACTACATAATACACATCTCCATACATTTCTGTATTTCACACGGTCAATATCTTTTTCCCCAGCTTTCTTCTCACGCAGATCCAGACTACAACACCCACGATTACAATAGCACCAGAAAGCACCTGAGAAACCGCGATTCCGGTACTTCCGATCTGCAACTGATCGGTTCGGAGTCCTTCGATCCACACACGTCCCAGTGCATAACCCACGAGATAGAGTAAAAATATCTCTCCATTGAATTTCTTCTTCGTCGTAAATACAAGGATTAATACGAGAACGAGAATATTCCAAAGGGATTCGTACAAAAATGTCGGGTGTACCTGAATATACTGCACACCATCCACCGTTGTCATATGGCTTTTCATCAATTCCGTGATATTTGCCGGATTTACCTGATCCACTCTCAAACGCATGGCAAATAAACTATTGGTATATTCTCCAAAAGCCTCCCGGTTAAAGAAGTTTCCATAACGTCCAATGATCTGTCCCAGTACAAGACCTCCTACCGCAGTATCCGCAAGCAGAAAGAAATTGTATTTTTTTACCTTGCAATAAATAATTGCCGTCAATACTGCTGCGATCACGGCTCCGTAAATTGCCATTCCCCCGCCACGTGTATTAAAGATCTGGAGTAGATCATCCTTATAGTTTTCCCAGCTGAATACCACATAATACAGTCTTGCACCAATCAGGGAAAAAATGATGGCATAAATAGCAAAGTCTGTATATACTTCTTTTTTCTGACCGGTTCTCTGCGCCTGATGACAGGCAAGCCAAAGTCCGGACAACATTCCTGCCGCAATGATCATTCCGTAAAATGCGATCGTAAATCCCCCGATGGTAATTCCTTTCGGAAGATGCGGAATGTAGATTCCTATATTAGGGAATGCAATTTCTGCTGAATTCATACTCTATCCTTTCTGCGGATATTGTTCCGCACTATACTTACAAATCCCAGAAAACTCCAAGGAATCTTCTGGGATTACCTGCTTCATTATACGTTAAAACGGAACAGCACGACATCGCCGTCCTGCACGACATACTCTTTTCCTTCGGAACGGACAAGCCCTTTTTCTTTTGCTCCATTATAACCATTATTTTCCACCAAATGATCATAACTGACAACTTCTGCACGAATAAATCCGCGCTCGAAATCCGTATGTATCTTTCCGGCTGCCTGTGGAGCTTTGGTTCCTTTTGTAATCGTCCATGCTTTGGTTTCCATCTCTCCACTCGTGATATAACTGATAAGTCCAAGCAGTTTATAACTAGCCTTGATCAGTTTTTCCAATCCGGATTCTGCAATTCCAAGATCTTCCAAAAACATCTTCTTTTCTTCGTCATCCAGTTCTGCAATCTCCTGCTCGATCTGCGCGCAGATCACAAATACTTCTGAGTTTTCATCTGCGGCAAACTGACGGACTTTCGCCACATGTTCGTTTGTGGCACCATCATCTGCAAGATCGTCTTCGGCAACATTTGCCGCATAGATAACCGGTTTTGCCGTAAGAAGATTGTACTCTTTAAACCATTCTTCTTCCTCTTCGCTCTGCAATTCAAAGTTCTTTGCAAGATGTCCTTCTTCCAAAAATGCTTTTAACCGCTCCAGCATATCCACTTCTGCTGCCAGCTTTTTATCGGCTCTTGCCGCCTTGATGCTTTTTGCCAGACGGCGCTCCAGAATTTCAATATCCGAAAAGATCAATTCCAGATTGATCGTCTCGATATCACGAAGCGGATCAATGCTTCCATCTACATGCACGATATTGGTATCTTCAAAACAGCGTACCACATGCACGATAGCATCTACCTCACGGATATTTGACAAAAACTGGTTGCCAAGTCCTTCGCCTTTGGAAGCTCCTTTTACCAAACCTGCAATATCTACAAATTCAATGACAGCCGGCACCACTTTCGCAGAATGATTCATCTCTGCCAGCACATCCAGTCTCTCATCCGGCACCGGTACGACACCTACATTCGGATCAATCGTACAAAACGGATAGTTTGCCGATTCCGCTCCTGCCTTTGTCAATGAATTAAATAACGTACTTTTTCCCACGTTGGGAAGTCCAACGATTCCGAGTTTCATTTTCTATCTTTCCTTTCTTACCTAAGCCTTTATTTTCAAGTCTCTATATTATTTCATGTCACCCAGCGAAGCTTGATGACCTGCGCATGCATCAGCATGCTTCATTATATCATATTTACTCATCTTTGTCCATAAAGAACAAAGGTGCCACGCCTTACTTTTCTGCCACTTGACGCATTAAGGTTTTCAGCTGCGGATCGGTAAGGCTCTGCGTATTGTTCTGTAATATATTCATCATATCACCGTTAGGAGGAGCAAACAATTCGCGGTTTGTCGAACCAGTTACATCGACCGTATACACATTTCCAAATACCGAAGATTTCTATACCTTATCGGGTATAATTTCCGCAAAATTCGCACCCACTCTTCTGCCCGATACAGTCTTCACAGTCCCGGCAGACCGGAAGCACATCTTCTTTGCTCACAAGATAGATGCCCGCCACACTCATCGCCGGCTGCATCGATCCATTTTCATATGAAACGCCTGCTTTTTCGGCATTCATCAACGCCAAAAGCGTTTCCGTCATTTCCATCTCCATGCCATAAAATCCCGGTCCAAATGCCGGACTGCAATACCTCTCTTCCATCACACTATGTTTTCTGCCAAGATACCCCTGCAGCCAGTCGCGTATCACGTCAAGACAGGCGATCTGAAAAATCTCAAAATAATACTGTTTCAGGAGAGCATCGTCTTCTGCCACTTTCCGGTCCGGCGCATGAAAAGTATAAAGATAGCCGCCCTCTACCTGACTTCGGTCAATCTTTGTAAGCACCCGGCAGGGAATCTTCTGTCCACCAAATTCAAAATATCCATCCTGAACACATTCTGCAGAAAATGGCTGCAATAACACCGGCACGCGGTACAGATACTTATATTGTTCCAAAACCGTTGCAATATTATGAATTGCCTTTGCTCTGTGTTCGCGGTACATTTCCTTATCCATCTTATCCCACGACGCAATCTGAGCCATCCGCTCCCAGATATCCTCGCGGAGATTCCCGATATTTACCGATAATATTTCTTCTTTTTGGCCTAACCGCTCTAACACCTTTTCGTACATCTCCGGCTGGTGTACCACAGTACACTGACTGCAATCTTTTATCTTCTGTCCTTTCGGGTCCAGAAAATAAGACGGTGTCCCGATACAGTTCTTCTGCAGATAAAGCGGACAGTAACAAAACAGGCAGTTAAAATTATCGACACATTCCACCTTATGACAGGGAAAATATTCACATTCTTTGTTTTGAAAAAATTTATAACTGTTCTTTCTCATTTTACAATTTTACCCTCCGACAGATATTTTTGTATCTTCTCACACAAAATATCGGCATCAAATTAAAAGCAACATAATGATATAATAAAAAACGCTTGTTCGCAGGATCAGTGCCGGTTCAAAATACATGCAGCTGAAACAGAAACAAGCGCGTAGTAATATAGCTCCCGATATGATTATTAACCCAAGCACTCCCCTATCGGTTAAACTATCTTATTTTTTCTTCGTACTCCATTGCTTTCCGGAATGCCTGTACATTTTTCACCACATCGCCGTGGAACACTTTGGTTCCCGCTACGATTACATTGGCTCCGGCATCCATAACTTCGTAAATATTATTGAGATCCACGCCACCATCTACTTCGATATCCACATCCAATTTATTTTCATCAATGTAGGTGCGGAGACGGCGGATCTTATCAAAGGTATCCTTACGTATTTTCTGTCCTCCGTATCCAGGCTCTACCGTCATGATAAGAACCATATATATTTTTGGAAGAATATGTAAAATTCCATCAATATCTGTCATCGGCTTAATTGCTACTGCCGGCTTTTTCCCTGCTTTAATAATTTCATCAATCGTCGCTTCCAGATTGTCGCAGGCTTCAGCATGTACCGTAATTCCATCGGATCCCGCATAGGCAAACTCGCGCACATAACGAATCGGTTCCTGCACCATAAGATGCACATCAAAAAAAGTATCCGTACATCCACGGATGCCTTCGATCACGGGGATTCCAAACGAAATATTATTTACAAACATTCCATCCATGATATCAATATGGATATAATCTGCTCCCGCTTTGATCACGGTGTCGAGTTCTTCTCCAAGTCTCGCGACATCAGCTGCCAAAATCGAAGTTGATAACTTATAATTCATAGTCTTCCCCCATTTTCATTAGTTGTATTTTCTCTTTTCCCATTCTTTTAATTCCTCATACATCTGAAGATAATTTTCATAACGAACCGAATTGATCTGCCCGTTCTCCAATGCTTCTTTTACTTTGCAATCCGGTTCATGCGTATGGGTACACCCCAAAAACCTGCATTGCCCCTCATACGGATGAAATTCCGAAAAGTAATCTTTTAATTCTTCTTTCGTAATATCCGGAATCTTCAATGAACTAAATCCCGGTGTATCAAACAGGTACGTGGAGGCATTGATACAGAACAATTCGGAATGTCTCGTTGTATGCCGTCCTCGTCCGATTTTTTCACTTACCGAACCGGTTTCCATCTTTGCTTTCGGATACAGTTCATTGAGCGTGCTTGACTTTCCCACACCGGAAGGTCCGGCTAATACCGTTGTCTTTCCCTCCAGAAGTTTTTGCAGATCAGACAATCCGATCTTTTCCTTTGTGCTGATGGAAAGCACCTGATTGACACATTTTTCATAGATCCCCATCAGCCGAACTGCCTCTTCTTCCGACACAATATCCGATTTATTAAAACAGATCACCGTCTCGACTCCCTGTCGTTCCATCATAACCAAAAAACGGTCCAGCAGATTGAGATTTGGCATCGGGTCAGCCATGGCAAATAACACAACTGCCTGATCTACATTTGCCACTTCCGGCCGTATCAAATGATTCTTCCGAGGTAAAACTTCTTCGATATTCCCAATTTTTTCCTCTTTTGAAACAACCTGAATCCGCACATTATCCCCGACAAGCGGCTTAATCTTATCTTTACGGAAACCGCCTTTGGCTTTACATTCGTAAGTGTGCAAAGTACCGTCGTCCTCACAGTTTACATAGTAAAACCCGGCGATTCCCTTAATGATCTTTCCTGTCAATTCCATTAATCTGAAACCCTCTTAAAGGTTACATTGTATGTCGCAACCTGCTGTCCATCGCGGTAAACTGTGATTTCTCCCTGATTTGCACTGCTTCCTTTGATTCCATCCAATGTCCAAGGGAAATCATAATACGTTTTCTGTTCTTCACGAACCGTCGTCGTATTTCCATCCTGCTTCAGAATAACTTTGATTATTCCGCTGTCTGTCTCATATTCAAACGGATTGGCGATCGTAACGCTTCCTTCATATGTGTACGTTTTTTCCGGTCCAAGGCTCAGTGTAACATCAACGGTACTTCCTTCTTCTACCTCATTTCCGCTTGATACGCTCTGGACACAAACACGGTTTTTCTGCGTGCTGGAATAGCTCTTTGTCTCAGAACCGTATTTCAAGCCTGCTTTTTCAAGGGCACTCTTTGCCTGACTTCTTGTCATACCGAGAAGGTTTGGCACTTTTACATATTTTGTCTCTTCTCCCTTACTTGGATAAATGGTAATTGTAGCACCTTTATCTACTTTTTTGCCGGCTGCCGGCTTCGTATAAGCTACTTTGCCGATTGCCTGGGAGCTGTAAACATCTTCACCCTGTTTTACTTTAAAGCCTTTGTCATTCAACGTCTGGTACGCATCTGTAATCGTATCGCCTGTCGTATCCGGGATGGAAACCTGCTCTACCCCGCTGCTGACGATCAATTCTACTTTACCGCCTTTTGCCACGGTAGAGCCGGCTGCCGGACTGGTCCGGATGACATAGCCTTTTTCAATTTCATCCGAAGCTTCTTCGGTTACGGTACAAGTAATGTCATAATTTGACAAATCTGTCTCAACATAATCTTTAATCTTGTTTGCATAATCTTCCAGTGTAATCTCATCACCGGATGTATCAGAACCCGGTTTTGCCGTTTCACTGGCGGTAGTGGATGAGCTTCCGGAATTACTTTCTGGTTTTGCACTTCCCCAGAAACCGAGGACGCGTCCAACCATATACAATATAACAAGTCCGATGATGATCGCTACTCCGATACTTCCAAATACCAGTGCTTTTTCCAGTTTCGGATCGACATCCGAATTGCTCTCCGGTTCTTCCGGCTCTTCCGGTTCCTGCGGCTCCGGTTTCTGCTCAACCGGTCCCATTCCTTTGCGGGAAGCATCGCGGAGCGTATTGACATCATCTTTTGACATAAATATCGTTCCGTCATTTTTATAAAGATTTCCGATCACTCCGTAATCTCCTGACGGATCCTGCAGAAACATTTTTAAATCTGCGATCAGATCTGCCACACAGCTGTAACGGAGTTCCGTCTTCTTCTGCATACATTTATTTACAATGTTGCTGATTCCCTTTGGAATCGTCGCATCCAATGCAGCCAGAGGCACAGCTTCTTCCTGAATGTGTGCCAGTGCGATCGCTACGGCGCTTTCTCCATTGAATGGGAGAGTTCCGCTGAGCATCTCATACATCGTCACACCAAGAGAATAAATATCACTCTTTTCATCGCTGTAACCACCTCTTGCCTGTTCCGGTGAAATATAATGCACCGATCCCATCGCATTGGCTGTGATCGTATTGGAACTTGCTTCCTTGGCAATTCCAAAATCTGTCACTTTCGCCGTTCCGTCTCGCGCGATCAGAATATTCTGCGGTTT
>ENA-ORTS01002826-ORTS01002826.1-human-gut-metagenome-genome-assembly--contig:-NODE-2826-length-9856-cov-10.132742_pt1 | contig 9856 bp, 7 predicted proteins | sample MGYA00241911_ERZ509186 | MGnify/ENA primary metagenome ERZ509186 (study PRJEB26280, sample SAMEA2338852) | human gut metagenome | biome: human gut; feature: human-associated habitat; material: faeces...
GGTGTTCAAAATCCCTGCTATCGTTCGATTGTATCAAATACAGACACCTTTGAGATCCTGCATGTGGGAGTGGATCGCTCCTTCTGAAAGCCGAAAAGGTGCTGGGGAAGGACGCCATTCGTAATGGCTTCTACGGGCAGGAAATCAATATCACGACGTACAACCTGTGCCGCATCAATATGTTCCTGCATGATGTCGGCTTCGATAAATTCAACATCGCCTGTGAAGATACGCTGATCAGTCCGCAGCATTGGGATGATGAACCCTTCGAACTCATCGTATCGAATCCGCCGTACTCGATCAAGTGGGCAGGGGACAGCAATCCGCTCCTTATCAATGACCCGCGCTTTGCTCCAGCCGGAGTCCTTGCGCCAAAGAGCAAGGCGGATATGGCCTTCATCATGCACAGTCTTTCCTGGCTCGCTGCGAATGGCACCGCTGCCATCGTCTGCTTTCCCGGCATCATGTACCGCGGCGGCGCGGAGAAGAAGATCCGCAAGTATCTTGTGGATAACAACTTCATCGACTGCATCATCCAGCTTCCGAGCAATCTGTTCTTCGGCACTTCGATCGCGACCTGCATCATGGTGATGAAGAAGAATAAAACGGATAACCGCACACTCTTCATCGACGCTTCGTCCGAGTGCGTGAAGGTGACGAATAACAACAAGCTCACCGCGGAGAATATCGCGCGTATCGTGGATGTCTTTGCAAAGCATGAAGAAATCCCGCATTTTTCACAGCTCGCAGAGTATCAGGACATTGTGGATAATGAGTACAATCTCTCGGTCTCGACCTATGTAGAGGCAAAAGACACAAGGGAGAAGATCGATATCGTGAAGCTGAATGAGGAAATCCGGGAGATCGTAGCGAGGGAGGACCACCTTCGCGAAGAAATCGATCGGATTATCACGGAAATCGAGGTGGGAACGGATGAGTAGACTGGAGGAGCTGATCGCGGAGCTCTGCCCGGAGGGGGTGGAGTATAAGACGCTTGGCGAAATCGCGAGCGTTTCGCGCGGTGGGAGTTTCCAAAAAAAGGATTTTCGTTCTTCGGGCGTCCCATGTATCCACTATGGGCAGATATATACGAAGTACGGTCTATTTGTGGATAAGGCGCTTACCTATATAGATGAATCGTGTGCGAAGAAACAAAAATTTGCTAAAACCAATGATATTGTGATGGCTGTAACGAGTGAGAATATTGAAGATGTTTGCAAATGCATTGTGTGGCTAGGAGATGAAAGAGCGGCGGTCAGTGGACATACGGCAATCATTCATCACAATCAGAATGCAAAGTACCTGGCGTACTATTTCCACACACAGATGTTTTTTGCACAGAAACGTAAAATCGCACATGGTACGAAGGTTGTCGAAGTGACACCGAGTAAATTGCTTGATATACGCATACCTGTCCCGCCGCTCCCCGTACAGGGTGAAATTGTCCGCATTCTGGACAATTTCACCGAGCTTACAGCCGAGCTTACAGCCGAGCTTACAGCCGAGCTTACAGCCGAGCTTACAGCTCGGAAGAAGCAGTATGAGTATTATCGGGATCGGTTCTTGCATTTTACTTGTAACACTAAGAAGTATGTTTTGGGTGATATTGCTACTGTCACTAAGCTGGCTGGATTTGAGTTTACGAAATATGTTAAATACTCAAATGAAGGACAAATTATTGCACTTCGGGGGTTAAATATCAAAAATGGGAAATTACAGCTTGATGATGTCAAATATATAGATCATAGCGATTTGACTAAGCTAAGCAGAAGTAAACTTCACATAGGAGATATGCTTTTTACTTATGTGGGGACAATAGGTCAAGTGGCTCTCATCGATGAAGAAGATAAATATTATTTAGCTCCCAATGTGGCTCTCATCCGCTGCGATAAAAGAGTGTTGCTTCCTGAATATATGCGATATTATTTTCAAAGTAACTTGTTTTGGGATAAACAGATCAATCGATTATTACAATCCTCATCTATGAAAAATATCCCTATGGAAAAGATTCGGAAATTTGAAATAGTAGCACCATCGTTGGAAGTGCAGAAGCGTTTTGTCGACGTCCTCGATCATTTCGACGCGGTCTGTAGCGATCTCAAAATCGGTCTTCCGGCAGAGATTGAAGCACGAAAGAAACAGTACGAATATTATCGCGATCAGCTCTTGACATTCGCAGAGAGCGGCCGCATGCTCGTTGACAGACAGACAGACAGACAGACAGACAGACAGACAGACAGACAGACAGAATGTGATTAAGCTTATTCAGTATGTTTTTAGGTTCGTCAATTTGACGTTACCTGATATTTCTGAAAATTATGACAAGTTGAGAAAACCTGTTACAAAAGGAAATCGAGTTGCAGGCAAGTATCCCTATTATGGGGCATCTGGCATTGTAGATTACGTTGCGGACTATATTTTTGATGGGGATTATTTACTTGTGTCAGAAGATGGTGCAAATCTTTTGGCGAGAAGTACGCCGATTGCATTTTCTGCTTTAGGAAAAATTTGGGTTAATAATCATGCACATGTACTAAAATTTGATTCTTATGAGATGAGAAGATATGTGGAAATTTATCTTAACTCGATTGACCTGAGTAAATTCGTCTCTGGCGGAGCACAACCAAAATTGAATCAGGAGAATCTAAATATGATAGAGATTCCTGTACCACAAGATGAATTGTTAAAACGCATCGTCCACATCCTTGATCGCTTCGAAGCGCTCACCACCGACATCGCCCACGGTCTTCCGGCGGAGATCGAGGCGCGGAGGAAGCAGTACGAATACTACCGAGACAAGCTTCTTACATTCAAGGAGCGAAAGGGATAGTCCAAAGTTTGCGCTCAAAGGAAGAAAGGAGAACCTCTATGTCACAATTCCAAGTCGTTGCGGAAACGTCTGAGAATACCGTCATCACGGAATATACGCCGGAGAAGCGGCGATCTACGAGCTACCAGAGTGAAGCGGAGCTGGAGAAGGAGTGCATCCGTATGCTCTGCGAAGAGGGCTATGAATACCTCTCTATCCATGAGGAGAAGGATCTTGTCGCAAATCTCCGCAAGCAGCTCGAGGCGCTGAATCAGTATCATTTCTCAGATCGGGAATGGGATGATTTCTTCCATCACGTCCTTGCGAACCCGAATGAGCATGCGAAGGAGAAGACGGAGAAGATCCAGGAGGACAATGTCCAGGTCTTGAAGCGGGATGACGGGTCGACGAAGAATATCACGCTCATTGATAAAAAGCAGATCCATAATAACCGCCTGCAGGTGATTCATCAGTATGAGAATGGGAAGGAGAATGGGGCTTCCTTTGACAATCGCTATGACGTGACGATCCTGGTAAACGGGCTTCCTTTGGTGCATCTGGAGCTGAAGCGGCGCGGGGTGAAGATCCGCGAGGCATTCAATCAGATCAATCGGTATCAGAGGGATTCGTTCTGGGCAGGGGCAGGGCTCTACGAGTATGTACAGATTTTCGTGATTTCCAATGGGACGAATACGAAGTACTATTCGAACAGTACGCGCTTCAATGCGGTGAAGGAGAATGAGAAGCGCGGGGCGAGCCGGACGAAGACGAGCAACAGCTTCGAATTCACCTGTTTCTGGGCGGACGCGAATAATACAGTGATTTCTGACCTCATCGATTTCACGAAGACTTTCCTTGCGCGGCATACGATTCTCTCTATTCTGACACGGTACTGTATCTTCACGTCAGAAAAGATGCTGATGGTGATGCGTCCGTATCAGATCACGGCGACGGAGCGGATTCTGAACCGGATCGAGATAGCGAACAATTATAAGAAGTATGGTACGGTCGATGGGGGAGGCTATATCTGGCATACGACGGGGTCAGGGAAGACGTTGACGTCTTTCAAGACGGCGCGCCTCGCCTCGCGTCTGCCGTATATCGACAAGGTGCTTTTTGTTGTGGACCGTAAGGATTTGGATTATCAGACGATGAAGGAGTATGATCGCTTCGAGAAGGGGGCGGCGAACAGCAATACGTCGACGGCGGTCTTAAAAAAGCAGTTGGAAGATCCGTCAGCGCGTATCATCATCACGACGATCCAGAAGCTTTCGACGTTCATCAAGAAGAATCCGGGGCATCCGGTCTATGCTGAGCATGTGGTCATCATTTTCGATGAGTGCCATCGAAGCCAGTTCGGCGATATGCATTCGGCGATTGTGAAAAATTTCAAGAAGTATCATCTCTTCGGCTTCACGGGGACACCGATTTTCTCTGTCAATGCGGGCCGTGGGAAGAATCCGGAATTCTTCACGACGGCGCAGACGTTTGGCGACCAGCTGCACTGCTATACCATCGTGGATGCTATCCGCGACAGAAATGTGCTGCCTTTCCGCGTGGACTACATCAAGACGATGGAGGCGGATGAGGATATCTCTGATGAGATGGTCTGGGATATCAATCGCGAAAAGGTGATGATGGCGCCGGAGCGAATTTCTGTGGTGGTGAAGTACATTCTCACGCATTTCGACCAGAAGACGTATCGCGGAGATAAGACGTATGTCTATCAGGCACTGACGAATATCAGCGAGGTGGCGTCCGGGAAGAACCAGGTCGAGGAAATCAAGCAGAAGCAGCGTCTGTCTGGTTTTAATTCCCTCTTTGCGGTGGCCAGTGTCCCGATGGCGAAGCTCTACTATGAAGAGTTCAAGAAGCAAATGCAGGCCGATCCGACAAAGAAGCTGAAGATCGCGACGATTTTCAGCTATGCGCCCAATGAAGAGGAAGCGGAGGGGCTTTTGGGGGAGGAAAATTCGGAGGATACATCAGCTCTCGACAGGAATTCACGGGATTTTCTGGAGCATGCGATCGAGGACTACAATGCGATGTTTCATACCAGCTACGATACGTCAGCCGATAAATTCCAGAATTATTACAAAGATGTCTCGCTCCGCATGAAGAATAAGGAGCTGGATCTGCTCATCGTGGTGAATATGTTCCTCACTGGCTTCGATGCGACGACGCTGAATACGCTCTGGGTGGATAAGAATCTCAAGATGCATGGGCTCATTCAGGCGTTTTCCCGGACGAACCGCATTCTGAATGCGGTGAAGACGTTTGGAAATATCGTCTGCTTTAGAAATCTTTCGAAACGGGTGGATAGTGCGATTTCTCTCTTCGGGGATAAAAATGCCGGAGGCATCGTGCTTATGCGCCGTTTCAAGGACTACTATGAAGGCTATACGGATACGGATGGCAAGCACAGGGATGGATATGTGGATTTCGTGAATAGGCTCAAGGATAAGTTTCCTCTGGGCGGAAATATCATCAGCGAAGAAAAGCAGAAGGAATTCATCTTGCTCTTCGGCGTCCTGCTTCGCATGAGAAATCTGCTTTCGTCTTTCGATGAATTCAAAGGGAGGGAAATTCTTTCCGCTCGTGACTGGCAGGATTACCAGGGGCGGTATCTCGATATCAAAGAAGAGTGGGACCGCAGGGAAAAGCATGATAAAAAAGATGTCACGGAGGATGTAGTCTTCGAGACGGAGCTCATCCGCCAGGTGGAGATCAATATCGACTATATCCTGATGCTGGTAAAAAAGTATCATGATACCCATTGTGAGGATAAAGAGGTGCTGATTTCCATTCGTAAGGCTATCGACGCGAGCCCTGAGCTTCGCAGCAAGAAGGATCTCATCGAAAATTTCATAGCCGGTGTCAATGAGTCGGGAGATATCCTGAATGAGTGGAATGGCTATGTCGCAGAAAAGAGAGAAGAGGATCTTTCAGCTATCATTCAGGGGGAACGGCTAAAGGAGGACGATACCCGCCGTTATATGGAAAATGCTTTCCGTGATGGGGAAATCAAGACCGCGGGAACTGATATCGATGCCCTTCTCCCACCGATTTCTCGCTTTGGGTCTGGGACACGTGCCAAAAAGAAACAGAGTGTAATCGACAAGTTCAAAGGTTTCTTTGAACGCTACTTTGGCATTGGCGGTGCTCCGTCTTTCGAGAAACCCAAAGCTGCTATGCCTTATGTTGGGAAAGAGAAAATGTCCGTGGCAGCAGAACGTCCGATGACGTATGGCCGGTGAGAGAAAAACGGTTCATCTTTCAGTCTCTTGACCCGATATCGCGGCATTAGGATACGTAGAACCTGTCAAACCTATCGAACCCGTTATATCATTACTCACACAATCGCATGGCGCACCATTGCCATTTCCTTCCAATCGCGGTATGATAGATGCATAAAATAAAAGGAAGCACCGAGGCTTCAAAGTATCAGGCATCGCCCTGATGCTTTTGGCGCGGTGCTTTTCATTTCTGCCGACGGCAGAAAAGAATGGGAGGAATACAAATGCCGGTTTCTTACATGGAAATCAATCTGAATGCGCTTCGTCACAATCTCAAGGTCATCCGCGCGCATCTGCCGAAGGAAGTGAATGTGCTCGCTGTCGTGAAGGCGAATGCCTATGGGCATGGCGCGAAGGAAACGCTGCGCATCGCTCTCGAGGAAGGATACGTCGCTGCGGCTGTCGCCCGTGTGGAAGAAGGAGCGGAGCTGCGCGACGCTGGATTCACTTGCCCGATCTATGTACTGGGACTGCCGCTGCCGGAGGATATGCCTATCGGTGTGAACAAAGACCTCATCATGCCGATCGATGATACCGTCGATCTTGATGCCCTGGAAGCTATCGCGGCTGTTTCGAAGAAAACGATCGAAGTCATGCTGCCGATCGATACGGGCATGAACCGCATCGGAACTCATCCGGAGGATGTACCTGCGCTCCTCAAAAAGCTCGAAGCCTATCCGCATATCCACGCACATGGCACCTTCACCCATATGGCGACGGCAGACCACAAGGAAAAGGATGCCGCACTGAAGCAGCTCGACCGCTTCGATGAAGCGATCTCCTACATGCCGGTCGATGAAAACTTCGTGATCTCCTCCGCCAACAGTGCCGGTGTCATTGATATCCCGAGAAGCTGGCATAACCTTGCCCGTCCTGGCATTATCATCTATGGGCCGCAGCCATCGGATGTCATGACGAACAAGCTCGACCTCAAGTATGCGATGAGCGTCGTGAGCCATGTCACCCATGTCCAGATCCTGCACAAGGGCGAAGCCATCGGCTACGGCGGTACCTATGTCGCCAAAGAGGATATGAAGACTGCGACTGTCCCGATCGGGTATGCGGACGGCTGGCACAGAAGCCTTTCCAATAAGGGCGTCGTCCTCATCAATGGCAAGCGTTGCCCGATCGTCGGCCGCATCTGCATGGATCAGTTCATGGTCGCTTGCGATGACGAAGTCCGTCCCGGCGATGAAGTTGTCCTCATGGGCAAGCAGGGTGAGGAAGAGATCACTGTCGATGAAGTGTCTGCTACGGCTGAGACCATCCCGCATGAAATCATGTGCGACCTGAAGCGCATCCCGAGAGTATTTGTAGAAAAATAGTTTTGAAGGATCCGGCACTGGAGGAGAGCGGGATCTGGTTCGTATCCTCCTGTCGGGCAAAAGCGAGACATCTTTTCCCCTTCCTTATTTTCTTCCCATATGCTATAATAACGCTTGTTAAGCGTCTATAGCTCAGTGGATAGAGCACTGGTCTCCGGAACCAGGTGTCGAGAGTTCGAATCCCTCTAGACGCACCAGAATTTCTCCGATATTATCGGACAAAATAAAATAGCGCATTTGGGCGCACATGGAGTGGGCGCACAATTTGGGCGCAGTTGGTCCCCGTTGGGACTTTCAGCAAGTTTGAACAGGGGAAATGCCTTCTTATAAGGTCGTCCCCTGTTTTATTTTAAGAAGGCACGGTATATGTATATACAAGACCATGATCTGAGGAACCATCTAGTATCAAGAGGAAATGAAATAGGCCATTCCAAGACGCAAGCCTCATTTAATACACTTACCGCATTAGCATTTCTGATCAGTGCGTGGACTGGCGACATACCATTCCAGCAAGGGATGATTTTACTAGGGGTACTAGCTACGATTTGGAGTATAATAGATATACAAAAGGCATTTATAAAACCGTACAATCATGAAATTTTGTGGAAGGAGATTAAATCAATGGACCAGATCAAGCACAAGTTCTCGCTTATCGCCGTGAAAGATACCTTCTGCGAGTATTCAAACAGGTTTCTTGTCTATTGGGACGCGCGATGGGAGTGCTGGCTGCTTCTTAACTTCAGGACACCAGACAATAATGAAGTTGAGGTACTTGCGAGGAGAACAGCTGAAACGTTGCATGTACCGGCAGCTAAAACGAAACTTCAATGGCAAGATGTTCAGGTGTATACAAAATTTTCAGTAAGTGATCGTATAAGTAAGGTATATGAACACAATCTCTATATCGCAAAGATTACAAGCTGGACAGAAACATTAAAACAAAGGCAGTTCGTTCTTGATGGTGTAGAGTACAAGTGGATGACACTCAGGGAAATGAAAAATGATTCCAACATCATGAAGAAAAACCGCGATGTAGTAGCCATGTTAGAAAAAGAAGCCGCATGACTTATGTTAAAAGAGCACCCCGAAACGGGGGCTCTTTTCGTTTGGTTAATTATAAATGGCGTCGATCTTCTCGGCGATGGTTTTATCATAGCAGGGAATCGCATGGCCGTACATGTCGAGCGTCTGTGTCACGCTGCTATGTCCCAGCCGGCGGGAGACTTCGATGATGGGGATGCCGTTCGCCAGCAGCAGCGTAGCGTGTGTATGCCGCAGGCAGTGGAAATTCCTGTAGGGCAGGCCGGATTTGGACATGAGGTATTTCCACATCTTTTCTATCGCTTCAGGGCGGACAGGCGTCCCGGCGCGGTTTAGAAATACGAGGTCGTGCTCTTCTTCGTCTATAGCGGGGAGCGATGCTTTCGCTTCTTTGAGTTTCTGGTACACCTTGGTCGGGATAGAGATCTTTCTCTTGCCCGCGGCCGTCTTCGGGGTGTCTATGATGAGCGTACCACCTGAAAGCGTCTGTACCTGCTGGCGGATGAAAAGAGTGCGCTCTTCGAGGTCGACGTCGCACCAGCGAAGACCGAGCAGCTCCCCGCGGCGCATGCCGGTATTGATGGCCACAAGCAGAAAGAGCGCATAGGGCTTCAGCTTCGGATCTGACTCTGCCAGCTCCATCATCTTCTTCAGCTCCTCGCTGGTAAAGATCCCTTTCTCCTGCCTGATGACGCGGGGCGGCTTCACGAAGGTGACTACGTTTTTTCTGACCATCCCCAGCTCCCATGCCTTCTGAATGGCACCATGGAGCAGCACATGGAGCTTCTTGGCACAGTCGGGCGTCAGGGCGTTGTAGAGCTCCTGCAGCATGGTGGGCGTCAGCTTCTGCAGAGAGACCCCAGCGAGCGGCAGCGCTTTGTTTGCGGTGAATAGATAGCGCTCATAAGTCAAAGGCTTTACCGTAGGCTTCTTATATGTTCCCAGCCATTTGATGAGCCATTCACCCAGAGAAATGGCGGAGGGTGCTACGAAGGATCCATCATGCGCGGCGAGACGCATCTTCTGTGTCCATGCCAGTGCCTCATCGCGGCTAAGAAACCGCTTCGAATAGCGGCGGCCATCCACGGAGACAAAGGCGCGCCACCGCTGCCGTGATTCTTCCCAGTGAACCGTTCCTTCTTTGTATCGTCCCGGCATAGCGAGCTCCTTTCTCCCACCTTGCCAGCATGTCTTTAGTTTCAAAAAGTGGGAAATTTGAAACTAAGCGATGAATCGGAGAGCCTTTAGTTTCAAAAACGGTCGGTTTTGAAACTAAATTAGATGAAATAGGAAACCGTAGGAAAAATGGGAAAAATTGCGCTCTCCGAAAGCGTCCGGCCAGTTCGGGGCGATTTAGGCATAAAAAATCGGGGGCTGCATCGATC
>ENA-ORTS01002829-ORTS01002829.1-human-gut-metagenome-genome-assembly--contig:-NODE-2829-length-9844-cov-3.181020_pt1 | contig 9844 bp, 7 predicted proteins | sample MGYA00241911_ERZ509186 | MGnify/ENA primary metagenome ERZ509186 (study PRJEB26280, sample SAMEA2338852) | human gut metagenome | biome: human gut; feature: human-associated habitat; material: faeces...
TGCCATTTGATTATCAGATGGTTTCATATGAAGAAATTATCAAAAATGACTTTTTCAAGTGGGTTCAGTAATAATCATGTTCTAATGGAAGAAGTAAAGAATATAGGTAAAGTTGCAGGTTGTTTAATAGTTTTTTTGAAAGAAAAGTCTCAAAGTATCATTATTAATTTTAAAATCTTTGTAATACATTGATTGACAGGTGTATATAATAAATGATACTTTTTGTGTTTTGTTGCAAAAAGTATCATAAAAGTATCATAGAAGTCTCATTTTAGGCTGATTTTTGGCTTTTTCAGCCTTTTCCCAGTCTTCTGCTTTATCTTTTCTTTATCAGATGCTTCATTCCATCGGAGAAACGTTTGTTGATCAATTGCGTCGTGTTTGCCAATTTTCGTCCGAATCAAATCAAGCTGCTTACTTTCAACGATGAACCGATCTGCTTTTTCAGAAAGTAGATAATCTCGGCGGCAGGATAGAGATGTGCATCCATGCAGGTATTCTTCATTATGTTTTCTTTGAATGCTTGTTGGAAATAGAAAATGATAGTGCCCAAATAAATTTTATTGTTTGGGCATTCGTTGCCCGCCGTATTGGCAGTGTGTGCCCAAGGCTTGTTCTGTTGATGCCCGCTGGTTGTTCAGCGGATGCCCATACGTTGGTCCATAAGGGATCATGCGGTGGGCATGAACTTCTTTAACCTCTTTAACTTCCCATTTGCGAAAGTTGGCTTAATGATTGATTATCTTAATAACGTGGAATAAGGAAAAATGCTGCATCGAAAATGATATTTTTCGCTTAAAATGAGACTTTTATGATACTTCTATGATACTTTATGTTATATCTCAAGAGAAGTCTCATTATTGATAACTGGTATTATATCAATTAGTTATAACGATATTGAATATCAAAAAAATGATACTTTGATACATTTTCATCAAAAAACAAATTAACGTGCATGAACCATATTAATTTTGCCAACCATCTACAGAATCTTATTTATTACAAGGATGAGTATCGCTTATTTTATCCAAGAACACCTGCAGATATCCGGCATAATATAACGGAATATTATACAAAGTGAAAGACTTACCTTTCTGAGTCGTTACTGTATCCGATGTCATCGGACCATTCCAGAGGCGCAATGCCACCTTCTCTTTCGACTCTTCCATAAAAAGATGCAAGGAACGGAGTTTGGCATTGCTGCCTGTCTTCACTTCTATCGGAATCAGATGCGATTTGTATCTAATCAAGAAGTCGATTTCTGCCTGAGAGTTCCTGGCTTCACGCACCCAAAACATTCTTTTCTCACCAAACATAAATGTTGAGCCCAACAATTCCTGCCCTACGATATGCTCAGCAATATCACCATTCCAAAGTTCATCGGAATCTTTACTAAATAGTAAATCTTCTTGCATACCTGCAACATAATTCACTAACCCCGTATCAATCCATAATAATTTAGGACTTTTCTTCAAGTCGGGTAAAATAGGGAATGATGCTGAAGTTTGAGGATATACCAACTCCAACAAAAGCGTTTTCTCTAATATTCGGAAAGCATTGCCTGCTTCTGTCGCCTTGAAAGAAGAACTTGTGAATTTGGAAAACTGGATGCGATGTGCTGCAAATGTCCAGCCATAGTTCAAAATGTATCGGATAGCATCTTGCTCCTTGGGTTTACTGGCGTATTTTTCCACATCGTCCCTATACCCAGAAAGCAGGGCATTAAACACCTCATTCAGTCTGACAATATCCATATACTTTGCATAATTGGCTACCGCCTCCGGCAAACCTCCCACAATCATATACTTCTTGAACCACTCCATGGCAGAAAGATGCAAAGAAGCTGGCAAGGACATGTTTTCAATACTGTCAGCCATCAGTTTCTGTCCCATGGCACGAAGAAATTCCACGAAAGTACATGGATGCAAAGTCATATATTCTACACGGCCGACAGGGAAAGAGATATGTCGTCCCATCAGACTTTCCAACAAAGAACCAGCAGCTATCACATAAATTTCAGGATGCTTCTCATAGAAGTAGCGCAAGGTTTGCACGGCTTTTGGCTCATTTTGTATCTCATCAATAAAGATCAAGGTACGTTTCCCGAAATCTAATGGTTTGTTGGCCTTGAGATATATTCCAGCCAATAAATCTTCGAAAGAATAGTCTGCAGCAAATAGTTCTGCATATTCCTTTTCCTCCAAGTTCATGTAAATATAGGTATCAAACTCCTTGGCAAACAACTTTACCAATGTAGTCTTACCCACCTGTCGGGCACCTCGCAAGACCAGCGGTTTACGATCTTCTTTTTTCGCCCATTGACGAAGATATTGGATGGCGATTCTTTCAAACATACGTTTATCTTTTAAAACATGCTGCAAAGATACAACTTATTTTCAAAAGTCCAAACGAAAACAAGTAAAAATAAAGCATTTCCAAACCAAAAATACAGTTTTTCAGATGCATATCCAAACCAAAACTTTTATTTCGCATTCCATTTCCAAACCAAAAATACTCAATCTCGATGTATATCCAAACCAAAAGTACAACCATTCTGCAATATGTAAACTTCATTAATAACAAACCCATCGGCAGGATGCAGTATGCACTAAATTAATTCCGCCAATGGGTATAGACTATAAAAAGCAAGTCATTTGCACAATTTGGGTTCATTTATGTGAAATAACAACCCTATAGTTGTGTTTTCTCGTGAAAATCAGTTATCTTTGTAGGCAAAATGGCAATAGCCATAATAACGATAAAAAGAAATAAGATATGCCAGTACAAAGTGAAGCAGCCCTCGAAAACGGACTTATAGATACTCTTCAAAAGATGAACTACGAGTATGTTCATATTGAAGAGGAGAAAAACCTGTCTGCCAATTTCAAAAAACAGTTGGAGAAACACAACAAGAAGAAATTGGAAGAACTTGGTCGCACTGAATTTACAGAGTCTGAGTTTGAAAAGATACTTATCTATCTTGAAGGTGGCACTCGCTTTGAAAAGGCAAAGAAACTGCGAGACCTCTTTCCGCTTGAATTGGAAAGCGGTGAACGCCTGTGGGTGGAGTTCTTGAACCGCACTCACTGGTGTCAGAACGAGTTTCAAGTTTCCAATCAGATTACGGTTGAGGGCAGAAAGAAATGCCGTTACGATGTGACGATACTTATCAATGGTCTGCCTTTGGTTCAAATAGAACTGAAGCGCAGAGGTGTGGAACTGAAACAGGCATACAACCAGATACAGCGTTATCACAAAACTTCTTTTCATGGCCTGTTTGATTACATCCAGTTGTTTGTCATATCTAATGGTGTGAACACTCGCTATTTTGCCAACAACCCGAATAGTGGCTATAAGTTCACATTCAACTGGACGGATGCCGCCAACGTGCCTTTCAACGACTTGGAGAAGTTTGCCACAGTGTTCTTTGACAAGTGTACGTTGGGCAAGATTATTGGCAAGTACATTGTATTGCATGAGGGGGACAAATGTCTGATGGTGCTTCGCCCTTATCAGTTCTATGCGGTGGAGAAGATACTCGACCGTGTGGAAAACTCCAACGATAACGGCTACATCTGGCATACAACAGGTGCAGGAAAGACCTTGACATCATTCAAGGCAGCCCAACTCGTATCCGAGTTGGACGATGTGGATAAGGTTATGTTCGTGGTTGACCGCCACGACCTCGACACGCAGACCCAAGCCGAATACGAGGCTTTTGAACCTGGTGCTGTTGACAGTACAGACAACACAGACGAATTGGTGAAGCGTTTGCACAGCAATTCAAAGATTATCATAACAACCATACAGAAGTTAAATGCCGCTGTCAGCAAGCAGTGGTATAGCAGTCGTATTGAGGAAATACGCCATTCTCGTATCGTTATGATCTTCGATGAATGTCATCGAAGCCATTTTGGAGAATGCCACAAGAACATCGTCAAGTTCTTCGACAACACGCAGATATTCGGTTTTACTGGCACACCAATCTTTGTTGAAAATGCGGTGGACGGACACACTACAAAAGAAATCTTTGGCAACTGTCTTCACAAATACTTGATTAAGGATGCCATTGCCGATGAAAACGTGCTTGGTTTCCTTGTGGAGTATTACCACGGCAATGAGGATGTGGATAATGCCGACCGAGACCGTATGACGGAGATAGCAAAATTTATCCTTAATAATTTCAATAAGTCAACATTCGATGGAGAGTTTGACGCATTGTTTGCCGTGCAGTCAGTGCCGATGCTAATCCGTTACTACAAGATATTCAAGAGCCTCAATCCGAAGATTAGGATTGGAGCGGTCTTCACATACGCAGCCAATAATAGTCAGGATGATGACTTGACAGGTATGAATACAGGCAACTTTGTGAGTGACAGTACAGGCGAAGCAGACGAACTGCAAGCCATCATGGATGACTATAATAATATGTATGGAACAAGTTTCACCACTGAAAACTTCCGTGCATATTACGATGACATCAACCTCCGCATGAAGAAAAAGAAGGGCGACATGAAGTCTCTTGATCTCTGTTTGGTTGTCGGAATGTTCCTTACTGGTTTTGACAGTAAGAAGCTCAACACTCTCTATGTTGACAAAAACATGGAGTATCATGGATTATTGCAAGCGTTCAGCCGTACCAACCGTGTGTTGAACGAGAAGAAGCGTTTCGGTAAGGTGGTTTGCTTCCGTGACTTGAAAAGCAAGGTGGACGAGTCTATCAAACTTTTCAGCAACAGCAATAATCTTGAAGAAATTGTGCGTCCACCATTTGATGATGTCAAAACCCACTATCAAGAACTGACAAAGGACTTCTTGGAGCATTATCCCGAACCTCATTTTGTGGACTATTTGCAAAGTGAGAACGACAAGAAGCAGTTTGTCCTCGCTTTCCGTGACATCATCAAAAAACACGCAGAGATACAAGTGTATGATGAGTTTGAGGAGGATGCTCCCGACCTCGGAATGACAGAACAACAGTTTATGGACTTCCGCAGCAAGTATCTTGATATATACGATTCGTTTGCTGTCAAGAACGATGACCCAAAGAAAGGTTGTCAAGTTCCAGAGGAAGACCCAAGCATGATTGGTGAGCCAGACCCTCTTGAAGAAGCCGCAACTGGTATGGGCGATATTGATTTTTGCTTGGAACTCCTGCATAGTGATATTATCAATGTTGCCTATATCTTGGAGTTGATTGCAGACCTCAATCCTTATAGTGAGGACTACGAAGAGAGGCGTAAGCACATCATTGACACAATGATTAAGGATGTCGAACTTCGCAGTAAGGCAAAACTCATTGACGGATTTATCCAGAAGAATGTGGATGATGACCGTGACAACTTCATGGCTCGCAAACAAAAGGCTGATGGTACAAGCGACCTTGAAGAACGGTTGAACAACTACATCGTCACCGAACGCAACAATGCAGTCAATACGCTTGCAAAGGATGAGGATTTGGATGCTTCCGTGCTCAATCATTATCTCTCAGAGTATGACTATCTGCAGAAAGAGCAGCCTGAAATCATACAAGAGGCATTGAAAGAGAAACACTTGGGACTGATAAAAAAACGCAAGGCATTGACAAGAATACTCGATAAATTGCGTTCTATTATAAGAACATTTAGTTGGGAATAAACAAAAGATAAAAAGGAAATAAATGATATGAGCGAAGAATTACAACAGAAACTCCGTGACCAACTTTGGGAAGTTGCTAACAAACTGCGTGGCAATATGTCGGCAAGTGACTTCATGTATTTCACCCTTGGCTTTATCTTCTACAAGTATTTGTCGGAGAAGATAGAGAAGCATGCCAATGACGCATTGGTGGACGATGAAGTTACGTTCAAGGAACTGTGGGCAATGGAGAAAGACGATGATATAGAAGAACTTCAGGAGGTTGTCAAGACCGAATGTCTGGAAAATATCGGCTACTTCATTGAACCAAACTTCCTGTTCTCGTCTGTCATTGAGAGCATTAAGAGAAAGGAGAATATCCTGCCGATGCTCGAACGCTCATTGAAGCGTATTGAGGACAGTACCCTCGGGCAGGACAGTGAAGAAGACTTTGGAGGTCTATTCTCTGACATTGACCTTGCTTCACCAAAATTGGGTAAAACTGCAGATGACAAGAATACTTTGGTCAGCAATGTTCTTCTTGCACTTGATGATATTGACTTTGGTGTAGAAGCATCGCAAGAGATAGATATTCTCGGTGATGCCTACGAGTATATGATTAGCCAATTTGCTGCTGGAGCAGGCAAGAAAGCCGGTGAGTTCTATACTCCTCAGGAAGTGAGCCGTATCTTGGCAGAGATCGTAACCATCGGTCACGCTCGTCTGCGCAATGTCTATGATCCTACTTGTGGTAGTGGTTCACTTCTTCTTCGTGCAGCAAGCATCGGTCATGCAAACGAGATCTTTGGTCAGGAGAAGAATCCTACTACCTATAATCTGGCTCGTATGAACATGCTCCTTCATGGCATCAAGTTCAGCAATTTCCGCATTGAGAATGGTGATACTTTAGAGGCCGATGCATTTGGAGACACCCAGTTTGATGCGGTCGTTGCAAACCCTCCGTTCTCTGCAGAATGGAGTGCTGCCGATAAGTTCAACAACGATGATCGTTTCAGTAAGGCAGGACGCTTGGCACCACGCAAGACAGCCGACTATGCCTTTATTCTCCACATGATTTACCACCTCAATGAGGGTGGCACAATGGCTTGTGTAGCTCCTCATGGTGTGTTGTTCCGTGGCAATGCCGAGGGTGTAATCCGCCGTTTCCTCATTGAGAAGAAAAACTATGTGGATGCCATCATCGGACTTCCTGCCAACATCTTCTATGGTACAAGTATCCCAACCTGTATCTTGGTGTTCAAGAAGTGTCGTAAGGAGGATGACAATATTCTCTTTATTGATGCCAGTAAGGAATTTGAAAAGGTAAAGACCCAAAACAAGCTTCGTCCTCAACATATTCAGAAGATTGTAGATACCTATCGTGAGCGCAAGGAGATAGAAAAGTACAGCCATCTCGCCACACTGCAAGAAGTGGCTGAGAACGACTACAACCTCAACATTCCTCGTTATGTTGATACTTTCGAGGAAGAAGAGCCTATCGACATCCATGCCGTGATGAAGGAAATCAAGGAGCTGGAAGCCAAACGAGCCGACCTTGACAAGGAGATTGAAGGTTATCTGAAGGAATTGGGATTGGCGTAACCATATCAACCAAACGGTTGTTATGGTCATGCTTGAAAATAAAGACTTTATATGTGTCCAATACCCAACTATCCAATATTTTAGGATAGTTCTAACTAAAGAGAAACAAAAGAGAACGAAAAGCAACCTGTTGTTTTTTTCAACAAGTTGATAGAGAGCAAAAGAAAATGGCAGACAAGAACAATATACCGCAATTTGTGAATAGCGATTCGTTTATGGCAGATAAAAACTATGTGAAGTGGTTGTCTGACTTGAAGAAACGTTTCCGCATGTCACAGCTTAAAGCAGCTGTCAAAGTGAATACGGAAATGCTCAAATTCTATTGGAGTTTGGGCGAGGACATTTGTGAGAAGCAGAAGCAATACAAGTGGGGCGCAAACTTCATGAAAAGGTTGAGCCTTGATTTGCGTGCAGAATTTCCAAAAGCTGAGGGATTTTCTGTTGTCAACTTGTACTATATCAAACGTTGGTTTGTTTTTTATTCTTCGCATACAAACTTTTTTTACCAAGCTGGTAAAAAATTACAAGAAGTGAAAGATGTAGCATCTCCAATGCCAGAAATATTGCTTAGTGTACCTTGGAGACATCAGACAGTAATTGTCTCTAAATGTGAAACAATAGAGGAGGCTACTTTTTATCTCAAAAAAGTTTTTACCGACGGCATGAGCCGTACTGAGTTGGCACACGCTATAGAAACAAAACTGTACGAGCACACAGGCAAGGCTTTGAATAACTTTGATGTTACACTGCCACAACCTCAAAACGCACTGGCAACAGAGATTATAAAAGACCCTTACAAGTTGGATTTCTTCTCATTGCCAAACAAGTTCAGCGAAATGGACTTGGAGAATAAGTTAGCAACCAATATTACTCGCTTCCTTTTGGAATTGGGCAAAGGGTTTGCTTATGTCGGTCGGCAGATGGAACTTGACACGCCAAGTGGCAAGTCATACTTCCCCGACATGGTGTTCTATCATACTCGGCTGAAATGTTATGTGGTGGTAGAACTGAAGATTGTGGATTTTATGCCAGAGTTTATTGGCAAACTGAACTTTTACGTTTCGGCAGCTGACGAGTTGCTTAGAGGTGAGGGAGACAATCCAAGTATTGGTATTCTTCTTTGCAAGGACAAAGATTCGTCAGTGGTAGAATGGTCTCTGCGTGGCATAACTACTCCTTTGGGGGTGGCAAGCTATCAGCTGCAAGAGGTCTATGAACGAACATTGCTTGAAATCAAGCAAGAAGCCTCAGAGGAAGAAACTTCCGAAAGTGAAGACTAAACGAACTTGAAATCTGCCAATAACTTGTGGGAAAATAGTCCATCAAGTTGGTGGACGAATAAAACCATGTAACTGGCATGTAACTGAGCCATGATTGGTGAATTAAAATTAAGGATTAAAAATGACAACAACAATTAATAATAAAAATAAAAAGGCCAACGTCCCAAATCTCAGATTTCCTGAGTTTCAGGGGGAGTGGGAGAAGTGTAGGTTAGGGGACATTACAGAAAATTTTAATTTAAGGAATAAGGATAAGATACAATATCCAATGTTTTCTGTAACTAATGATAGGGGATTTGTCCCTCAATCTGAACAATTTGAAGGCAGAGATATGGTCGGTGAAGACATTAAAGCATATAAAATAATACACACAAATGATTTTGCCTATAATCCAGCAAGAATAAATGTTGGCTCAATAGCCATGTATACAGGTGAAAAGCCTTGCATGATAAGTTCTTTGTATGTTTGTTTTAAGACTACCAAAGAGGTAAACAACGAATGGCTTATGCAACTTCTTAAAACACCCAAAATGAATTACTATTATAATGTTAATGGTGAAGGTGGTGTAAGAGTGTATTTATTCTATCCTAATTTCGCAAGGATTAGAATGTCTATTCCAAAAATAGAAGAACAAAAGAAAATAGCAAAGTTGCTCAATCTTATTGATGAGCGCATAGCAACCCAAAACAAAATCATTGACAAGTTGCAGTCCTTAATTAAGGGACTAAATGACACATTATATGCTCAACATGGTGACGAAGTAATGACTTCTTTTGCAGAACTTGGCACTTCATATTCTGGACTGTCAGGGAAGTCTGCACAAGATTTTGGTTCAGGTAAACCTTTCATAACTTATTTGAATGTGTATTCAAACAATGTCATCAATGAAAATGAATTCCAATATGTAGCAATCAAAGATGGTGAGAAACAGAATATTGTCGAATATGGTGATGTCTTATTCACCTTGTCATCAGAAACACCAAATGAAGTTGGTATCGGTTCTGTATTTCTTGGCAAAGAAAAAGTGTATCTGAATAGTTTCTGTTTTGGTATTCATATCACAAATAAGGAAGTGGCTTTTCCTCCGTTTTTGTCTTACTACGTTTCTTCAACGGCATTTCGCAAGTTCATCTATCCATTTGCACAAGGAAGTACGAGGTTCAACCTTTGTAAGGCTGATTTTGAGAAGGCAAGTATTAAACTACCAACTTTAGAGAATCAAAAGCGAATATACTCTATTCTGAGTCATATAGATAGTAAAATTGAAACAGAAAAACATATGCTTGACCTCTATAATTCTCAAAAGCAGTATCTGCTTCGCCAAATGTTCATATAAACATCTGGCG
>ENA-ORTS01002830-ORTS01002830.1-human-gut-metagenome-genome-assembly--contig:-NODE-2830-length-9842-cov-2.382140_pt1 | contig 9842 bp, 8 predicted proteins | sample MGYA00241911_ERZ509186 | MGnify/ENA primary metagenome ERZ509186 (study PRJEB26280, sample SAMEA2338852) | human gut metagenome | biome: human gut; feature: human-associated habitat; material: faeces...
CAATAATAAATAGAAGCCAAAGAAAATATAAACAAAGCTAAACACAAAGTTAAAGAAGTTTCCTTTAATATGATTGATTTGATTAATCACAAGCTGAACAAAACAGGCAAAACCACAAAGAATACAATATCCGCCAAAGTTTACTCTCAAGATCCATTGTGGAAGATACCGAAAGTTCATTAAGAAAAACATAAACGCAAAGGATAATATGGAAAAGAAAAAATCTTTATTCATTTTATTCTTTATAAAGCGAATAAATAAAACTACGCCATTGACACATAAAAATACAATAGATGCGATTAAGATCCCTGTAAAAATACGATTGGGAATCCATATCATGATGGCTCCCACAACCATTAATATGGTTCCAATCACAAAGTTCATAGCTACATCATAGAACATAGACTACCTCCAGTTGGATTGTACACACAAAAAGCTGCCTTCATCCACACGAACGATTCCTTTTTTTTCTGTTAAAGAATTACTTGTCGTATATATTTCTTCGATATGAATCCGTCTTTTATCTAATGGATACAAAAATCCCGATAAAGAAAGCACACCCTCTTGAATCGGATAAAACGAAATATGATGGTACGAATCATCAATTTCATGAATGCCCACATTCATAACAGATATTTTTTGGTGCTCATCGATTAACACTACATTTTGAAAACGATACATCGCCAAGCGAATATTCGCAATCGTATGATCAATTCTTCCTTGCATGGCCCCATATAAATAGATCGTATCATAATCTTTACATAAACGAATCGCAAGCTCTGAATCCGTTTCATCCTTCATAATGGGATGCCTTTCGATTGGACACGTGATTCGTTTAAAATCCTCTTCACTTAAAGAATCAAAGTCTCCCACAGCCATTTTAATCGGAAAACCCTGATCTATAATTTTTAATGCACCAGCATCAACACCGATATAATCACAATTTTCAATTTTTGGCACAACATCAACGAGTGGTGTAATTAAAACCGCACAAGTCATTTATTCAAGCATACCTTCAATTGTCTTTGCGATATCATTTTTAAATACGTAGCTTCCCGCAACCAATGTGTCGCAACCTGCATTTAATGCCAATCTAAACGTATCCTGGTTGATACCACCATCAATTTCAATACGATATGAAAGGTTCAATGCTTCACGCTTTTCTTTTAACCACTCTACTTTTTTAAGCATGTCGGCCATAAATTTCTGGCCACCAAAACCAGGCTCAACACTCATAATTAAAACAAGATCACAAGATTTAAGTACACTTTCAAAAGGTTCAATGGCCGTATTTGGTTTTACGACAATACCACCTTTCGCACCCAAACCATGAATTTCATCCAATAACTTCTGAATACGCGTCAAATCATTATTCAAAGCTTCTGTATGGAAAGTGACTAGATCCGCTCCATTTTTAATAAAGATAGGTGCATATGTTTCTGGGTCTTCTACCATTAAATGCACATCCATGAATAATGGACAAGCCTTTTTAAAACCTCTTAAAATATCAGGTCCAAACGTTAAATTCGGTACGAAATGACCGTCCATCACATCAAAGTGTAACCATTCTGCTTTAGATTCTTTTAAAATTTCTAATTGTGCACCCACATTGGCATAATCCAAAGATAAAATTGAAGGTGCAATCACAATTGAATTCATAGTTTTTTACCTCTTTCTTCCATAATATTTTTATAATCCTCATAAACGGATGGATTGATTTGGCCATTTTCAACGGCCTCTTTGATCTTACAATCTGGCTCATTCAAGTGCCTGCAGTCTTTAAAACGACAAGTATGAATGTATGGTTTAAAATCTAGAATACACGCATCTAAATGCGAAGTATCTAACCTTGTAAAATCTAAGCTTGAAAATCCAGGCGTATCCGCTACTAAGCCATCACACACATGGTGTAACTGGCAATAGCGTGTCGTATGTTTACCACGACCCAAAGCCTTCGAAATAGCTTGTGTCTGTAATTCAAAATCAGGATTTAGACGATTCAATAAAGAACTTTTTCCCGCACCCGACTGACCACATAAAACAGACACTTTTCCATTTAAGATTTCCTGTAATTCTTTATCATCACTACCAGGATTGGAGAAAACCACATCATATCCGGCCTTTTTATATTTTTCAAGATCCGCCAAAATTTCTTCGGGATGATCCAATAAATCAAGTTTGGTCACACAAATCACCGGTTTGACACCTGCTAAACCTACTAAGAAGATCAAACGATTTAATAAGTGACAAGAATAGTCCGGATCTTTTAAACTTGTGACAATCAAAGCCTGATCTACATTGGCTATGGCCGGTCTTAAAAGACGATTTGTTCGTGGAAGAACTTTATGAATACGATATGAATCCTCAATCTTTTCATATTCGACAAAATCCCCGACGACTGGCGCTTCATGCTGGCGCATCTTACCTCTTGGTTTGGCAATGATTTCTTCCTTTTCATTTTGAATCGTATATTGATTCGAAATAATTTTTATAATTCTTCCTTGCTGCATATTAATCATAATACAGTGTCACAACACTGTTTGTTCCTTCCTGTACATATTCAGTTCCAACATCTGGCGATACACTTATGACCTTATTGCTGCCCTGTCCGTTTTCAATATGACTTAAGACAACCGCAATTCCTAAATCATTCAATTCATCTTTGGCATCCAATACGTCTTGACCAATCAAGTTTGAAGGAATCACAATCGAAGGATAGGTACTTACCACAAAAGTAATGGTTTCCTTACTGTCTGGATCAATGCGTTTTCCTGGCGTTAAACCCTTTTGTTGTAAAATGATACCTGGATCCATATCTTTTGAGCCTTCATATTCCACTTCAATTTGCACATTTGGACAATTCTTTGCCAATTCATAAGCAGCCTCCGAATACGATCCATCTGTAAAGTCTGGTACTAAATAGGTAGATCCTTTAGAAACGGTTAAAACAATTTTCGCATCATTTAAAATCACTTCACCCTCTTTATAAGAAGCTTTAATGACTTTTCCCTTTTCATACTTATCATTCGCCTTATAAACATACGTTACTCTTGAAGTGTTAAAATGCGCATCCTGCAACACATCAATGGCCTCATCCGGTGTCAAATCCACTACATTCGGCATTGTTTGATAGCCTAGAAAGCCACTAATCTTAATTATGCCTGTAATGCTGGCAATGAGTACAAGTACAACAATGGAAATCACAACAGCAGCACTAATCATGACGGCTGGAATCCAATTTCGTTTTTTCTTCTCTTCTTTTTCAGACTCTTCATCTTCAAAATCAATATGCCCATTATCATATTTCATCAATTCTTTATTCGAACTTGCATCCACCTTGATACGCTTCATATCACGATATTCTATATCCATGCAATGCATTAAATCATAAAGCATTTCTTTACAAGATACATAACGGTCATCTAAATTTTTTGCGGTCGCCTTTAAAATAATATTTTCAACAGACTGCGGAATATCCGGATTGAAATCACGCACATAAGGCATTGGCTTACGCAAATGCTTGATCGCAATCTCTGTCGGTGTCTTTCCTGTAAAAGGAACGTGTCCTGTTAATAGTTCATAGAATACAATACCCAATGAATAGATATCCACTTGTGCATTTGGTTCTTTACCCTGTGTTGTTTCTGGCGCTAAATAATGGGCTGAACCCATAACCGTATTATTAAATGTTAGCTGTACAGAGCCATGGGCTACCGCAATCCCAAAATCTGTAATTTTAATCGTTCCATCGTCTTTTACCAACACATTTTGCGGTTTAATATCACGATGAATAATATTATGATCGTGCGCATGATCAATTGCACTAATCAATTGTTTCATAATGCCAATGGCTTCATCCACATCTAAAGCTCCGCGCTGTGCTATCAAATCTTTTAAAGTTCGACCACGAATATATTCCATGACAATATAGTGCATACCTTCATATTCACCAACATCATATATATCTACTACATTTGGATGTGATAAACGACTCGCTGCACTTGCCTCACGCTGAAAGCGCACTAATGCCATCGCATCCCCACTTAATTTATCACGCAGAACTTTGATTGCCACAATACGATTTAATATCGTATCCTTTGCCTTATAGACATCCGCCATTCCACCCTGACCAATCAAAGACAAGATCTCATAGCGGTTCGCTATTTGTTCCATCATCATAGTTATTATTCTCCATCATTCTCCATTAAGATAACTGTGCAGTTATCATAACCACCTGATTGATTGGCTCTGGCAATCAGTGTTTCTGTTTTTTCCTGTAAAGAAAGACTCGAATCATGTACAATATCCGAAATCACTTTCTTTTCAACATATCCATGTAATCCATCACTTGAAACCAACAAATATTTGTATGTATTTTCAATCTTATTGATATCAATACGGAAAACATGCCATACGCCTAAGGCATTTGTTAATGTATTTTTTTGTGGATGAGACTTTGCCTCATCTAAAGTGATCTTACCCTCTTTTAATAATTGGGCAATCACACTATGATCTTCACTCATTTGAATCAATTCATTATTATAATCCGCATAAATTCTTGAGTCTCCCACATTAAAAATAAACGTCCCAATATGAGCTTTGATGACACCCACTGCCGTAGTCCCCATACCTCTTTCATTGGGATTCTTTAAGCTTTTTGAATAAATGAAATCATTCGCCTGATTTAAATTTTCACGAATCCAGTTGTCGACTTGACGATCTTTTTTAAATACAGGAGACTTCATAAATGCTTCATACATCGTCATTACCGCTGTATGACTCGCCACTTCTCCTGCTTTTGCACCACCAATACCATCGCAGACAATGGCCATCCATTCATCATTGGCATTATGAGCGATGCAATAATCATCTTCATTTAATTGTCTTACAAGACCTACATCTGTATTCGCAAAAACTTTCATCCGCCTAAATTCCTTCCTTTTTAATTTCTTTGATTCTTAATTGTCCACATGCCGCATCGATATCGTTACCATGTTCTTTTCGAATCGTGCAACGAACATGATTCTTCATCAACAAATCATAAAAAACCATAGCTTCGTCGTGGCTTACCGATTTAAAGCCCTTTTCATCAACCGCATTGTATGGAATTAAGTTGATATATGCATTCATTCCATGAAGTAGCTTTGACAATTGTTTGGCATGTTCAGGACGATCATTAACGCCATTTAATAAAATATATTCAAAAGTCAAACGACGATTGTTTTCCTGACCATAATACTTAACAGCTTCCATCAACTCTTTTAATGGATATGCATGGTTAACTGGCATTAATTTATCACGCAATTCATCATTTGGCGCATGTAAACTAATGGCTAAATTGTATTGTGTATGTTCATTGGCAAAATCGTAGATTCTTGGAACAATGCCACAAGTTGAAATCGTAATATGTCTAGAACCAATACCTAAACCACGATCATGGTTTACTGTTGCCAAAAAATTCATGACATTATTATAGTTATCAAAAGGTTCTCCTGTACCCATGACAACAATATGTGAAAGGCGCAAGTTATCTTTATCCAATTCTTTTTGAACATACATAACCTGGGCAACCATTTCACCACTTGTTAGATCTCTTTTTTTCTTTGTCAAACCACTCGCACAAAATGCACAGCCCATGTTGCAGCCAACCTGACTGGAAACACAAACACTGCGACCATAGTCAAAGACCATCATCACACTTTCAAGTAGTGCACCATCACTTGTTTTAAACAAGAATTTTGTTGTTCCATCATGTGAAACTTGTTTTTTTATTAACTCTAAAGGATTCACAATAAAATCTTTCTTTAAGATTTCTCTTGTTTCCTTTGATACATTGCTCATTTCATCAATGTCAAATACACGATTGCGATACAACCATTGAAAGATCTGATGTCCACGATACGATTTCCATCCGTGATCTAGGGCATATTCGCACATTTGATCATAATTTAAATTGTATAAACTTTCCAAAATAGCACCTCAATTTCTACCGTTCATTATATCATTTACGCACTAGTTTTGCCATATAGAAGCCATCTTGTCTTGTATCACTAAAAATGGTTTTTTCATCCACAAGACTAAACTCTTCGTGCGCACTCAAAAATTTCTCAATTTGTTTTTCATTCTCTTTTTTATTCATCGTACAAGTGGAATAGACTAAGACTCCCCCCACCTTTACATATTGACATACATTATTCAGAATAGAATACTGCAACGGAATCAACGAATCCATATCTTCAGGAACCATGTGTAATTTAATATCGGGTTTTCTCGATAATACGCCATAGCCTGAACATGGAACATCACATAAGATACGATCATATAACACAGAACTTTTAAATGTTGTCGCATCTTGTACACCTGCATGTACAATATCAATGCCTAAGCGTTTGGCATCACTTTCAATCAATTCTTTACGATGCGCATGTAAATCATACGAATCAATATGACCTTGGTTATGCATCCTTTCGGCCATGGCCATAGTCTTTGTTCCTGGAGCTGCACAACAGTCTAGAATCCTTTCATTTTCCTTAGGATCAACAAATTTCGCAATCGCAAAACTCCCCTCATCTTGGGCACTCATATAACCTTTTTGATAGTAGTCATGATGAAAATAATCATTACCTGTATAAATATATAATGGATCTTGAACACAAACAAACGGTTCCAAATCAAAATCAGCTTCACGAGTCCTTAATGTATTTCGTCGAACATACATGGGTAATATATTTACACTTGCACTTGCCATCACTAAAGCTTTTTCTTGTCCATATTGAGAAACCCACATCTTATAAAGCCAATCGGGCAATGAATACTTTAAAGCTACATTATCTGTTTCAATCGCTTTAACCTTATGCAATACAGCATTTGTCAAACCCGCATATTTCACATTGATCTTTTTGGCAATATTGACTGCATCATTGACAATCGCATAGCTTGGGACTTTATCCAAAAATAACAACTGATATGTACTCATGGTCAATAACACATCCATTTTAGGGTTTAATTTATTCTTCACATACTTAGACCAGCATTCTTTACAATAACGATAATTCTGAATCGTTCCATAAAAAATACGTGTAGCCAAAGCACGATCTTTTTCATCCACTTCCTGTAAGTGATTTCTTAAATATAAATTGGAATAGACTTTTTTATTCACAACTTCATCTAAGGCTTTCCATATCCATTTTCTCATTCTATTCCTCCATCATAATTGGATGCATATTCACATCCACAACCTGTTTTGTTTCATCCAAATAGTTTCGCACAAGTTTGTGTAATAATTGATCGTCCTTTGATTTTAGAATCAAGCGCACGCGATGCTTCTTTTGTTGCATACGAATTTCAATCGGACCTAATACGCGCAAAGAAGTAAAATACGATTTCGCAACACGCGCCATTTTATAAGCTTCCTGTAAATCAAAATGTGTAAATACTAAGGTACATAAATACACATAGGGTGGATACATTCCTAAATGGCGATAGCGCATTTCTTGATTAAAAAACATCTTATAATCATGCATTTGAACACATCGCATCACAAAATGATCGGGATCAAATGTTTGAATCATAACTTGTCCTTTTAACTTTCCACGACCACTTCTTCCACTCGCCTGTTCTAACATTTCATACGCTGTCTCGCTTGCCCTATAGTCATTTCGACAAAGCGTGGCATCCGCATTTAAAATTCCAACTAAAGTCACTCTTTCAAAATCCAAGCCTTTAGCCACCATTTGCGTACCGATTAATAGATCTCCAGACTCTTCAAATTCTTGTAACAACTTTTCATGTGCATTCTTTCTTCGTGTACTATCTGCATCCATACGAACGACATGATGATCCTTAAAGATTTCTAGAATCTGTTCTTCCAAACGCTCTGTTCCCATACCAGCCTTAAAATAATTTTTAGAATGACAGCTTGGACATTCTTCCATAAATGGAAATTGCCTTCCACAACAATGACATACCAAGGCATTTTGATTTTTGTGGTAGGTTAAAGCCACACCGCAATCTGGACATATGCGTACGTGGCCACAATCACTACAGCGAACAACGGGCAAATAGCCTCTTCGATTTAAAAGCAAGATCACTTGTTCATTTTTGGAAAGACGCTCATGAATAGCTTGAAGCAATGTTTCAGATAAGCCATTTGTGATTCTTTCCTTTTTCATGTCTACCAAACAAATTTCCGGCATTTCATGAATGCGATTTTTGAGTTCAATCAATTCATAGACGTTCTTATAAGCTCTTGCGTACGATTCTAAAGAAGGTGTCGCACTTGCCAATACAACTTTACACTTATGATAGGCCGCACGAAATAAGACAATATCGCGCGTATGATAGCGTGGTGTATTATCTTGTTTGTAGCTTGAATCGTGTTCTTCGTCCATTAAAATCAGGCCTAAAGAAGAAAACGGCATAAAACAAGCACTCCGCGTACCTACAACAATATCGACTTTATGATCTTTTACTAAATTATATTGTTCTAGCTTTTCTTGCGCATTCAATCCTGAATGATAAATCGCAATCTTTTGTTTAAAGCGTGCCTGCACTCTTTGTATCATCATCGGTGTTAAACCTATTTCAGGAACAAGAAATAGAACTTGTTTTCCAGTCGATAATACATCTTCTGCCAATCGCAAAAAGACTTCGGTTTTACCAGAACCAGTCACGCCATGAAGTAAAGAGACCGTTTTATTGGTGTTTTGAATGGTTTCAATCGCCGACACTTGCTCAGAAGTTAAAGAATGTGTAACATCCGCAATTTCACTGACACAAGTATTGGAATCCTTGATTCTTTTTTCAAGAGTAATATAACCTTTATCCAATAATACCTTTGTGATGGATGGACTGACTTTTCTAAGTTCACTCATCTTACATGGATAGGTAAACATTTCAAGCACTTCTTTTTGTCTAGAAGTTAAAGGTAAATCAGAATCATTCAATATCGCATAATCTTCATAGATAATTTTTGAATGCTTACTAGAGGGACGCAAAGCTGGTGGCAGCATTGTTTTATAACAAGTCACTTTCGAACTCGCATAAAAATCAGCCATATAATTGGCCAATAACTTTAATTCGTTATTCAATAATGGCTTTTCATCTATGACTTCAATGACGGGTTTAATATTTTTAAAATCGCTTTCTACATTCACTTCTTCGACAAATCCTACAAGTGTACGATTGTTGAATTCAACACGGACTCGACATCCCACTTCAACATCCGTATCACAAGAATATGTAAAGGTATTGCGTAGGCGATTGTATTCTACATATACATTAATCAGCATGCATCTATTATAACATCATTCTGGATTTGACATTGATATTTATTTCAGTATATTTATATTTAAGGAATTCATTATGTATATTATTAAAGGATTATTAAACATTATTGCGGGCATTCTCATTTGTTTTGTCAAAAATCCCTTCGACAACGAGGTATTGAATATCTGTGTATCCTTATTATTTCATATCAATGGTATTCTACAGTTTTCGAAAATATACAAGTAAAAGCACCTAAAATGGTGCTTTTATACTTTCATCCAATAATTTTCTAATTGATGAAATGTTCCTAACAAAAAAACAGTATCTTCTCTTATATCAAATACTAAGATATATTTCGTCTTTGGAATTATCGCAATACGATACCCTTTCATAGAAAGATATCTGTCTCTTATCAATGGAAACTGGTATGGATTGTCAATTAAACGATCATGAATACATCCTATGTGATTCAATAATCGTTTAGCAGCATCTTCATTTTTATATCTATTTATTAATTGATAAATAAGATCATCCAATAATTCCTCTGCTCGTTTGGTAATAATCAAATTATAGGC
>ENA-ORTS01002833-ORTS01002833.1-human-gut-metagenome-genome-assembly--contig:-NODE-2833-length-9840-cov-2.177414_pt1 | contig 9840 bp, 6 predicted proteins | sample MGYA00241911_ERZ509186 | MGnify/ENA primary metagenome ERZ509186 (study PRJEB26280, sample SAMEA2338852) | human gut metagenome | biome: human gut; feature: human-associated habitat; material: faeces...
CGTTACCCAAAAGAACGGTCCTACCCTCTTCTGCCCTCCTATCGGACACGTGCAGAAAGGTGGCGACTATCGTGAAAGTTTCCAGCCCGCACATATTGATCCCGCCCATTTGAAAGAAGCGGAAGAGATGGCCGAAAAAGTAACCCGTGCATTGACAGGCGCAGGACTTTGGGGAGTTGAGTTCTTCCTAAGCCACGAGAACGGAGTTTATTTCTCCGAACTTTCTCCCCGTCCGCATGATACCGGAATGGTGACTTTGGCAGGTACTCAGAATTTAAATGAGTTTGAGTTGCATCTGCGTGCGGTGTTAGGACTTCCTATCCCTGAAATTACACAAGAACGCATAGGGGCCAGTGCAGTGATTCTTTCTCCAATTGCCAGCAAGGAAGCTCCCCGTTATCGTGGTGAAGAGGAAGTTTGTAAGGAGACAAATACTTATCTCCGTATTTTTGGTAAACCTTATACAAAATTGAACCGCCGTATGGGAGTTGTGGTTTGTTATGCTCCTAATGGCAGTGACTTGGACGCTTTGCGTGACAAGTGCAAGGCTGCTGCTGCAAAGGTAGAGGTGTATTAATATCTTGTATTGATGGATATAAAATAAAGGTCCGGGCTTTTCCAAGTCCGGACCTTTTGTTGTTCCAAAGGTGTGCTTCCCTGAAACAAGGTTTTATAGTTTTTCTTTTTAAAAGAAGGGCGTAGGGAGACTTTTTTCTGTAAGGAGTATGTGGCCTTGTAATCAGATTCATCCTTAAAATATTTTATTCGGATTCCTAAACCTTTCCTGACGTATGGTTAAGGGTTTTCTTCCTGCCTGTTTTATCTCCGCAAGCCTTTGGAGTTGTCTCCATAAGCTTTGGAGTTAACTCCATAGCCTTGGGAGATAACTCCAAAGGCTATGGAGATAGAATATATCCGTATAAAAAGGTTTAATCTGAAGATAGAAAAGGCTTATACAATAGGGAGGATATGAGCATTCGTTTAATTCCGTTAGCGGGTTATTGCTTTTTTCATCCCTTCCGGTCCTTTGGACTTCATGAGGCGGAAAGATTGGTTTAGTCATTCTTTCTTTTCTTGGTCCGGATTTGTAATGACTTCTTCGTCTTCCGGATAACTCCTGTTATCTTCTTCTTCCTCGTCAATGAAAAGTTCCGGTTGTTGAGGACCTTTGTGTCTGAACAATATAGCTGCGGCTATTCCGGCCGCTGCGCCCCCCAAGTGTCCCTCCCAAGAAGTGGTGGAGGAAGCGAACTGCGGGAACATGTTCCATACCAGGCTGCCATATAGAAAGGTGACAAGCAATGACAGGGCTACTAAAGGAACGTGTTTGCGGAGAATGCCACTGAAGAACAGAAAGAAGGCGAGTGAATAAATTATACTGCTGGCACCTATATGCCATCCAGGCTTGCCTATTATAAATGTAAGTATTCCACTGACTATCCAGATGAAAAAAAGTATACCAATGCCCAAATCACGATAAAAGTAGAGCAGACACCATAATAAAAAAAGAAGAGGAAAAGTGTTCGCAAATAAATGTCCCCAATCGGCGTGTATCAACGGAGAAGTGAGAATCCCCATTATTCCTTTGGTTTCTTTGGAATATATGCCCCAGGTGATAAAATCCCAATTCATGACACTTTCCATTGTACGCAGGGTGTACAGAATGAAAAGAAGTAATAACGGAAGAGCAAAAGCCAATAGAATTTTTTGAATTTCAAGTTTCATTTTGTCATAATTATGCTGATTTCTGTGCAATACTACGGATATTTGAGCGAAAAATGAAAAATATTTTGCTATTTAATTTTGCTTTATCCATTTAATTACTAATTTTGAGCGTTGCATACAAAAATAATATGTGACACAAATTGATATGGAAATTTGATTTATAACCTTAAAATAACAACTATGAGTTACTTACGATTTGACAAGACTCTTATGACGAACCTCGGGGAATCATTACCGAAAGAAATTCTCCGCACAAACCGTTCAGGGGCTTACCATTGTACAACCATTGTTGATTGCAATACGAGAAAATATCATGGATTGCTTGTCATTCCGGTGCCTGAGCTGGATGATGAAAACCATGTATTGCTATCGTCGTTGGATGAAACAGTGATACAACACGGCGCTGAATTTAACCTGGGGCTTCATAAGTATCAGGGTGACAATTACAGCCCCAGGGGACACAAGTATATCCGGGAATTCGAGTGTGAGAAAGTTCCTACCACTATATACCGGGTAGGTGGTGTGATTCTGAAGAAGGAAAAGCTTTTCGTTCATCATGAAAATAGAATTTTAATCCGTTATACTTTGCTGGAGGCACATTCGGCCACTACGTTGCGTTTGCGTCCGTTTCTGGCTTTCCGCAGCGTCCGTCAGTATACTCATGAGAACGCACAAGCCAGCCGTGACTATCAGGAGGTGGACAATGGGATCAAGACATGCATGTATCCGGGCTATCCCGAATTATATATGCAATTGAACAAGAAGAACGAATTCCACTATCAGCCGGATTGGTATCGGGGAATTGAGTATCCCAAAGAGCAGGAGAGAGGATATGATTTTAATGAAGATTTGTATGTTCCGGGTTATTTTGAAGTGGACATAAAGAAAGGTGAAAGCATTGTCTTTTCAGGAGGTGTTTCCGAGGCCGGTACCCGTACATTAAAGAGAACCTTTGAAGAGGAGGTGGAAGAACGTACTCCGCGTGATAATTTCCAGCACTGTCTGATAAATGCTGCCCAGCAGTTCTTAAATAAACAGGGAGATGAGTTTTATATTCTGGCAGGATATCCGTGGTTTAAATGCCGTGCGCGCGATATGTTTATTTCCCTGCCGGGACTGACATTGGCGATTGATGAAGTGGCTAAGTTTGAAATGGTGATGGAAACGGCCCGCAAGGCAATTCATGACTTTATTAATGATGAGCCTGATGATGTTAAAGTGTACGAAATGGAGCATCCTGATGTCTTGCTTTGGGCAGTGTGGTGTATCCAGCAATATGCCAAGATGGTGTCGCGTGACCAATGCCGTGAGAAATATGGTACATTGTTGCAGGACATTATGGAATACCTTCGCCGGGAGAATCATCCGAACCTTTTCTTGCATTCAAACGGTCTGCTATATGCCAACGGAACGGAAAAGGCTATCACATGGATGAATTCTACCGCAAACGGACGTCCTGTGATTCCTCGTACAGGCTATATCGTAGAAATTAATGCTTTGTGGTATAATGCTTTACGCTTTACAAATGAACTGTTGGGCGAAGGTGGAAACAATAATTTGGCTGAAACGTTAAATGTATTGGCAGAAAAGACGGGAAAGGCTTTCGTGGATACTTTCTTGAATGAGTATGGTTATTTACTGGATTATGTGGATGGCAATATGATGGACTGGAGTGTGCGTCCGAACATGATATTTACTGTAGCATTCGACTATTCTCCGCTTGATGCCCGTCAGAAGAAAGGGGTGTTGGACATTGTGACCAAAGAACTGCTTACCCCGAAAGGGCTCCGTTCGCTCAGCCCGAAGAGTGGCGGTTACAACCCGAACTATGTAGGTCCTCAGATGCAGCGTGATTATGCTTATCATCAAGGTACCGCATGGCCTTGGCTGGCTGGCTTCTATTTTGAAGCTTACCTTCGTATTTATAAGATGAGTGGCATAGGATTTGTGGAGCGTCAGCTGATAGGCTACGAAGACGAAATGACTTCTCATTGTATTGGCTCTATACCTGAACTGTTTGATGGTAACCCGCCTTTCAAAGGTCGTGGAGCTGTATCATTCGCTATGAATGTGGCAGAGATATTACGAGTATTATATTTATTGAGTAAATACAATTATTGAAAGGAGGGACCTGTATGAAAGTATTAATGTTTGGATGGGAATTTCCTCCCAAAATATATGGTGGTCTTGCTGTAGCATCTTACGGTATAACAAAAGGTCTGAGTCTGCAAGGTGATATGGAAACAACCTTCTGTTTGCCCAAACCTTGTGGCGACGAAGAAAAGTTTCTGAACATTATAGGCATGAACCAAGTGCCCATTGTGTGGCGTGATGTGGATTATGATTACTTAAAGTCACGTCTTTCGACTTCGACTCCGGAACAGTATTATGCTTTCCGTGATCATATCTATTCTGATTTCTCATATATGCACGTCAATGATCTGGGGTGTATGGAGTTTGCCGGCGGCTATCCGGGAAACCTTCATGATGAGATCAATAACTTTTCTATTATTGCCGGTGTGGTTGCGCGCCAGCAAGAATTTGATATTATCCATGCGCACGACTGGCTGACTTATCCGGCTGGTGTGCATGCCAAGCTGGTAAGTGGCAAACCTTTGTGCATCCATGTGCATGCTACTGATTTTGACCGTTCGCGCGGTAAAGTGAATCCTACAGTATATGCTATGGAAAAGAATGGCATGGATCATGCCGACTGTATTATGTGTGTGTCCGAGCTGACCCGTCAGACTGTTATTCACCAATATCATCAAGACCCGCGCAAATGTTTTGCCATGCACAATGCCGTTTATCCGCTTTCGCAAGATTTGCTGGACATTCCTCGTCCTGATCACTCGAAAGAAAAAGTGGTGACTTTCCTGGGGCGTATCACGATGCAGAAAGGACCCGAGTATTTTGTGGAAGCCGCCGCATTGGTCTTGAAGCGTACCCGTAACATCCGTTTTGTAATGGCAGGATCGGGAGACATGCTGGACGCCATGATCAATCTGGCTGCGGAACGAGGTATTGCAGACCGTTTTCATTTCCCGGGGTTCCAGCGTGGGCGTCAGGTTTATGAAGCATATAAAAACAGTGATGTATTCGTAATGCCTTCCGTGTCAGAACCTTTTGGTATTGCTCCTTTAGAGGCTATGCAGTGCGGAACTCCTTCTATCATCTCAAAGCAATCGGGTTGCGGTGAAATTTTGGATAAAGTAATCAAGACAGATTATTGGGATATCAACGCTATGGCCGATGCCATCTATTCTATTTGTACGAATCCTTCTCTTTTCCAATATCTGCAGGAAGAAGGAAAGAAAGAGGTGGATGGCATTACATGGGAGAAAGTCGGCTTGAGAATCCGTGCCCTCTATGAGCAGGTGTTAAAAAACTATGGTAAATAATAAAACAATAACTAGGATATGAAAACAATATGTCTTTATTTTGAAATACATCAAATTATCCATCTGAAACGCTATCGCTGTTTTGATATAGGCCGTGACCATTATTATTATGATGATTATGAAAATGAGCGCGGCATCAGTGATATAGCCGAACGCTCGTATATTCCTGCGCTGAGTGCGTTGATTGAAATGGCAAAGAATCACGGTGATACTTTCAAGGTGGCTTTGTCTATCTCGGGTGTGGCGCTGGAACAGTTGGAAGTGCATGCGCCCGGTGTAATCGAGTTGTTGCATCAGTTGAATGAGACCGGATGTTGCGAATTCTTGTGCGAACCTTATTCTCACGGTCTTTCCTCATTGGCTAATGAAGATTGTTTCCGCGAAGAAGTGGAACGTATGCGTACCAAGATTAAACAAATATTTGGCAAGGAGCCGAAGGTATTCCGTAACTCCAGCTTGATTTATTCGAATGATATTGGCGCTACGATAGCCGATATGGGCTTTAAAGGTATGTTGACTGAAGGCGCGAAACATATTTTGGGTTGGAAGAGCCCGCACTACCTGTATCATTGTGCCATGAATCCGAACTTGAAGTTATTGCTTCGCGATTTCAAATTGTCTGATGACATCAGCCTGCGTTTCTCTAATTCCGAATGGAATGAATATCCGTTGTTTGCCGACAAATATATAGATTGGATTGCAGCTTTGCCGGAGGAGGAGCAGGTTATCAATATTTTCATGGAACTTTCTGCTTTGGGTATCGCCCAGCCATTGTCTTCCAATATTTTGGAATTTATGAAAGCACTGCCTGTCTGCGCAAAAGAAAGAGGGGTTACTTTCTCTACTCCGACCGATATCATTACCAAACTGAAATCTGTGGATCAGGTGGATGTTCCTTATCCTATGTCATGGATAGACGAGGAACGCGATATCAGTCCGTGGTTAGGCAATGTGATGCAGCGTGAGGCTTTCAATAAACTTTATAGTGTGGCAGAACGTGTTCATTTGTGCGATGATCGCCGTATTAAGCAGGATTGGGATTATTTGCAGGCAAGTAATAATTTCCGCTTCATGACCACTAAGAATACCGGTATTTGGTTGAATCGTGGTATTTATGATTCTCCGTATGATGCTTTCACCAACTATATGAACATTTTGGGTGATTTTATAAGTCGTGTCAATTCGTTGTATCCGGTAGATATGGATAACGAAGAATTAAATTCGTTGCTTACTACCATTAAGAATCAGGGCGAGGAATTGGTGGCTTTGAACAAGGAAGTGGAGAGATTGCAGGCTAAACTGGAGAAAGCTGAAGGCAAAAAGGCTCCTGCCGTAAAGAAAGAACCTGCGGCCAAGAAAGCAACGGCAAAGAAGCCGGTTGCCAAGAAAGCTGCTTCGAAGAAAGAAGAATAACAGAAATATAATATAAAGGACTTAAGAATTCACCGTTGTGCTTTCGGAAAACTGGTTTTAAGGTTGTAAGAGGCGGAACGGTGTTTTTCTATATAAAAGTTTGCTGCATTGAATATTTTATTTACCTTTGCCAATCTCAGATACGAAAAAACATGAAACAATTGTGCCAGAATAAACATACGATACGTTTCCGCTATTGGAGCCGGAAGAAGTACGCTATGTTTTATAGCTTGGGCAAATATGTAACTATTGGTAATCTGAAAAAGGAGATTGCCGATGTATCGTTGGGTAAACAGGCAAATGTTTGCACGGCATTCTCTGTTTGCTCTTCCGCACGGAAAGAGGATGCTGGAGAGGAATATGAAGAAGGAATGGCCCCTGTTGAATCCATGTTGCAAATGTTTCGGATCCAACTGCCTCAACCACAGGTGGCTGACGTGATTTGTCTTTTTTATTTAAATAAATATTTGTTTGCCGGAAAGATGTGCCATGCATCTTTTCGGCTTTTTTTGTCTTAATATGAACTGTATATGATGCTGAATGCAATAAGAAACAAAGTGTTGGGCGGTGAGAAGATTACCGTAGAAGAAGCCCGTTGGCTGTCCTGCCAGGCAGAGAAACAGGATTTGTATGATGCGGCTCATGAGATAACACGGGTCCTGGCTTCTCGGAAATTCGATATGTGTTCCATTATCAATGCTAAATCCGGTAAATGTCCTGAGAATTGTAAATGGTGCGCACAGTCTGCACATTATAAAACAAAAGCGGATGTTTATGATTTGGTTGGGAAGGAAGAATGTCTGCGCCATGCTTTGTATAACGAAGCGCAGGGAGTATCCCGTTTTTCTTTGGTGACCAGCGGCAGGAAACCGGGTAGCCGTAACATGGACCGGCTATGTGAGACAACAGAGTACATGCGTGCGCATTCGCATATTCAGTTATGCGCTTCTTTAGGATTGCTGGATGAAGCGGAATTGGAACGGCTGTTTAAGGCAGGCATCACCCGTTATCATTGTAATCTGGAAACGGCTCCCTCTTATTTTTCATCTCTATGTTCTACTCATACACAAGAACAGAAAATAGAAACGTTGCAGGCAGCACGCAGGGTGGGGATGGATGTATGTAGCGGAGGAATCATCGGCATGGGCGAAACAATGGAACAGCGTATTGAGTTTGCTTTTACACTGAGGGAATTGGAAGTACAGTCTATTCCTATAAACCTGTTACAGCCTATACCCGGCACTCCATTGGAAAAAATGGATCGTCTTGCAGAGGCGGAGATTCTGACAACCATCGCTTTATTCCGTTTTATCAATCCCACAGCATTTCTTCGTTTTGCCGGAGGGCGTTCACAGATGAGTGTGGAAGCTGTAAAGAAAGCATTGTATATCGGTATTAATTCTGCCATTGTGGGAGATTTGCTGACTACATTAGGTTCCAAAGTATCAGAAGATAAAATATTGATAGAAGAGGCCGGGTATTCGCTTTGATACATTATAAAGTTATTATAACAATAAGGAAATAATATATGGAAAATTTTGACAGGGAGCATTTATGGCATCCTTATACATCGACTACTCATCCGCTGTCCACTTATAAGGTAAGACGGGCGGATGGAGTATATATAGAATTGGAGGACGGAAGATGTTTGATAGAAGGGATGTCTTCGTGGTGGTGCATGGTACATGGATACAATCATCCGGTATTGAACCAAGCGCTCAAGGAACAGATAGACCGTATGAGCCATGTCATGTTCGGCGGACTGACACACGATCCGGCCATCGAATTAGGCAAGTTGTTGCTGAAGATTGTTCCTCCCCGTATGCAGAAAATATTTTATGCTGATTCCGGTTCGGTTGCGGTAGAAGTGGCACTGAAAATGGCCGTGCAATATTGGTATGCGCAAGGGAAGGAAAAGAAAAACAATTTTGTAACTATTCAGTCCGGATATCATGGAGATACGTGGAATGCCATGTCCGTTTGTGATCCGGTGACCGGTATGCATCATATTTTTGGCCCTACATTGCCTGTGCGTTATTTTGTTCCTGCTCCCCGGTCGCGCTTTGGCGGAATCTGGTATGAAGAGGATATAGAACCCTTGAAGGAAATATTGGAACAGCATCATGAAGAAATGGCTGCATTGATTTTGGAACCTATTGTACAAGGGGCGGGCGGAATGCGTTTTTATCATCCTGAGTTTTTGCGCCAGGTAGAGAAACTTTGCAGGCAATATCGTCTGTTGTTAATCTTTGATGAGATAGCGACAGGTTTCGGAAGAACAGGGAAACTGTTTGCTTGGGAGCATGCAGGTGTCCAGCCCGATATCATGTGCATAGGTAAGGCACTGACCGGTGGATACATGACTTTCTCTGCTGTCCTTGCCAGTGATGAGGTGGCTGATACCATTTCCGGCGGTTATCCGGGAGTCTTTATGCACGGTCCTACTTTTATGGGAAATCCGTTGGCTTGTGCCGTAGCGAAAGCATCCGTGGAATTGTTGCTTTCATATAGTTGGGAGGAAAAGGTAAAGGCTATTGAATCACAATTGAAGAGGGAGCTGGCTCCTGCTGCTTTATTGCCGCAGGTGGCTGATGTGCGTGTATTGGGAGCTATCGGGGTTATTGAAGTGAAGGAGCCCGTGGACATGGCTTACATGCAGAAGCGCTTTGTGGAAGAAGGAGTGTGGGTACGTCCTTTTGGAAAACTGGTGTATATCATGCCGCCTTTTATAATTCAGCCGGAAGAATTGAGCAAATTGACGCATTCACTGGTAAAGATAGTAGGAGAATTAAAAGAATAAGTGATAGTATTGGGAAAAATAGAAAAAATGAATTCATTAACAGACTGGGAAAGGGAATTAGCCCTGCTTGAAAATAAAAGTAATCTTCGTAAGTTGCCTGTTATCCGCCATTGGGGAAGAGAGGTGGAGGTGAATGGAAAAGTGATGCTTAACCTTTCATCCAACGATTATCTGGGATTGGCTGCTTACCTGCCATTACGTACGGAATTCTTGCAAAGTCTTACTCCCGACACTTTTCTTCCTTCCTCTTCATCCTCTCGGCTGCTGACAGGAAATTTTAATATCTATGTTCAGATAGAGGATTTGCTTGCCCGACTGTTTCGGAAGGAAAGCGCGTTGGTTTTTAATAGTGGTTATCACATGAATGCCGGTATTCTTCCTGCAGTGAGCGATGCTCGTACATTGATTCTTGCCGATAAACTGGTACATGCCAGCATTATTGACGGCATTCGTTTATCGGCGGCCAAGTGTATCCGGTACCGGCATAACCGATATGACCAA